>OCVV012840537.1_pt1 | contig 16154 bp, 26 predicted proteins | sample 1539721 | NCBI WGS metagenome assembly OCVV01 (sample SAMN02144230, study PRJEB22623) | gut metagenome | biome: sheep rumen | host: Ovis aries | place: New Zealand
AAATTGGATTCCATTTAATCGGAGTGATTTGAATGAAAATGGAAAATATTAGAAGAACTTGCACGAAATTATGTACGAGCCAATCTAATACGCGTTCAAGTTGTCCTTGGGTCATAGAGGTTCACCTCCTTTGAGGAGATTTTTATATATAAAACTTATATAGAGTTCAATTTCTCTATAAAAGCTTTAAATGCTGCTAAAAAAGTAATAGTTATTTTAGTATTTCTATTGTTTTCTGCTGCAACCGCTTTCCATGTATCTTGTGTTAAAATAAGATTTTCAGATGTCTTACGAGCTGACATATATGCAGAATAAGTTTCATTACTTGTTGGAACCGTAATTGTGGCTTTTGCGGCATATCCGCTATCTATCATTGTGGTAGTATTACTAACAGCCTCGGAAATGTATGTTAATATCATAGAAGCTGGAACATAAATGCCATTTAAATTATATAAATGAATTTGTGTAATTTTTCCACTAGAATTTTGTGGAACCATTGCGGCTATAGCTTCCTAAGCCATATTTCCTAGATCATCAAACATAACCATCCCTGCATATAATGATAAATATTTTTCTAAAGGGTCTTTAAAATCTGCTGCAGCGGCACCCGGCATTAGGTTTATTGCAATAAATCCCAAATCTTCTCTAGAAAGAGGAAAAGTAGTACTACTACTCATACTATATAAATCATCTATATAAGACATTATTGATAGTTTTCTGCCTTCAAAGCCGGAATGCCTACTGCGACCAGTTTCAACAGAACTATGTAATTTTAGACTTTCATGAAAAATAAAAATATTATCTAAATCAAAATTATTCTATTCTTGAATCTTTTTTTCTGTCGCCTTTATTAATTCCGTAATTTTTTCATTCATACTTATCATTAATTGAGTCGTATCTTTTATTTCTGGATCATTTTTTCCGGGAGTCTGCTAGGAAATAGTTTGTGTATATACTTGTCCTATATTTGACATAAGTTCATTCATGATTGAATGATCTACCTATAAATCTCCATTAAACATAAAGGTAATAATATCTGTTGCAGCATTACCACTAACTTTAGTGCCATTAGTTAGTATACTTAATATTAATTCATTAATATTGCCGTGCTTAGTTTTTTCAGTACCGGAAATACTAAATTTAACAAAATTAAGATTTTTATTTAATTGGCTATTTTCTTTGACGGTATCGCGCATTTTTTTAATTTCTTGATTACGTTTTACTCCACTATTATTTTTCAATCGTTTTTCTCTGCTCTAGATTTTATCATGTAATTTTTTTTCATCCTACGATAAATCACTAGAAATATTCAATATATCTTTAGCATTTTCAGTAATACGTTTAAATTCAATACTTTCAATATTGGTTAAAGCTTTATCAATAGGAGATTCAGCAAGTCTCTATTTATTAGCTAATTTCTCATATCGGTCTTCAATTAATTTAAATATTCCATCAATTTCTTTATCAAGATCGATATTTTTCCCATTAAGTAAACTTTTATCCACTTCTTTTTGAATTTCTGATTCAATCTATATTAATAAACTAGCGGCGATCGCTGAAAAATCTTCGCCGGAAGAAATTCGTTCAATTAATCCTAATTTTTTTAAAATTTTTATAGTTAAATTTTGTACTCGTACAGCGAAAATCTAATTGGCTTCTGTTTGTAATGACTTTTCAGTACGTACTGTAAAATTACCAGTTAAACGATTCAAAAAAGATTGTATATCGCCATTAAGTCTATATCTAAAATCATCGGCTTTATAATTCTATAAAGTACGCTAGTTATTTAACATATTTTGTTGTATACGTTTTAATTCATTTAAATAGTTTGTCGTTCCCTATCTTGCTTTATTAATTGCTGCGGTTAACTAGGCATAAAAGTCAGAAGGATTTTCGTTTATTTTATTTAGATTTGTAAAATATTCTTCTAACTATGGAAAAGTTTGTTTAGTTTTCTCTGAAAATGACTATATCATTGATATTTCTTTATTACGTTCATTTTCAGCTACTAATTTTAAAAAAGTATTAGCATCATTAAGATTTTCCTATAAAGATAAGCTTGATGCTCCATCCGCGGCTTTTTTTGTAGCACCTGCCCATAATGTTCTTTTTAAACCAGCTAGACTGGGATTGTTAGTGGGCTCTAATAAATCAGAATAATAAGTATAAAAGCCAATAAAATTAGGAATTCCATAAATCCAAGCCAATCTTATTCCTCCTTAAAACTTAAAAATAAAACTGCCTCTCGGCAGCCTTCTTCTACATAAATAAGTTCTAAAATTACAGTTGAATTGTTTCAATCTGTTTTACTGTTCCATTTTTTTTAAGCTTAAACCCTTGTGCTTTACCCGTAAGCACATTAAGTACAAAAATTCTATTAGTAAACGCCACACCTGTATCCATATCAATTTTATCTCCAGTATAATCTGGATTAAAACGTCCGCAATATTTATATGGTTTTGCGACAATACACCCTTTTCCGAAATGCCGCAATAATACACTAGTAGGAGTATGCCCATGAATACATGTTCTACCGGGCGCCCATCCATAACTAAAGGCATGTCTATCCCATAATAGAAAATCTGTATCATCTTTATCTGGTGTAATCTCGTGATATTCGCACTCATTTACGCGCATAAAAGTAGGATAAACTCCACCTGCATGACAAAAATCATAATGTTCATAACTAAGTGTATAAGGAAGATTGTCAATTTTCTCTATTACATCCATTGGCATTCCATCCATTATCCAATCTGTTAATGTTTCCATTCCACCGTTATTAATTGAAAGCTGGATATCATTATATTTATAATCAAACATCATTGTTGATTTTAATACATTATAAGCGCGTTCGCGAGTAGTGTTTGTAAAATCAAATTTTTCTTTAAGTTGCCGCGCCGCCTTGACAAATATATTTTCATGATTGCCTTTGAGATAAATAATATTTGGATTGTCAAGCATTTCTTTCACAATGCTATATCCATCTGCTCCTCTATCAATAGCATCGCCGCCGAAAATAATTGTGGGATTATCATCTTCTTTAAAACAATATTCTATTATGGCGTCATATAATGCGCGGACGCCATGTATATCTGTAAAATAATATATATTATGCATTATCCTCATCCTGTCTCATATCTCTTCACCTCATAATTTAATTATAACATAGTTCTAAAAAAAGTCAAATAAAAAGAGGGCATTATTCGCCCTCTTCGGTGAGATTAATAATAGGAGTTGCCCCGCCAGTAATTGTGGGTAGTTGTCCATTCCATGTATTAATTTTTGTATATTCAATTAGTTCAGGCGTTAGCGACTGATTCATTTTCTTATTGGCTTCTGCCTTTGCTTCCGCCTCAACCTGAATAGCATAAGCTTTTGCGTCTGCTTCAATTTTAGCTACATCTGCGGCGGCCTGCGCGGCAATACGGTCGCGTTCGGCTTTCTGCGTAGCTTCCATAGTTTGCTGTTCTTGCTGTGTTTGAGCACGCTGCTTTTCCTGTGTAGCAACCTGCTTTGCTTCTACGCTATTTGTATAAGCATCAGAGAAATCTACATCTTCAATTGCTACACTAATAATATTCAAGCCCTGTTTCTTTAAATCTTCACTAAGCAAATTAGCAATTTTAACTGATAGAGTATTGCGCTCGGCAATAAGGTTTTCAGCGGTATACTGACTAAATACTGTTTTTACATCCTCAAGGATACGCGGCATCGCAATAATATTAAGATAATCCGTGCCGACATTTTTATATAAGTCCATTGCTACGGTCTTGTTAATATTTAAATTAACAGACCCAGCAATAGATACTTCTTGGATATCAGATGAGAAAGCCTGTAAGCTAAAGGAAACTTTCTGCTCGCGATTATCCATTTTAATTACATTGTCCCACGGCGCGTGGAACTTAATTCCTGCGTCAAGCACTTCATCATGTACCTTACCAAAAGTAGTTACGATACCGGTGTATCCAGTAGGAACATATGAAATACAAGCGCAAATTGCCAAAATAACGGCAAGTACAATGCCTATTAGCGGCAAAGCAATCTTCAATGAAGGGTGCCGCCTTCTATCAACCGCTGCGGCGGCAATAAAGCCACTAATAAGTGCGAAGAAAGCTAAAATTAATAGTCCCATTACTTTTCAAGCCTCCGAATCTTTCTTTTAAGTTTGTTGATAATGCCGCGGTTGCCTTCTGCATCACGGGCGTTTAGTAGGTTAATTCTTGCCTGATACTTTTTAATTAGAACTTCGTTAGTCATTTTTTTAATCCTCCCAAGGTAATTTATATCCATTAATAGGTACCATATCTTTAAATGGCACTTCTATTACTGTAAAGCCGCCATGAAATATAAGAGTACAAGTTTGGGTGGCTTTATCATAATCACAAATTTTCGCGCAAGCAACGCCGCCACCAGGAATATTAAGCCATCCAAACCATATTTTATTCAAGTTCTTTGGCCTCCTCTTTCAAAGGACAATCTTCTGGTTCAATATTGTTCCAATATTCCCAATCTATAAAACGAGATGTTTTAACGCACACTACGAAATTGCCAAATTGGTCTTTAAGATAAGGGCATTTATCACATTTATTCATTATTATCTTCCTCAACAACTTCTTGCGCTTCTTCCATATCAGGTGCGGCTGCTTCATCCTTCGCAATGCCTTCCAGTACCTTGAAGGAGAAGTTCTTATGCTTATACACAGCGAAGTTAGACCGATTACAGATACGAGCAACTACGCCCTCGCGCACATGAGTCTTTCCGATAGGGTCAGGACCGTCATAGTATTCCTCAACCTTACGTACTACATATTCTCCCGGATTTACACCGTCAGGAATAATAAAGCGCTCAAATTCAGGAACAACATTTACGCCCCACTGTTCGCAACAAAGCTTAATCTGGTCAGGAGAGAATTCCATTACAAATCCATCTTCATTGGTCATAGTGATACGATAAACATAAAGTTCGCAACAAGGATGATATACGCCAGTCTCAAGAGGTTCTTCCATTTCATACTTATGGTCTTGTACGCATCCATAAGAGAAGGTAGTCATTTCTCCGTATTGCTGTGCGAATGCCTTGTCCTTAATTTTGCTATTAGCGACTTGGCCCATAATTGAAGCACCATTAGGTCCCTGGAAACCCACCACTTCATAGTAGACAGTAATGCCGCGAGGAAGTTTACCGTCAAACTTAGCAGCCATAGCATAGCGAAAATCATCGCTTTCATAAAATCCACCCTTGCGTTCGCCCGCAAGAACTACACGACGAGTACCAGTAATGTTTTCATATACAGTGTAGGTCTTTACAGGACGATGAAATAGTTTCTGAATAAAGTTCTGCTTACGCTCATGAATTACTGGCAGATTACCAGTACGCTGAGAGGTACCATGCATCTTGAGGGTTAGCTGTACGATATCGCCAGTATGAAACTTATCAAGATTGTAAGCAAGCTGCTCGGTATCTACATGCTCTGCGAACAAAGGACAGATATTCTTCTTTACTCCCTTAAGATGCGGCATAGAACTGGCGCGAGCAGGATTAACACGCGGAATATACTTCTCGCAAATGGTTTCACCATTAAGAACAGTAATTTGGTCGCCAACCTTTAGGTCGGAAATCTTACAAAAATCCATTAGAGAAGTGATAGGTAGATAGATACCATCCGACCGCTGTCCGCGCAGATTGATTGCCTTTACATTACGCTTCTGCGGGTCAAGATAACCATTTCCGATAGGGTTTCCATTTTCATCCTTCTGCCGCAGAAGTCCATTTACCTGACAAAAACGCTCTCCAAGCTTGATATCGGCAGGCACATACATGCCAATATCTCCAACCTTTACATCCAGTCCAACGCAAGTATCGGTCTCAAATATATGAAGAAGCTGAAGCCGGTCAGCATTAGGATGCGGACGAAGGTCCTTTACCTGAATAATATAACCACAATGTACGCTCATTTATTTTCATTCCTTTCATTTAATTAAGTCATCTTTAATTATTTTAATGGTCCATTTTTTATTACAATAAGCAGTATTATTATTTGCTGCGTTAATAATTCTACATGCAAATGTAGCATTTGGAGTATTTAGAACACCCACTTGGCGTTTTAATGCTTCATTGATATCTTCAACTTTATTACCATCATAATAAACTTCAATACTATGCTCTTTCATTAGTTCAATCAACGCCTGCCCGCGTTTTTCCTTAATTAGTGAACGATTGTTCATCTGCTCAATTAAATCTTCAGAATGTTCAATCGTAGAAACAGATAGCGGTTCATCAGAAGTGGCAACAGTTGTTTCGGTATATCTAGCATAAGCTTCATTTAATTCTCGTTCTATCCACCGAAGATTACGCACAGAATTATCTCGTTTATTACTATTAATATGGTCAACATTATATTTGTCATTTCGCTTTCCGCCAAGCCATGTATAAGCGACTAAACGATGGACATATTCTGCGCCCTTATCAGTGAATACGATACAATATCCTCTAGGATTAATTCGTATATTAAGAAATTCTTTATTTTTGATAAGACGAATACGCCCGAGCGTACTTACCCATACACCGTATTCTTCATTCTTGCGCCAACGCTCGATAGAGAAATGAAAACATGGCAACATAATATCAACCCTTTCGCTCTTTCTTACAAGTATATTATAACATAATTTTAGAAAAAGTCAATTACTTACCACAAATCTTCACTGAAGAGTTCGCGTGGCTTATATTCTTCTTTAATTTGGCTACATTGCCAAGCATGTTTATATGCGGCAACTCGGTCATAGAAGTTATCTTCTTCATCAAGAAAGCCTTGGGCTATTTCCTTATAATCTACATTCTTAACATAGTTAAATTCTTTTAGAATATAGAATGCTTGCCAATGCCGATGGCACGGGATATCCCAAATTTTATTTTGCTTTAAATCAAATATCCGAACTGCTGCGCTTACAATCATTTTTATTCCTCACTTACATAAAAGAATTCACTCCAACTACCAATATCAATCTTTGTCATTCCGGTAGTATTATCTTTCCAACTTCTCATATAATAAACTTTAAATTTTGGCGCGCCAGGAGCCTTTGCGGCATTAGCCTGCTCAATAAAATCTTGTATTGATAGGTTAACTTCTTCCCAAGTATCGCAATGAGCCACTTGGCGCATATCGCCCAAACTATTTTCAAACCACAGTGTCATTCTTTTTCTCCTCTGTAATTAGTCCATCATAGTTTAAGTTCATCATTGTTTTCTGTCTTATATGACATACAGGGCAGTATATAAATTGTCCTTCATTAATATCTTCTGGTGTATAGCCTAATAATGCGCCGCATTCACACCTATGAATAGAGCCATTATAATACTATGCTAATATAACCATTTTAAATCTCCTTACAATACCATACAATTGTTGTTTTAACATTATCTACAACCGTATGGCTTTTTATTTTCATCTTCAATTTTATTGTGGTACCAACATCATAATTTTTAGCATTGGTTGCCCACTGATAAAAATTTTGATTAGCGTCCATAAGCATGTAAGTATGCTTTTCTCCATAACTATTATTAGCGGTCTGTTTAGAATATACCACCAAGTCTCTTTCAATCCAAGTATTGGGCGTGCCTTGAAATGTACTTTCCGCGCCATAATTATCTTTGATAAGAGAAAGTACATATTCTCTTACTGTGTCATAAGGCTTAATATGATATCCTTCATCTTGTACTTCTTCCCAAGTCAGTTTAATTGGGGTAATAGAGGCTGGCAAATCCTTAACTTCCATACTAGAAGGAGTATAGAAATCAAAAATTAAATTGTACCAAGCGCGAGGCGGCCATATTGACTGCGCCCAATCGCGAATTTCTTCGGTGTCGCCCTTATAAATTGTAATATATCCGGCCTCATCAAAACCAAATGCGTGCTTGGCATTGAAGTCAAATACTGATTCTTCTACTCCTGCCTTCCTATCTTGGGCAGCGCGCTCGGCGTCAGAATACCAACGCACCTTTTTAAGACCCTTCGGCGCCATAACATTTACATACCAACGTCCAGACTCTTTAAAAGGCTCACCCTGAATCTCAAACTTTTCATACGAACGCGCTACTGCCATTTTCTCTCCCTCTCTTTCTTACATATAAATTATAACATAAAATTAAAAATAGTCAAGTATTACACTTGACTATTTTCATACTCTTTCATACATGTGCGCCAAATCTCTTGGAAATATCCGGTTTTGATTAAATCTTCAGGCCCCATCGTGATAAGACTAGTAGGGCAACCGGATATTAGATGATTTTCGGCGTATTCTAGGTCAGAGAAAATTATATCTAACATTTTCTTATTAATTGGGTTCATAGCGGCATTGCCGCCATCGCGCTCTTTGAGCCACCAACTGCGCTCATTGCTATAGGAAAAGCACTTTCCTGAATATGCCCGTCCGGCTCCAAGAAAATCACACACCATTTCTACAAAGTCATCCATTGGCATAGGGTGGATGACGAATCCTTCGCTAAAATTATCGGCCCAATACGCCCAATGATGTGTGTTTCTGCCGCGATGATGAAGCCAGGCGCGAGATACTCCTTTCTCTCGCTTGACTTCTTCAATAGGCGAATGCGTTCCCGTCCAATAGCGAGCAGACTCAAAAAATTCTGTTGGTGAATATTTAGATAGGTCATGAGTAATTCCGCGCCAAGTAATACCGGCAATATGACAATAATGCCTTACCCATTTTCTATGAATACGAATTGTTTTCCAATGCTTTAATATTTTATGAAATGTTAGTTTATTATCCATATTAAAACCTCACTACATAGGCAAATGGCTGCTTTTTAAGCCACTGTTCTGTGAATTTGTTAATTGAATAATAATAATATTCTCCATCAGATACATACGCGTTTTCGGCGTTCTTGTCAAAGTCTTCGTCATTAACAATATCTATATAATCATTCATTGAAATTAGCTGATTATATTCTGCCATCCAATCTTCTACTGGCTTGGCATCTAAATATAGATTATTAATTTCTGCGTCATGTAAATATGGTATTTCTTCTGCGTCAATATAATCCTTAGGAATAACAAATACAAATAGTCCTTTTTCTGTAAGTTCTGGTGGCATTTGATTTGTCAGTTTCCCAACATTCCACTGTCCATTATGCTTATACAGGACTCTCTGACCTGCGTGAATGTTAATCATTTACATCCTCCAATTATACTAAGACACTAGCAATTACGCTGTATCTATCACTATTAAGCTTTTCAAGGCATAGGTCCCATCCATCCTTGCCGCCAAGAATAGTAGAAATCATAACGGGCGAGAAGCCACTTACATATGAGAATCTACCGCCAAGCGCGGGGATGTTGTCATGACGAGCATCAAGGTTCCAGAAAATTACACGAGGTAGTTCATAACCATTTCGTGCCCACTTTTTTGCCTGTGCCTCAATAACAGTAAGAAGCCGCTTTTCATCGATGATAGCATTACCGCTAACCCAACGGTCATAAACAACAGGGCCATAAGTCATACAGTGGTCAAACTCCATGTCAGAGAAGATATACAGAGTCTTGGGCATCTTATCTGCTGACATGTGAGACTTAATTGCGGTATTTAGAAGAAGGTCAAATACCGCCTCAATGTTTGTATTACCGCCCCATTCTGCCCCTCTTGCGCGGGTAAACTTATCATACAAATCAACACCGCTGAATTCAACTAGGTCAGGATTGCCGCTGAAGGTAATGAAATGGTTCTTGAAAGGACCATGGCCGCGTTCTGCGATATAAGCGCCAAGAGAGACTGCTGCTTCCATGGGAGTTCCATACATACTGCCGCTAACATCTACAACCGCAATGCCAGGTTCTTCGCGACCATTGTAGTAGTCGGGAAGACATTCCCAATACTTATCCCAAGCCTTTCGTTCGGTCTTGGAGGGATTGTAGCTATTGAAAATCTGGTGTGCGATATCTACGGGGTTAAGCACGCCAGCATTAACCTTGGTTTCCTTGCTATCCATAAACGCAGCATAGCGTTCTCTGGTTTCTTCACGGCGCATGAATGCCTTCTTATACAGAAGACCTGCGCGAGAAGGTAGCTTATTGAACTCAATCTCATTCCAGCGCTGCTGGCTCATGAGAGTTTCAACAAGCTTACAAGCCTTACGGCCTTCGGACAGCATCTTACGATACTGGCGTTCAGTCATACCAAGCCAAGTAGCGATGATACGTCCGCGCTTCTGGGTTTCGTAAGAGGAAGTATTGATAGAAGGAAGCCACTTATATACAAGGTGGTCCTCATTCTGCTTAATTACCTTTTCAAAGTATTCAAGCATATCGGTCTGACAAGCAGTGCCAAACAGAGTATAAAGGTCATCATAGCGCCCGTAGGTTGCTACAAAAGGAATTAGATGGACCACCTCAGCGCAGTGATGGTCAGCAAGCCACTTGAAGCAGATGCGGAAGAAGCGACGCTCTCCCTGGCCGCCGCGCACATCACGCAGATAGAAGAGACACTTTAGCGCAAGAGTAGCATCTTCTTCGTATGCCTTCTTAAACATACGAATAATATCTTCTTCCGGACGATTACGCATAGAGCCACCCATAGCAAACATATCAAGCACGCTATTCAAAGTTGAAGTATGCTTAATACCGCCGTTCTCAGTATAGCCGTAGTTAAATTCGCTCTTCATCGCATTAAGAAATTCACTCATTTTATTTTCTCCTTTTCATCTTAGCCTTATCACAAGGCCGTAGGTTTTTTCTTTATGTATATATTATACTATAATTTCAGTAGAAGTCAAATATTTGTCTGCTCTTGAATACGCTTCTCGTAAATGTCATTTTTAATTTCTTCCAGATTTACTGGATAACAATTATGTGCGTCCATTTCTACATGGTAGCACATTTTATCCCAATCTGCCCACTTATCCTGCGTATGACTATGGCCGCAAAGATTTGCTACTTTGCGCCAAGGCTCATTATTACAAGTATAAGTAGGATAGTGAGAAAGATAAAAATGCCACTTACCCGATTTAATTACAGTAGCATAGGAAGTGTCAGGCGTGCCAAGAAGATGAATGTTGGGGCAAGCGTCAAGCACTTTATTTACACGATTATCACTATCGTGATTTCCTCTTAACCATACCTGATATCCATTAAGACGCTGAAGATAAGGGATTGCCGCATCCGTATCTGACAGTGCGATATCGCCAAGATTATATACCAAATCTCCTTTATCAACAACCGAATTCCATCTTTCTACGATAGCTTCGCACATTTCTTCCGTAGAAGAAAAGCCGCGAGGTTCCCAAAGGAAGGACTTGGAGTGCATTAGGTGTAAATCCGATGTAAACCAAATATTAGCCATCTTCATACTCCTTTCTATAAGGTTCAATCAAATAGGAAAAATCTTCTTTTCCTTCTCCAACTTCAATAATCTTAATTGCGCGAGAATCTTCTTTAAGAGTCGGCGCCTTGAAAGAACGGAACATTCCTTGAATTACCTGTTCCCCTACATATCGTATTCCAGTTCTAGTAGCATCATTCTCATAACACTTTTGAATTGGAGTATAAAATACTACATAAGTAATGGAATAGTCCGTAATATATTCATCAATTGCGCGAATAAGCTTTTTGCGCGAAGCCTCTGTAAGATGGGTAGCGTCGGCAATTACATCAAAGTCATCAATAAGCGTCTGCGCGATTGTTCCTACGAACTTACGGAACACTTCCTTCTCATGAGCAAAGTAATCTTCATCTTCTTTAAGCATACTAAAACGAATTTCATCGCGGGAAACATAACGGACATCTCTATCATCACCCATAAATTCCCACGCCCAAGTGGTTTTCCCGCATCCACTAGGACCGCATAGAATATATAAAGTTGCCATATTACATCCTCCTAAGAATAAACTGCGCGTGTGTATGCGCGTTTACATTGTAAATTCCATATTCATTAAGCCATTTTTCTGTAAGATATGGAAGCTGGTAATAGTTAGAAAATACAAGGTCATAGCAAGTCTGGTCGCCATGTTCTTTATCATACTCAACATTATCAACAATTTTAAGCAAATCATTGATATCCCAAGAGTAATAATTTTCTTTTAGTTCATCTTCCCATCCATTATCCTTCCACTGATATTTCATAAGGAAGTGCGTAATATTTTTCGGGCTATGAATGTAGTCAAAATGATTTTCATATTCTTCAAGATATTGCGGCAGAACCGCTTCTCTGATGCGTTTTTCCTGGCATCTTAGATAATTAACGCCCGGCCCTGCATGCCAATACATATCACGAATAGTAATATATTTAGGTGTAATTTCTTTAATCAGAGTTTTAATTTCGTCAATACCATTATTAAATGAAAATACTTCATGCAGCACGGATGAAAAATTAAGACAAACTTCATTCATAGAATACGAGTCTTTTATCCAATGTATCATCCTAGGTAGTTCTCCCTTTCGCCAAAATGATACATTACTAACTTCTTCTGACAGCGCCTGTTCGCCCATTTCAATAAGTTCGTCATTACTATCATATCCAAAGAACTCAATAGATGGGAACAGTGGCGCTAAAAATCTAATCATCGCGCCATCAGCACAACCAAAATCAATTACGCATTTTGCGCCCGGAATTTTATCAATAAAGAATGCCTTATCTAGTGCCGATTTTGCCATTTCTTCTGTATAAATATTAAGATTCATTATTCATTCTCCATTTCATTTCTATGTATTTGTTTAAATGCGGGCTGGCCGCAAGAAGGACAAAAACATACTGTTTTTACATATTCACTATTCCAAATAATACCAAATTCATTCTTACAACGCTTACATTTAAAAAGTCTAATGTTTTCAAAATAATTATCGGTTGGAACAATCATTTTTCTCATATCTCATTCCCTTTCTTTCATAAAAATTATATCATAATTTTTTAAAAAGTCAAATAAAAAAGAGGCGGCAATTTCTTGCCGCCGATCGTCTGCCAGTCTTAAAGGGGCAACTTTTGTAGGGTTGATGCTACATTATCCCACTGGCGCCGCACGGTGGCGATTTTAGGTGCCGCCGCCATCACACCTATGATACACAGTCGTTGATTTATATAGCCGAGTGGCTGGTATCTCGGCTTAAATACGGCAAATATTTAACGAGCCTATGCCGCTGCTCGGCTACCTAGCGTTTCAGACTCTTTTTAGGCTACTATTTTAGGAAAAAGGTTGAATAGTGCCATTCACGCATCGTCCCTTAGAGTCATGGGCTTCAGGATTCATCTCATATAGCTGGATTCAAACTTCCTATCCCCTACTTATGAGAGATGGTTGCATACTTTTATACCGCTTGTGCCCATCTAGCGGTGTATATTATTCTTCTTCAAAGACGGACTTAATATCCTCTTCGGAGAGGCAATAATCCTTATCATCCATACTGCTGGTCATCATTTCTTTAAGAAAAAGATTCAATACATTATCTTCCCCATAAGAATGAATTACACGGTCTGCGGCAGTTCCATAATTAGTCGCACATACAATTCCCTTGCCGTATTTTTCTTCATCGCTGTAAGAATCATAATAACAAACTTTATACATATAATACATATTACTTTGCCCTCTTTCTATAATCAATTATATTATCATAAGGATTAGGCTTTTCTTCCCAAACTCTTACTTTATTGACAATAAAATTATTAAAATCAATCCAAAATTCCCAAGTCATATCAAGGCCATCATACCACTTTTCAAAAGTAATGCCAGTCTTTCTATCTTTCATCTGGATAAGAGCATGAATAATACCGCCGCTACCATCTTCAAACCATTCCATATCTGACTGAAGTTGTGTAATATAGAAGCGGCCACGCCACAATGAGTCTTCTTCTATTACTCTATTTACATAGCGACAATAACGATTAAGCCAACGTTGATGCTTTCTGCGACTATGAGATACCATACTATACTTATACATGTTCTTTCCCTCATTTTCTATAAAAATTATATCAGAATTTTTACAAAAAGTCAAATATTAGGATGCCATTCTTCAATTTCAACTCCATGCGCGCGAAGCCAATCTTGAACTACCCATCGCTCACTACACGGATTATCATATTTTTCAAAGAAGATGAAAGCGAAATCTAATTCTTTTCTGTCTGGAAAATCTTCAAGCAAGCGAGCCTGTAAATCAAGTAGATGCTGTATAAAGTCATCAAAATCAATGGCATCAAGTTGCTTACGGTATTCGCGCAGAAAAGCACAGTCTTGCGGATGCCGCGGTTCGCAACGCCCATCACATAAGCCATCACATGAATGGCCTGGGCGCAAAGGGCGACATCGTAGGCTGATTATACCATTTTTATCTACGCTACCGACATTATACCATTTAGGTTCCCACACTACCGTTGAAAGCGCAACAAGATTTTTTGGAAAATTTTTTACTTGTGCCCAATATGATGTATATAATTTCATTCTACCTTTACCTGCATTATAAAATTATTTAACAGTTCTTTTAAAAATGTTTTATCTTCTTTTGAATTTTCCATACATTCATCATCGGCATACCAAGTATCGCCATTTGCGTATTTATAGATGGTATATTCGCCAAAACCAATATTACCGCTCCATAAAATTTTAAATCCGCTATATACTTCATTAACAAATGGTTCGATATCATCTACATGAATTTCATACTTATTTTCTTTCATGCTTGTTATTCTCCTTCAAAGCATTTTACGCGTTCTTTTCCGCATTTAGTACATCTAAACCAAACAATTAATTGTTTCTAGTTAAATGTAACTAAATAATAATTAAACCTATACCGATGAAAAATACAAAATCGTTTCATTTAATTTCTCCTTAAAAAAACTAGACCATGCATTTAAGGGGCTTGAACCCTTTCAGTTAACTTATTTTCAGAAGTTTTCTTTTACCCATAAAATATTGCTGTAATGGTCTATAAAGTCGAAGATGTGCGACTCGAACGCCTACTGGTCGTCCCAAGCGACCCGTGTTACCATTACACTACATCCTCGATAAAAAGGAGTTTCCTCCTTTCACTATAATTATTATATCACATTTTCCTCTTCATTGTCAAGTATTTGATTTTCCATTGATTCAAATTGGCGCTTATCATGCCTAGACCAATTTTTAACTGGAGCCCAACCCTTTCCATCTTTATTATTAGTTTTCGCGCGGCATATAGGGCAAGAACAATGTACTTTATTCTTGGAATACTGATGGAGGTTGTCATATAAGTCATCTGAGCCAGGAAAACTTGTTATCCTATCAATATGGCGTTTACGGATAGCTTTTTTCCAATCGTTATGGCGTTTTTCAGCAGTAGTTCTCATACTATCACTCCCAGAGATATTTATTTACTTGTTGCGGCGTTTCGTTATAGTATTTTTTATGAGCGCCACAGTTAGGACAATAGTGATATAATTTTGTAATTTCTTGCTCAAAACTCCAAGTTCCATCTTCATTGCGTTTACTGGAAGAACAAGAATAATAAAAACCACATTTACATCTAGCGTATAAGGCAATATCATCAATATATTTACATACTTGCCAATTATGGTCAATGCCCCTACCTTTCCTCATGGAGCCTCCATAAACATTACTGCTTTATGATGTTCCAATGCATACTTAATTTCACTCTTCGTGCTTTCGCCAATATAACCATTCTTATTGATTACATAAATCGCGTCAGCCATATCAATCTTGCGTTTATGAATATCATCAAGCATTATCTTGTCGGCCTCTGAAAAAACATCACCAGAATGACCAAAGCAACCAACGCTAATAACAATATTACCCTGAAGTGTAAGTTCGCGATTAACACGCTCAAAGTCCTCCTTAAAGCGAGTACTGCCGCATAAAGTGATTACTGGATATTTATTCATATTTAACCTCCAAATTAAGTACCCGAGGAGGGAGTTGAACCCACAAAATTACGCTGGTTCTAAGCCAACAGCATATGCCAATTCTGCTACTCGAGCATGTGTCCATGAGAGGAGTCGAACCTACAAAATCTTGATTCTTAGCCAAGCACATATGCCAATTCTGTTACACGGACAAATACAAGACTCATTTCTGTCGTATTGATTAAAAGTCAATTACAAAATAAATAGTTGCTGTATGAGTCTTGAAGCAGGAAACTAACGACTTGAACGCTAATCTGCCGGGTTGG
>OCVV011167086.1_pt1 | contig 16152 bp, 13 predicted proteins | sample 1539721 | NCBI WGS metagenome assembly OCVV01 (sample SAMN02144230, study PRJEB22623) | gut metagenome | biome: sheep rumen | host: Ovis aries | place: New Zealand
AGGACCTCCTCGGGGACTCCTGCAAGTCTGGCCACCTGGATACCGTAGCTTTTATCGGCTCCTCCGCTGATTATTTTTCGAAGGAATACGATATCGCTTCCTTTTTCTTTAACAGCTATGCAGTAATTGTGGACGCCCGGGATCTTTCCTTCCAGCTCGGTCAGCTCATGATAATGAGTGGCAAATAAAGTCCTGGCTCCTATTTTGTCCGGGTCAGCCACATACTCCGCGACGGCCCATGCAATGGAAAGACCGTCAAATGTACTGGTTCCGCGGCCGATCTCATCAAGTATCAGAAGACTGTCTGACGTGGCGTTTCTCAGAATGTTTGCCACCTCATTCATTTCGATCATAAATGTACTTTTTCCGCTAGCCAGGTCATCGGAGGCTCCTACACGGGTAAAAATGCGGTCGGCTATTCCTATATTCGCGCTTTTCGCAGGAACAAAAGATCCGATCTGCGCCATCAGTACGATAAGCGCGCACTGCCGCATATAGGTGGATTTACCGGCCATGTTCGGACCCGTGATGATGGCCAGACGGTTCTCTTTGTTATCGAGTGTCGTATCATTCGGTATGAACATTTCATCCGGGATCATTTTTTCCACTACCGGATGCCTTCCTTCGCGGATCTCCAGGATACCGTCTTCATTTATTTCGGGACGAACAAAATTATTCCGTTCAGCTACATAGGCAAGCGAAGAAAAAACATCCAGAGCGGCGACTGCCTTAGCGGTCTTCTGGATGCGGATGACTTCTCCGCCTATATGATCACGTATCTGTGAAAATAACTCATATTCAAGCGCGGAAAGCTTTTCCTCGGCCCCAAGGATGGTCTCTTCCATCTCTTTAAGGCGGGCAGTGGTATAACGCTCGGCGTTTGTCAGGGTCTGTCTGCGTATATAGTGATCAGGCACAAGATCCTTGAAAGAATTTGTGACTTCAATGCAGTAGCCGAAAACTTTATTGAACTTGATCCTCAGAGTGCGGATACCGGTCTTTTCACGTTCTTCCGCTTCAAGGTCGCCGAGCCACTGCTTTCCGTCTCTTCCGGCATTTCGATACTTGTCGACCATTTCGTGGTATCCGTCCTTAATGATACCGCCATCCTTCATAGCCAGAGGAGGATCATCGCTGATCGAGCTGTCGATAAGCCCGTACAGATCCTCAAGCGTATCCATTTCCTCACAGAGCTGCTTTAAAAGAGGACTTTCACATTCTGAAAGCTGCTCTTTAATGAAAGGCAGCATATACAGAGATGTCTTAAAAGCTATCAGATCCCTGGGATTCGCGTTCTGATACGTGATACGGCTGATCAGCCGCTCCATATCATAGACCGGTTGAAGATATTCTCGTATTTCTTCACGGATCATTGCCTTGTTTTTCAGTTCATTTACAGCCTCAAGCCGGAGTTCGATCTCGGAACGGTCTATCAGGGGCTGTTCCACAAAATTGCGAAGCATACGGGCACCCATGGCAGTTTTTGTGCGGTCAAGCACCCAGAGAAGAGAACCTCTCTTCTGTTTCTCACGAAGTGTTTCCACCAGCTCCAGATTTCTTCTGGTCGCGCTGTCGATCAGCATGAAGCGGTCGGCATAATAAGGAGTGATCGTGGTCATCTGTTTCATATCGGATTTTTGTGTCTCATACAGATATGAAAACAGAGCCCCTGCAGCGATAGTTCCGTAAACATAATCGGAGATCCCCAGACCTTTAAGCGAACCTACATGAAAATGTTTTTTTAATGTACGGGACGCCCTCTCCGGATCAAAATACCACTCCTCCATGGTTGAAAACATGATATGGAAACGGTTTTTCAGATCCTCCACATCAATGTCCGCGTTGACAAAATTATGATTGCAGATGATCTCTGAAGGGGAGAATTTCTGAATTTCATCCGACAGCTTTTTTGAATCATCGATCTGTGTGACCATACACTGGCCGGTGGAAATATCCGCGACAGCCACTCCGAAGGCGTGTTTAATAAAGCAGACGGACATGATAAAATTGTTTCTGGATTCATCCAGCCCCTCTGTGTTCAGGACCGTTCCGGGAGTGACGACACGGATAACCTCGCGTTTTACCATTCCCTTGGCTGTTTTAGGGTCCTCGACCTGTTCGCAGATGGCTACCTTGTAGCCCTTTTCTATCAGCCGGGAGATATAAGTCTCAGAAGCATGATAAGGAACGCCGCACATAGGTGCCCGTTCCTCTAAGCCACAGCTCTTTCCGGTCAGAGTAAGCTCCAGTTCTCTGGATACAGTCTGAGCGTCCTCGAAAAACATTTCATAGAAATCGCCCAGTCTGTAAAACAAAATACAATCCGGATATTCTTTTTTTGTGTCCAGATAATGCTGCATCATTGGTGATAAAGCCAATTTTTCAGCCTCCTTTTCCTATAGTTCATTTTCCCGCGCAATTGAGATAACTCAATTGCCCAAGTCCATTTTCCGGCTGCATTATTCAGGATCCTGAACGGAAAACAGAGCTATTTGCATGTTTTAATATGCGTCGCCGTTCTGGCGGCCGATATAATAAAATCCTTTACATTCATCAAGTGATACGGGAACGATCCGGCCTATAAGGGAACTGTCCCCTTTAAAATGCACAACGAAATTGTTATCAAGGCGTCCTGTCACAAGAGACGGGTCATGTTCGTTTACATTTTCCACAAGTACTTCGCGGCACTGTCCCGTAAAGCGCGCCGTTTCCTCGCGTCCTATCTCCTGAATACGTTTCAGCAGTCTGTCAAATCTGTTTTTTATGACAGCCTCGTCGATCTGATCCTCCATCTTTGCAGCGGGAGTACCCGTACGTCTGGAGTATATAAAAGTGAAGGCACTGTCATAACGTACCTTTTCGACCACATCCATTGTTTCGAGGAAATCCTCTTCGGTCTCTCCGGGGAAGCCGACGATTATATCTGTCGTAAGAGAAATATCAGGTACGGCGGATCTTATTTTTTCAACGAGACGCAGATAATCCGACTTGGTATAATGACGGTTCATCTTCTTAAGCAACCGGTCGCTGCCGGACTGCAGAGGCAGATGAAAATGCCGGCAGATCTTCGGGTTTTCGGCTATGACATGGATCAGCTCATCGGAAAGATCCTTCGGATGAGAAGTCATAAAGCGTACCCGGTCGAGGCCGTCTTTTGAAGCAATCCTTCTGAGCAGTTCGGCGAAACTGATCTGATTCTCAAGACCCTTACCGTAGGAGTTTACATTCTGTCCCAGCAGCATTACTTCGCGGACTCCATCTTTGACGAGACGGTCCACTTCGCAAAGTATATCCTCAGGTTCACGGCTTTTTTCGCGGCCCCGTACATATGGGACTATGCAATAGGTGCAGAAATTGTTGCAGCCATACATGATATTAACGCCTGATTTGAAAGGATACTTGCGGTCTACGGGAAGATCTTCTACGATCTGATCGGTCCTGTCCCAGATCTCAACTACCATTTCATCTTCCGTCATTGCTCTTACCAGGAGTTCAGCGAGTTTAAAGATATTATGAGTTCCGAATACCAGATTTACGAAGCGATAGCTTTTTTTCAGCCGTTCTACTACCTCGGGCTCCTGCATCATACATCCGCAAAGCGCTATCATCATATGAGGATTTTTTTTCTTCAGCGAATTAAGATATCCCAGACGGCCGTATACCTTTGTGTTTGCGTTTTCGCGCACCGTGCAGGTATTATAAATGACCAGATCGGCGTCTTCACTCTCTGTTTTAATAAATCCGATCCGTTCGAGAATCCCGCGAAGCTTCTCGGAATCCCGCGCGTTCATCTGACATCCGAAAGTTTCCACACAGAAAGTGAGAGGCCTTCCGGCCTCTTCTGTTTTCTTCTTCAGGATCTCAGACGCCAGTCCCATAAAATAAAACTGCCTGGCCGGCTCGGTCTCCGGGACCGGATGATTCATTTCTTCTGTCATATTAATCATATTATTAGTACTGTTTCTTTCCTGTTTTTCTGTAAATTTTCTGTTCGGTGATGAGCACGGAAGGTTTAATATCATGTTCATCTGCGGGTATTTCATCAAAGACCTGAAATTCAAAGGCAACTGCCATGGAATACAGCCAGGGATTTTTTTTCATAAAGCGGTCATAATATCCTCCGCCGTAACCGATCCTGTTTCGTTCATGGTCAAACGCTAATCCGGGCATAATGACCAGCGCATCCGCAGCGTCAGCTTTTTCCATATCCTGCTTTGGTTCCGGGATTCCTTTTATACCAGGCTCCAGATCACGCATGGATTCGATATAATAAAAAGACATATCTTTTCCTTTTACCCGGGGTACGGCGACTCTTTTTCCGTCGGTCCAGCATTTTGCGATGAAATCCTTTGTTCTGACTTCATTTTTATGGTCAACATAGATATATATGGCGCTGGACATGATGTATTCGTTTGACTGGGCTATTTTCCGGAAGATAATATTGCTGTCATTTTCGATATCCGACGGGGCCGCCTGCCCTCTGCGTTCCATAACGATTTTTCTGAAATCATTTTTTGATGTCAAATTATGTATCATATAACTTTCTCCAGATAATCCAGCAGGTAAAACATGTCTTTTTTATCCTGCTTAAATATTGTTCCTATATTTTCTCCGCGGATCAGCTTATGAATCACATGAAAATCATCGCCGCTGGCTATAACCATATCCGCGCCTGCCGCAGTGGCTATGCGGGCGGCGGAGAGCTTGGTGCTCATTCCTCCGCTTCCGGCGCTGCTGCCTGTGGTACTCTTTCCCATTGCCATCAGATCATCATCCAGATCCTCTATATATGGAATGAACCGGGCTTCAGGATTACGGTGAGGATCATCGGTATAGAATCCGTCGATATCTGAAAGAAGTATCAGCAGGTCAGCTTCAATCAGAGCGGCAACAACCGCGGAAAGACGGTCATTATCTCCGAAAACCGACATAGAATCTATCTCATAAGTCGCGATCGTATCATTTTCGTTTACGATCGGAATGACGCCGAAGTGAAGAAGCTCGTTAAAAGTATTCCTTGCGTTGAAACGGTTAAGATTATCGAGCATGGTATTTTTTGTCATAAGAATCTGACCGCACATCTGATTATACTCAGAAAACAGTTTCTGGTAGATCATCATAAGCCGGGCCTGTCCTATGGAGGCGCAGGCCTGTTTTGCGTTAAGATTATCGGGACGTTCCGAGAGGTTCAGAGCATGCTGTCCTACCATGATGGCGCCCGAAGAAACAAGGACTACATCCTTTCCCTGATTTCGCAGATCACTCAGCTCACGGACGAGGATCTCAAGTTTGATCAGATCCAGTTTTCCGGTATCTTTATGAGCCAGAGATGAAGAACCTATCTTGATCACTATTCTTTTTTTGTCTTTTAGTTTTTCGCGTATCCGGTCGTTCATGTTCAGCTGTTACCCGCTTCCCTTGTAATATTCAAGTTTAACAATATCTGTTCCTGCCTCGTCTCCATCACGGAAGCCTCTTCCGGAGACATATGATCGTATCCCAGAAGATGCAGCATCGAATGCGCGATAAGAAAGGCAAATTCTCTTCGGAGGGAATGTCCGTATTCCAGAGCCTGCTCTTTTGCCCGCTCTACGGATATAACGATATCCCCAAGCATAAGCTCGCCGGTTTCTGGATTAAAACAGTCGTCAGCGTCTTCTCTTTCCAGTATTTCGTATCCCGCCGGCGACGGAAAGGGAACAAGCGGAAACGAAAGCACGTCTGTCGCAGAGTCAATACTGCGGAATTCTCTGTTGATCCTGCGTATGCTTTCATTGTCTACCAGCGTCAGAGAGATTTCTGCCTCAAAAGGACATTTTTCCTGATCCAGCGCCGCCGCGATCACTTCGCGGCTGAGGCTTTCGTGATCAAAAGGAAGACGGATACTCTGTTCATCATTGATCTGAATAGTCATCGTTCCTCCTTATCTCCAGCGCCGCCGCGCGGCGTTTCCCGCTCTGGAATTTTTCCGCTGACTGCGGTGCTGCTCTTTTTTTTCATAGGATTCGTAGGCTTCTACTATCTTTTGTACGAGAGGATGACGTACGACATCCTTGCTGGTAAGCTCACAGAAGGCAATTCCTTCTACGTTTTTCAGTACTTTTACGGCAACGTCAAGACCCGATGTGACCCCGGAAGGAAGATCCTTCTGTGTCATATCGCCGGTTATGATGACTTTGGAGCCGAATCCGATACGTGTCAGGAACATTTTCATCTGAGCCGGAGTAGTATTCTGTGCCTCGTCAAGAATAATATAGGCATTGTCAAGCGTACGTCCCCGCATATAAGCAAGAGGAGCGACTTCGATCAGGCCCTTTTCCATATTTTTCTGAAAATTCTCCGCGCCCATGATCTGATAGAGCGCGTCGTAAAGCGGACGAAGGTAAGGGTCGATCTTGCTCTGCAGATCGCCCGGAAGAAAGCCAAGCTTCTCTCCCGCTTCTATCGCGGGCCGGGTAAGAATGATCCGGCTGACTTCATCGTTCCGGAAGGCAGTGATGGCCTTTGCCATTGCCAGATATGTTTTTCCCGTGCCGGCTGGTCCCAGACCAAAAGTGATCATATTTTCTTCAATATCGGTCACATATTGTTTCTGACCAAGTGTTTTTGGTTTTACGGGTCTGCCGCTTATGGTGTGGCAGATCGTGTCCCGGTCAAGCTCCAGCAGGCTGTCTTCCCGGCTGTCAAGCATCAGGGAAATGATATAATTGACATTCTGTTCGTCGATTTCATTTCCCCTTTCAGATAATGCGATCAGCTGTGTCAGACATTTTCGGACGCTGGAAACATTATTCTCCGGTCCGATGATATGTATCTCGCCGTTGCGGGATATGATACTCGTATTAAATGTACGTTCAAGCTTCTTTACATGACTGTCATATTCGCCGAAGACATTTTTTTCGTATTCTGCCGGGACAGTCATTGTTTCCTCTATAATACCTGAAGGCATTAACAGTGTTCCTTTCTAGTTCTCGATCATATCTTCGTTTGTCTTATATAACAGAAGCGAAAACATTAATCGGGATCCGTTTTCAAGATAATAGTCCATTCCAAGAGAATTTGCAATGGAGCTCAGCATTATTCCGTGGCTTTCAAGACAAGGATGCATGATCTCCGGATACCTGCAGGGTTCCTTTGGATAATTACATTTATTGCAAATATAGCATTTATCACTGGATACAATATAAGTCTGAAGTCCGAGCTCCGCAAGGACATTTTCCAGATCCAGCGTTATTTTCTCATGTGAGTTAATATTCTTCAGATCATCCTTCCATAACAATCTCCGGGAAGGCTGTTTCTCAAGGATCGTAGAAAAGAAAAGTCCTTCTGAATATGAAAGACAGCGTTCTTTGCAATTTGAAATACTGTCTATTGCCGGAGGACATGACCAGCATGTTTTAAAATGCTCGCAGCGATACCGGCAATGATCGCGGAGTGAGTCGTCAAAAAAAATATCATTAGGCTGAATAAATCCAAACTGATAAATCGGTATTGTCCTGGATTTTTCTATCAGTGCCTGACGGATCTGTTTCTTATCCGGCATAAAATCCTCCTTTTGGGTATGAAGCAGTCAGACTGTTCTGAAATAAACTGCTGGCAGGCTTTGTTATTTATGATAGGGCTCGTTGCTGATGATCCGGAAAGATCTGTATATCTGTTCCAGAAGTATCAGCCGCATCAGCTGATGCGGGAACGTAAGCTCTGAAAATGAAAGCCTGAAATCCGATCTTTTCAGAATTGAGTCTGAAAGTCCGAGAGAACCGCCGATCACGAATACTATATGGCTGAAACCGTTGACCTGAATGGTTTTGATCTTTTCCGCCAGGCCGGGTGAGTCGGTAGTTTTTCCATTTAGATCCAGAGCGATAACAAATGCGTTATCGGGGATCACTTTCAAAAAACGTGAACCTTCTTTTTCTTTAATATTTCTGATCTGCGTCTCAGACGCGTTCTCAATGGTAGGCTCATCGTTTATTTCCGCCCAATGAAGCCTGCAATAACGTTTAAGACGTTTTTCATATTCCGCGATACCGTCTCTTAGATATTTTTCTTTGATTTTTCCCGCACATGCGATAGTAATATGAATCATCGATCTGAAAATAATATGAGTTAAAAGGCCTTCATATCAGATCGGTTTTTGTGTGCGTCTGATATGAAGGCGATATTTTTATTTTAATTTAGTATCATTTGTTTCTGATAAATTCGTCGATTCCTTTGGCGGCAGCTTTTCCTGCTCCCATTGCAAGGATAACCGTCGCTGCGCCCGTTACTGCGTCGCCGCCCGCATAGACAGCTTCTTTTGTCGTTTTTCCGGTCTCTTCATCAGCGATGATGCATTTTCTCCTGTTCGTATCAAGACCGATCGTTGTAGACGAGATCAACGGATTCGGAGATGTTCCGAGGGACATGATAACTGTGTCTACATCGAGATCAAATTCAGAACCCGGGATCTCCACAGGACGTCTTCTTCCGGAAGCGTCCGGTTCGCCAAGTTCCATCCGGATACATTTCATTCCGCTTACCCATCCGTCTTCACCGACATAAATCTCTACCGGATTGCAGAGGAGGTTGAATATCACGCCCTCTTCCTTTGCGTGATGAACTTCCTCGGCACGGGCCGGAAGCTCAGCTTCGCTTCTGCGGTAAACGATATGGACTTCCGCTCCCAGACGAAGTGCTGTTCTTGCAGCGTCCATAGCCACATTTCCGCCGCCGACTACGGCTACTTTGGAACCTTTGTGAATAGGAGTAAGATAATCCTCTCTGTAGGCCTTCATAAGGTTATTTCTTGTAAGGTATTCGTTCGCGGAGAATACTCCGTTAGCGTTTTCTCCCGGGATGTGCATAAACATCGGAAGGCCTGCTCCGGATCCGATAAATACTGCTTCAAAGCCTTCGTCTTTCAGAAGCTCATCGATCGTAATGGATTTTCCGATGATAACGTCTTTTACGATCTTTACTCCCAGAGACTCGACATTTTCGACCTCTTTATCCACAACTGCGGCTTTCGGAAGACGGAATTCAGGGATACCGTAGGAAAGTACGCCGCCTGCTTTATGAAGAGCTTCAAAAATTGTAACCTCATAACCCATTCTGGCGAGGTCGCCGGCACATGTCAGTCCCGCAGGGCCTGCGCCGATCACGGCGATCTTATGACCGTTTGAGGACTCTGCCTTCTTTGGTTTGATTCCGTTCTCACGAGCCCAGTCAGCTACAAAACGCTCCAGTTTACCGATAGAAACCGGCTCTCCTTTGATACCGCGTATACACTGGCCTTCGCACTGGCTCTCCTGAGGACATACACGTCCGCATACGGCCGGCAGCGCGCTGGATTCGCTGATTATATCATAAGCTTTCTCAAAATTGCCTTCTTTTACTTCCTGAATGAAGGCAGGAATATTAATACTTACAGGACATCCTGCGACACATTTAGGTTTTTTACAGTTCAGGCAGCGAACAGACTCTGCCATAGCTTCTTCTTTATTATATCCGTAGCAAACTTCGTCAAAGTTTGCGGCACGAACCTTAGGATCCTGTTCTCTGACAGGTACTTTTGTCCAAACGTCTCCCATTATTTGTCACCTCCGCAATTTCCACAGCCGCCATGATGAGTTTTTCCTTCTTTCAGACGAAGGGCTTCACGTCCCTCCTCTGTTTTATACATGGTCATTCTCTTCATAGCCTGATCAAAGTCTACCAGATGTCCGTCGAACTCCGGACCGTCTACACAGGCAAATTTAACTTCGTCGCCTACAGTAAGACGGCATGCGCCGCACATACCTGTACCATCCACCATGATCGGATTCATGCTGACAATAGTCTTGAGATCATATTCTTTAGTAAGTTTGCACACGAACTTCATCATGATCATCGGACCGATAGCTACACAGTGGTCATACTGTTTTCCTTCTTTATCAATAAGATCCTGAAGGCATGTGGTAACCATTCCGCTTCTTCCGTAAGAACCGTCGTCCGTAGTAATATAAAGATTGCATACTTCACGGAACTCTTTTTCGAGGATCACGAGATCCTTGTTTTTCGCACCGATGATCGCGTCAGCGGTGATTCCGTGTTCATGCAGCCATTTTACCTGAGGATATACAGGAGCGGTACCTACTCCGCCGGCAATAAAGATAATATGTTTCTTTTTCAGTTCTTCAATATCCTCTTCGATCAGATCGGAAGGACGTCCGAGCGGACCAACGAAGTCTTCTATGAAGTCGCCTTCTCCCAGATCTGCCAGGATGAGTGTTGAAGCACCGATTGGCTGGAAAACGATCGTGACAGTTCCCTTTTCTCTGTCATAATCGCAGATAGTCAGAGGAATCCGTTCTCCTTCTTCATTCACTCTGACTATTACAAATTGTCCTGGTTCGCAGCGACGCGCTACCATTGGAGCTTCAACTACCATGCGGTAAATATTAGCCGCCAATTTGTCTGCATACAAAATCTTGTACATACGTATCCTCCTTCTAAAGACAACATCTTTTACTCATCAGAGTCCCGGGAATCTTCTCCTGATTCTGATGTTTTATCATCTGATGACTCCTCCTGATCAGAAGAGCCCGAGCCGGAGTCATCATTTGAATCATTATTACTGTTATTATTCGAAGCAGATCCGTCATCGGAACTGCTGTTATCAGAGCTTCCGGAATATTTCTTCGGGGAAGCTGACGACGTCGGCGCGGCCTTATTGTAAATATAAGTGGCCGATCCTATATCGCTGAGATTACCGTCTTTGTCAGCCAGAACAGCATAGAAAATATGTGTTCCGCTTCGCATGGAGACAGGTCCTGAATATCTTAAGGATTTTTCAGTGGCTTTTTCATCAAAGGAATAATACGCCGTATATCCTTCAGGAACATCTATCGTGATCTTCGGATCAGATCCGTCGTAGGAAGCAGTATAAACGCCTGAAGCGGGAGTGATCTTCGGGGCTGTTGCGGAAGCAGCAGTGATCTGATATTTCCCGGTCACCATTTCGCTGCTTATATTTCTTGTGTTTATATAAACAGCATTTACGATCGTAGTTCCTTCATCCAGTTCTATGGGATCTGTGTATCGCAGAGTGCCTGCCGACGGGATCGTTCCGTCAAGAGTGTAATAAATATCCCCGTTTCCTTCCACTGAAAGCTCAAGGGTCTGTTTTCCTGTATATTCGCCGGATTCCAGGCTGAATACGGGTTCATACGTGATATAGTCGCCATACTGTTCCAGAATACTGCCGACCTTGCATGCAGACAATAACGCCTGCAGTTCATCATACAATTCAAGTTCTATATACAAAGGTATCAGAAGTGAATATGCTTCTTCACTCTCCGGATGATACTGAATAACAGTTTCATATGCGCTTACCGCCTTTAAAGGCCGGTCAAGAGCCTCCTGGACCCTGCCCAGAAGGATACCGCCTTTTTCACTCTGCGGTTCGATTGAAACAGCTTTCTCAATATGAGTTAGCGCATTGCTGTAATCCTTGTTTTCGTAGCACTCTGCGGCTTTGGTATACTGATAATCAAAAGAGTTATTGTGAAGCACAGTATTTATGCAGAGAGCGGCTATAATAAGCGCGGCGACCATAAATACCGAAACAGAAATGACTCTGATCCGCTTCTGCAGCTTACGCTTCTTTTCCCGCTGCTCTCTTGCGGCCTGTTCAGCCAGTTCTCTTTCCCGGGCTTCTTTTTCCAGCTGTTTCTTACGTTCAATATGTGCGCGGCTTTCCATTGTTTCGTAATTGGCTACAAGCTGAACCTCAGCTCCGCATTTCGGGCAGAATAATTCGCCTGCCGGGATCACCGCTCCACACTTGGAACAATTGCGCATACTAATTTTCCTCCAGATATCTTTCGAACTCTTCTTCAGTCATTAATACTTTTCTGGGTCTGGTTCCTTCCTCTGGACCTACTACACCGGCTTCACAAAGCTGATCCATGATACGGGCAGCCCTGTTGAAGCCTATCTTAAAGGCTCTCTGAAGCTGTCCGATCGAAGCCTTGTCCTTGTCTATGATCAGACGTGCAGCATCATTAAAATAAACGTCTCTGTCGTCGGACGGCAATTCTGCTTTTTCGCTTTTCAAAGCAGAAGAATTAATCTTGTCTTCGACAGAAGAATCATATTGGGTTTCTTTGTTCTCTGATCGCAGGAAGTCTGCGACACTCATGATCTCCTCATCGGATATATATGCGCCCTGAATCCGGGCAGGTTTCTGATATCCCTGAGGATAAAACAGCATATCTCCGTTTCCAAGCAGCTTTTCGGCGCCATTCATATCCAGAATGGTACGGGAGTCTACTCCGGACGATACGGACAGCGCAATACGCGAGGGCATGTTGGCCTTGATCAGTCCGGTAATTACATTTACCGACGGCCTCTGTGTTGCAATGACCAAATGAATTCCCGCTGCACGCGCCAGCTGTGAAAGTCTTACTATCGCATCCTCGACATCATGCTGGGCTACCATCATAAGATCCGCAAGCTCGTCTACGATAATTACGATACGGGGCATTTTCATCAGCTTGGCTTCATTGCTGCCGCTGTCCGGATCTATTTGGGATACTTTTGCGTTATAGCCCTTAAGATCACGGACGCCAAGACCTGCGAACTTGTTATATCTGTCAGTCATTTCCTGAACGGCCCAGTTCAATGCGCCTGCTGCCTTTTTCGGATCTGTTACAACAGGTATGTAAAGATGAGGGATTCCGTTATAAACGGAAAGCTCCACCATCTTTGGGTCGATCATGATAAATTTTATCTCATCAGGCGACGCCTTGTAGATCATACTCATGATCAGACTGTTAATGCATACTGATTTACCTGAGCCGGTAGTACCGGCTATAAGCAGATGAGGCATTTTTGCCAGATCAGCTATGACCGGCTTTCCGGCTATGTCTTTTCCTACAGCAAAGGAAAGTACCGACTGGCTTCTGCGGAATACGGAGGAAGAAAGGAGGTCGCGCAGAACGACCATGTTTTTCTTCTTATTAGGAACCTCTATTCCGATAGCAGCCTTTCCCGGTATAGGCGCTTCTATTCTGATATCCGACGCCGCGAGGTTAAGCTTGATATCATCCTGAAGACCCAGAATTTTGCTCACCTTAACGCCCTGCTGCGGATGCAGCTCATAGCGTGTTACGGTCGGACCCTGACTGATCTCAGTGATCTCAACGTCGACGCCGAAATTCTGAAGTGTCTCCTGCAGCTTGTCCGCTGTGGATCTTACGTCATTCGCAGAAAGATCCTCGTTTTGGCTGCCCTTGTTCAGAAGCTCCAGCGACGGGAACTGATAACCGTTTACGGAAACAGGTTCCGGAATGATCATCTCTTCTTCAGGAGCGTTTTTTTCCTTATCAGAAGCTTCCTGCTTCTTCCGTCCGGAGGACGTCTTTTTCCGTTTCGCGGAGGTTTTTTCCGGATGATTTCCGGCTCTGACTTTCAGAACCGGAGCAGTCAGACTGTCGGCTGCCGGAGTCTCTTTTATTTCGGGAGCCACATCGTCTACAGAGCCCAGATCTTCATCTTCCGCAAGGTTATAGTCCACACGTTTTCGCGGAGGACGTTTAGGCACTTCATACGTTTCCTCTTCATCCATATCTGATCCGGCAGAACGTTTGAACAATGAGAAGCCGCCGGATCCTCCGCGCTGCTCTCTCCTTGTCTGTATTTTTTGTTTACGGTTCTCATAAACATTGACGCTGCGTGTATGGATCGTTCGAAGCAAAGGCTCCTGAGTCATTAGTATCATAAAGATCATGATACCGAAAATGATCACTATAACGGCGCCGGCCCTGCCCAGAAGCATGCCGAGTGTCTTCAATATGGAGCCGCCGATAATGCCGCCGCCTGAACGGTCATGTGCACAGTCAAGATAGAAATCAATGTATTTGGATTTTTTTTCATATCCTGATGTAAGAAACTGTATAAAAGCGCATACAAAACACAGAAGCCCCGCGCCTCCTGTAAGCTTGCGAACGGCAAGCATATTATGCCTGTTTGACAGCATAAAAATAAATCCAAAAAAGAACACAAAAGGAAATATATACTCAGGCAGTCCGAAAACGCCAAAGAAGAATGAACTGATCGCCTTGCCCAGTATGCCGCAAAGACCCAGGTTGCTCAAAAAAAGCAAAATACAAAAGGCAAGTACAAGAAGGAACAGGATCTCTGTAAAAATCCTGTTCTCTATAGGGTCTGGAGTATTATTATTTCTTTTTGCGGAGGCCTTTTTGGAAGATGGCGATTTCCTTTTTGTTCTGGCAGAAGATGATTTCCTTTTCTGCGTTGCCAACTTATTTGTCTCCCCTTTCAAATTCAAGCCCGGTTTTCATCTGCCCTTATGAAAAAGAAAACCATTTCTTATCCGGTAATCAGGTAAACACAGGCCGCGATCAGCGCAAATCCCAGATTTACAAGGGCATAAACCTTATTATTATTCTTGATAATATGATCCCTGGAGTAGCGGATCATAAAAAAGCCGCTGATAAACGCGCCGAGAAAAGCAAAAATACACATGCGAAGATCCGCCGTTTCCAATCCGCCCATATAGCTGAAGGATAATCGGCCGGGAATCAGCAGAGCAAGCATACAAAGCATGCTTATTATGTATGTATATTTTATTGTCATTTTCCGGGATAATCCCAGAAAATAGCCGGCGGAAATGCCCATGGCTGTTTTCGAAACTCCCGGAACAAAAGAAAACCCTTCCATGACGCCGATCACAACGGCATCTGAAGTCCTCGTCTTCTTTGGATTCTTATCACCGGTATTCACAAATGAAGATACCATTAGAAGCAGTGCTGTCAGCATGAATCCCATAGCGGCAGCAAGCTCGTTATTATAGGCAAAGCGGACAAAGGGATTCAGAAGCAGTCCGAGGATGATCACCGGAATCATGGAAACCAGTATGATCACTGTGAAATTCTGATAATTGCTGGTAAGCAGTCGTCTGTAATTCAGTTCCCGGTCATTTCTCTGACGGAGATAAAGACCAAGATTAAAGAAAAGATCCCTGATAATTTCCAGCAGCGATATGAATATTCGTAAAATATCCTTGTAATTCAACGATACAGATGCCAGTATCATTCCCAGAAGGAGCATTTCATAAAACAGAAAGCTCTCATTAAATCCAAGAAAATGTGTGAACAAAACCACACAGCCCATACTGCTCACCGGGAAAAAACAGGAACAGCCCGCAATTATACCTGCCAGCAGCGCTTCTACGATAAAAATCATATCACACCATATTATTCTTCAAGGTTTGTATATACGTTCTGAACATCATCACTCTCATCCAGAAGGTCAAGGATTCTCTGAAGATTATTCATAGTTGTCTCATCGTTAACTGCTACAAAATTCTGAGGTATCATGGTAACGTCGGCTTCAGCCATTACCACGCCCTGTTTTTCAAGCTCCTCACGTACTGCGGAAAAATCATCAGGAGATGTGGTAATAATAAAAGCGTCATCTTCTTCTGCAAAGTCTTCAGCGCCTGCGTCCAGGGCGATCATCATGAGATCATCCGCGTCGAAATCATTATCCTCCTTTGCGGCAATGATCTGGCCTTTTTTGTCAAACATGAAAGATACACATCCGGGAGTACCTATATTTCCCTGTCCCTTGGAAAATGCGCTTCTTACGTCTGCAGCCGTACGGTTTTTATTATCTGTAAGTGTTTCTACGATGATCGCTATACCGCCGGGGCCGTATCCTTCATAAGTCATTCGTACATAGTTGTCGGCGTTTGCGTCGCCGGCGGCTTTTTTTATACCCCTGTCGATAGTATCATTTGGCATATTGTTTGCCTTGGCTTTTGCGATCACATCACGAAGCTTGCTGTTATTTGACGGATCCGGACCGCCCTCTTTTACCGCGATAACGATCTCACGACCGATAATTGTAAAAATTTTTCCTTTTTTTGCGTCGTTTTTTTCTTTTTTATGCTTAATATTTGCAAATTTTGAATGTCCTGACATTGTCACATCTCCTTACATAGTTCTTTCAAAAATATAGCACTAAGGACTTTATAAGTCAAGGAAAGGTGTTATGCATAACATAAACGGAAGGACTGCGGGAATACTTACTGTTTAACACTTCCCGTATGTCATTACTGAAACAGTCTTATGATGATTCAGATAAAAGCCAGAAGATTTCCCG
>OCVV011092802.1_pt1 | contig 16148 bp, 7 predicted proteins | sample 1539721 | NCBI WGS metagenome assembly OCVV01 (sample SAMN02144230, study PRJEB22623) | gut metagenome | biome: sheep rumen | host: Ovis aries | place: New Zealand
GACGCTGAGCAAACTGCCTTCCGACTATTTGAAGTCACAAGAAAAGACTGTCAACGGCAACAAGTTCAAGCACCAGATGCCCAAGAACCTGGCCAACAATTCAGACCACATGCAGAACCTGGCCGAGATGGTCTATGCCATGACCTGTCCCACTGAATGGGCCGCAAACCTGGGCACCAATAAGGGCTATCAGAAGCTGAAGTACTTCAAGGACCTCAACTACGAGAAGCACTTCAAGTACAACAACGAATGGTTCTTCAACAATGTGGCTGAAGGGTGGAAGAACAGCGGCAACCTCTTCCAGACCATCTTCGGCCTGAGCCGTGAAGACTTGAAGGCTCATGTGCAGGCGAAGGGGTTTGCCATGGTCTATGGCAATGCTACCATGAGTGGTAACGACATCACCCTGACAGTCTATAAATACGACGGCACCAACCTCAAGACCAAGTCGTCTGTCAAGTCCACTGGCAAATGGGACTTTGCCGCTTTCGACATCAACCAACTCATGGCCAAGCACTACATCGACAACGAGATGGTGGTGGCTGATGACGGTCGCTACTGGGTGGCCCGCTACGCCACGGGCGAGACGCTGGCCAAGGGTGCCGACGCCACCAAGTTCGATACGTACAAGAAAATGCCCAACTGCGAGGATGTCTTCGTCTATAACCGCGATGTGGACCATCTCGACATGACCGAGGAGACGCTGAAGGCTACCGAGCCAAAGGTGGCTGGTGAGCATGGCAACCAGAAGGGCTACTACCGCCTGGGGGACATCATCAAGTACAACAAACGCTACTATGTCTGCGCCTCCGACCACGACTTTGGCGAGACAGCCCGTTTCGTCACCCTCAATGACCAAGAGACCCACAGCACCAAGACATTCCCTTGGGATAATTACGGCAACGATGTAGTCTATGACGATGATATGGCCTCTGCCGAGACGTTGACCGCGTGGATTACCAACATCCTGCTGGACGACAACATGTGTGAAGTTTTGCGTGGAGCCATGGCAGATCTCAACGCACTCAACGATACCAAGACGATTGTACCAGAAACAGAGGAAATTCGAAGAGATCTGGTTAAGTCACTAGGGGACGATGCGAATTACATTTTGAATGCCAGCAATAGATATCCTGAGGATAGAGCTTATCACATGGCAGGGTACGAATGGCAATATTTACACGAGAAAAAGGCAGATGATCCTAATGACTGTGATGTAGCAATTTATGCACCATCTGGATACCTGTTAGCCGATAAGATGCGCTATTCTACTCATCTCACTTCAAGCACAGACCACTGGGTTCCATATCTCGTGCTTTGCAAGGATGGAACTGCGTTCGACAGACTCCAAAGAATCATTAATGGTGATGAAACCCTCAATGGTGATGAAACACAGGCCACACTCAGCCCCAGCCATTTCCAGTGGAAGGACATGGGACTTTTCCAGCGTAAGGGAGACAAACTGGGTGATGTGGCAGACAAACCTTTCCATATTGTAAAGTTAGGTCTGTACTGGCTTCATGTAACGGTACAATATTTCCCAGAAAGCCCCAATACCGTCATACTGCTTGACTTTACGAAAAATTGGCTCGAACATCCTAAACCAAGGATAAGGGAAATGGCAGGGGAATTGCCTGGTTCGTGGGGTGTGAGGAACATCACCAGTCGCGAGATTACTTTCACCGATGATGGTAAGAAGCAGACCAAATATACCAGTGCCAACGTGGCCAGCGAAAGATAAGGAGTGAGAAAAGTAAATTTCAATTTATGATGATACAGAAGATATACTATTGGCTGATGGTCGCCTTAGTGTGCGTCCTCAGTATGAGCGTCACCTCCTGTAAGGATGATGACAAGAACGATAATCAGAGTGGCGGACAGACCGAAGAACAGGCCGACAAGGACATGGCCGATGCCGCCGACTTCTGGGGCGTGGTGGGACAACTCTCCGACACGCCCATGCCCGACGACTGGAAGAACGCTACCTATCAGCCCTCCATCGGTGTGCCCGACGGGACGAACAGTGCCGTGCGCATCGTGAGTTGCACCGACGAAGAGAGTGCCGCCGCTCGTGCTGCCGACCTGCTGGGAGCCAACATCACCGCCGAGACTTCGGAATACACGTATGAGAACCCCGTGGTGGGTACGATGACCTACCGCAAGACGGGCGGAGCGTCATTGGCCACCGTCGATGTCAGCATCAAGCAGATGCCGGGTCTCTCGCAGATTATCTACAAGACGCCTGAGCAGATGGGGCAGAACGCCTCGTTCTCCGGTACGGCTTACTACCGTTTTGGCGATGTGGTGGAGAAGACAGACAAAAGCGGTCATACGGACTTCTGGATTTGCATCCGCCCCTCTTTCGGTCTTGCCGGCAAGGGTGAAAGCCACTGGATCAGCGTGAGTCCACTGCCTGAAGAAAACTTAAACAAGCAGGAAAAGGGTGCACTTACCCACAAATTGCCGAAGGGTCTCTGTAATACGCAAGAGTATCTGGTCGATTTGGCCGAGGTGCTCTACGCCATGACCGATGCCAAGCAGTGGTCCATCAACCTGATTAAGGACGATGGCTACAAGAAGTTGAAGTATCTGTGGGACTTCGACTTCAAGAAGCGTTACGAGTATCACGACCTTGCCTACTTCGACAAGTTGGGTGAGGAGTGGGAGAAAATCAACCTCTTCCAAACCATTTTCGGTCTCACCCGCGAGGAGATGAGACAGCATCTGTCCACCAAAGGACTGAGCATGATTTACAATCAGGGTACTATTAGCGGCAACGACATCACGCTGAAGGTGGTGCGCTACGACGGCATGAACCTCAAGACCAAGCATGAATTCAAATCGACCAGTCGCTGGGACACAAAAGCCTTCGACATCAACGCCCTCATAGGCGACAAGGGCTACATCGACGACAGCCGTGTCGTCACTGGTGCTGGCGACCGCTACTGGGTGGTGCGCTACGCCTCCGGGGCCACACTGGCCAAAGGCGATGAGCCTGGTGGCTACGACCAATACAAAAAGATGCCTAACTGCAGTGACTTCTTCCTTTATAATCAGTTAGTTGAAAAATACAAGAGTTTGGCGGCAGATGCTCTGAAGAACACACCGCCCAGAAGCTCGCTGGACGGCGTCTTCGAAGAACGAAGCTATTACGCCATAGGTGATGTGCTGCTTGATAAGACCGGTAATCGATGGATATGCGTACAGATTCCACCCTACGAAATGGACAAGGATAGATTTCCAGGGATGAATTTCGACTATGCCTATTTCATCAGTTACGACCGTGCTGCCGTGGGTGACCAACTGAGGAACGTACCCAAAAGAGAACTTGCCATGCAGATGCTGTTCTCTCTGGAAATCCTTTACCACGATGTTAGTATGAGTTGGTACAGTACTGGCAGTCCAAATACCACAGCAAGAGACAATATAAAGCGTTATGCAGATGTTGACCTGAATGAAATAATAGCATTGCGCGATACTGTTCACGTCTTTAGGAATATAGCGCCGGGAGAAGTCATAAACAGTTACGCCAGCACCGTCTTTAAGAATACCAGCGGAAGACTCAGCGTACTCCGTCTGGTGGCAGACTACACCGCTGAAGATGACGAACTTGGCCGTATGTGGACTTGGCATTTCTATGATACCTATTCCAAGGATTTGAGAACACAGATGTTGCTCAGCGACCTTTCCGATCAGAACAAGGTAAATGCCTTCAACCAAGATGTGTGGGTTCGTTTACCATGGGTTGATGTCCTTCAGCAAAGATTGAGCGCAGTGACTACTGCTACGACGGGGCCGCGTACTGATACTGAGAACCTTGCGGACTTGAACCGACTTATTTATCAGAGGGGACGTTCCTTCCTGAATGCCAACGAGCAGGGCGAACTCGTACCCTTTGACATGTACCGTGACCCGCTGGTGCCTTTCGCCGTGAAACGGCTGAAAGATACCAAGAAGCCTCTTGAGAAATTCGAGGACGGCACAGCCTTCTGTAACTGGAGCCGGGCTTATAACTTGGATCGTGATGTTTTCGGAAGTATTTATAATAAGGGTACAATCTGTTATGATAGGTATGTTGGTTACAGACATTGCCGGACTCTCAACGAACAAGTGTACGACTGGGGCATGACTAATGCTACAAAGTGAAAAGTGAAAAGTGAATAGTGAAAAGTGAGATGAATAACCCGTTCAAGCACATCCAGACGCTCATGGCCGTAGTGGCCATGGGTGCTCTGTTTGTCGCCTGCGCCGACGATGACAACTACAGCATCAAGGAGGCGCGGATCGACATCAGCGGGAATGTGCTTGGACAATTGGAGGCCTACAGCTACGCCACACCGTTCAACCTCGTGACCGATGCGGACGCTGAATGGGAGGCAACGGTGGAGTGGGACGCCAAGAAGAACGCCCAGCCCGCCTACGTCTATCCGAAGACGGGCACAGGGCCGGCTCTGCTGAAGATTGCGACTTTTGACAATCCTACGCAGTCGCCACGTCAGGCTGTGCTGAAAATCACCTTCCCCAAGGACCCGTCGAAGAACATCGTGCAGACCATCACGCAGAAGCGCGGTGCCGACAGCAACGGCAGCAAGGATATCTCCTACGGCAATAAGACGCGCGGCATCGGCTACGGCTACAACTGCTTCGACGGCTATGCCGAGACTGCCTGCATAACGGTTCCCATCCTGAAGGTGGACCAGATGTACGACGATAAGAAACTCCTCTACGACTTCAGTACACTGCACGTGGAACAGCGCGAGGAGAGCGGTGCCAGCGTCGATGAGTTGGCGAGCAAACTGAACGGTACGATGCACGCCGCAGCCTCAAACTGGGGACTCAGTGCCTCAGTCGATGCAAAGTTCAGTGGCGGACAGAAAAGCACCGCCAGCAACGAGTTTGCATGGATGGACATTAATGCCACCACCTGCACAGCATCGTTCAACGGCCCGCAGAGCATCCTCATCTTCGACTATATGACCGACGAGGCCTATGCCGACATGAACGGATTGGAGCGGTGGTCGGAAAAGAAACAGAAGGATATCGTCTACTATCCTGCCACCGATGAGGGCTTCGCCCAGTTGGTGATGGACTACGGCACCCACCTCGTGGTGAGCGGCAAGTTGGGCGGACAACTGCATACGCAGATTACTGCCAACACGTCGAAGATTACCACGGCATACAATGTCAGTGCAGCCCTTGAGGCCACCTACGGCGGTCCTTACTCTATCGACGCCAACGGCAAGGCCAAGACACAGTGGGCTCACGCCCAGTCGAGAAATCACTCAGCCTTCTATTTTGCCTACGAACTGCGCGGTGGTAGTCTGGACAACGGCGCCGTCGCAACCCTGAGTTCGGTGTTGGACAAGATGACCAAGGCACGACAGGGGGCAGGCACCGAGAATGACGAGGTGAGCGATGCAGAACTGAACGTGAAGATAGACGACACCTCCGCAGAATATCAGACTGCTGCCGATGCCTGGTTGCGCTCGCTGTCGCCCAAGGGTGGCAGTGCCGATGACCTTGAGAAAGCACTGAAATGTGTGGTGCTTGTCGAGTTCCGCGATGACAGCGACCTCGTGCCCATCTACGAACTGGTGGACCAAACTCTCACCGAGGATGAGGACGGAGTGGACGGTAAGGCGCGCTATCAGGCCTTCAAATTATGGTATGAGACGAAGTTGATGACTGATCCCAGTATCATTGAGCGCTACAAGCCTAAGAGCGGCATCCTCATACCGCCCACCATAGTCAACCCCATGATAGACCTGAGCGAGGCCGACAGCAAGACGTCGCTGATTCAGGATGTATATATCGACACCGACAACGGTCAGCACGTGGCTCGTATCTGCTCGGAGTTCATCCCGCTCATTAATCCCACGAAGCGCGTTAGCGTTATTTATCCCGTGGTGAACGGCAAGACGCGCTACAACCTCGGCATCTACTGTGGCGACGAGGTGACCTATCCCTACTACGTCAGCTGGGGACAGGTAGAAGATCCGAGTACTCCGTTCATCACCCCCATCAAGGATACAAGGCTTGGCGGATACGATGTGGCCTATCTGCGCGGCAACCATCTGACGCTGTTCCCAGACGAGAACTTCAGTGATGACGACTACCTGAAAACCAAGACAGAACCCTTCAAGCTGATTCTGAAGGACAACAACGAGGACATTGTTTATCCGTTGGTGAAGATCAACGACTATCTCTATACCCGCAGCCTCTACCGTGGCCGTACATACCAGAACGGTACACAACAGATGTCGGACAAACTGCCCCAAGGCGCCAAGGGCGTCATCAATGCGTTCTCCCCCTTCTACAGAAATACGGACCCCAGCAAGAATATTGACTGGTATCTCGTCTCGAACTACAGCCTCAACCTGCACGCCTGGGGTGGCTTCGCTCCGCAGGGATGGACCATGCCCTATTACGCACAGTATAAGAAGATGATTGACAACCTGGCCGACATACCTGGCAAGAAACCCGACGGCACCATTGGTGCCTCCTTCCTCTCAGGTGGCATCTATGGTTTCAATACCCAGGCAACAGGCTGCGTCATTGTGGGCTATCCATCGAAAGACAAGGACAAGCCCGAACGCGTGGCACTGGTGAACAAGAACATGCTCTACCTCGGCGCACTCAGCGATGCTGACAGAGCAAAGTTAGAGGGTTCCGACAATACCTATAACATGTGGGACCAGCTGACCACAGCCTTGAATTGCGATGCCCTTGCCGTGGAACCGGCTACCGGCAACGCCGCCATGACCTACTACACCCGACAGGCGCCCACCTGTCTCGACTACACGCAGTTCAATGGCGAAGGCTACTGGCCTGAGAACCTGCGCAACAAGGGTGAATGGAAGAACTATAAGGATCACGGAGATCCTATCAATTATATCAAATATCAGTATGAGAGTCGTGACAAATATGGCTGGCCAAGCAACTATCTCTGCTATCCCGTCATCATCTGTCAGAAAGCAGTGAGGTAGATTGAAGATTAAAGATTAAAAATTATATATTAAACATTAAATATGACAATTATGAAAAAAGCATTCAAACACATTCCGACGCTCGTGGCCGCAGTGGTCATGGGTAGTCTGTTTGTCGCCTGTACCGATGACGACAACTACAGCATCAAGGAGGCGAAGATTAGCATCAGCGCAACCGAGTTAGGACAGTTAGAGCCCTACAGCTACACGACGCCTTTCAACCTCGTGACCGATGCTGACGCTGAGTGGGAGGCCACCGTAGAGTGGGACGCCGAGACAACGAATCAGCCTGCCTACGTCTATCCCAAGAAAGGCACGGGACCTGCTCTGCTGAAGATTGCCACCCTCGACAACCCAACGCAGTCGCCCCGTCAGGCCACGCTGAAAATCACCTTCCCAAAGGATCAGTCTAAAAACATCACGCAGGTCATCACTCAGAAGCGCGGTGCCGATACCAACGATGGTTCGGACATTGAAGCCGGTGACAAGTCGCGTGGCATAGGCTATGGTTACAACTGCTTCAAAGGCTATGCAGAAAAAGAGTGTATGAGAACTCCTATCCTGAGAATCAGTGAGATGTACGACAAAAAGAAGCTCGTCTACGACTTCAGCAGTCTGCGGGTGGAGCAGCGCGAGGAGAGCGGTGCCAGTTGCGAGGAGCTGGGTCGCAAACTGAACGCGTCGATGCATGCCTCGGCCTCCAACTGGGGCTTGAGCGTCACGGTCGATGCCAAGTTCAATGCCGGCGATAAGCAGACTACCAGTAACGAGTTTGCATGGATGGACATCAATGCTATCACATGTACCGCCTCATTGAACGGCTCGCGTAAAAGTCTCTTTAACGAATACATGACCGACGAAGCATACGACAACATCAACGGGCTTCCTGTCTCCACTCGTAAAGGCAAACAAGTCGTCAATTACCCCGCTACCGACGAGGGCTTTGCCGAGTTGGTCAGTGACTTTGGCACTCACGTTGTGGTGGGCTGCAAACTGGGTGGACAGATCCATACGCAGGTGACCGCCAACACGTCGAAGATTACTACGGCATATAATGCCAGTTTGGCCTTGGAGGTGACATATAGCGGGCCCTTCTCCAGCGATGTCAACTCGAACACCAAGGCCCAGATAGCCAAAGCCCAGTCGAAGAACCATAACGCCTTCTACTTTTCTTACGATCTTAAAGGTGGTAAAAAGGGTGACAAGAGCTTCACGGCACTGAACTCTGTGCTGAGCAAAATGACCAAGGCCCGGCAGGGGGCGGGCACCAAAAATGACGTGGTGGACGATTCGGAGTTGGACGTGCATATTGATGACACTTCACAGGAGTACGAGGATGCCGCTGATGAATGGAAAAGGTCGCTCATGCCTGCGAGCAGCAGTGTCGAGGATTGTGAGGATGCCCTGAAGAACGTGGTCATCGTGGACTTCACTGACGAGGATGACCTCGTACCACTCTACGAACTGGTGGACCAAACTCTCACCGAGGATGAGGACGGAGTGGACGGTAAGGCGCGCTATCAGGCCTTCAAGGACTGGTATGAGCGCAAACTGATGACCGACCCCAGCATCATAGGAAGGTACAAACCCAAAAGCGAGATTACCACCCCGCCCACCATCATCGATCCCATCATCGATCTTACAAAGGCTGACACGAAGGAGTCACTCGTTTGGGACATTTATCTCAGTAACGGTGTTCCCGTAGCACGTGTCTGCTCGGAGTTCATACCACTCATCAATCCCGCGAAGCGTGTCAACGTCATCTATCCATACGTTGGTGATAATAAAAACAAAAAGGTTCGATACAACCTCGGCATATTCTGTGGCGACGAGGTAACCTATCCTTATTACGTCAGTTGGGGACAGGTGGACGATCCAAGCACACCACTCATCACCCAGATCAAGGACACTCATCTTGGCGGATATGACGTGGCCTACCTCCGAGGCAATCACCTAACGCTGTTCCCAGATGAGAACTTCAGTGATGAGGACTACCTGACGAGTACTGCCGAGCCTTATCACCTGCTCAGCAAGGACAATGGCAAGGATTTGGTGTTCCCGTTGGTGAAGATCAACGACTACATCTACACCCGCGACCTCTACCGTGCACGCTCCTACCAGAACGGCACGCCGCAGATGTCGGACAAGGTGCCCTACGACAAAGACCACCAGAACGCCTTCTCGGTATTCAGCAGATATGCCGACGCAACGCAGAACGTGGACTGGTATCTGGTATCCAACTACACCAACAGCCTGCACCGCTGGGGAGGCTTTGCACCGCAGGGCTGGACGGTGCCCTACTACAGCCAATACGATAAGATGATACAGAATCTGGCCGATATCCCCGGCAAGAAGCCCGACGGCACCATCGGCGCCTCCTTCCTGAAGAACGGCGTCTACGGCCTGAACACCTATGCCACGGGCTGCATCATCATTGAGCATGATACCGGCGACAAGGACGGTAAGGTCGATGAGATAGCCCGCTGCAACGAGAAAATCCTGTACCTCGGTGCGCTCAGCGATGTGGACAAGGAGAAACTCGACGGAACGAGCAACGTCTATGGCGAGCGTGGCGACCTGCAGTCGATGTTCGACTGTCCGGCACTCGCTGTAGAACCTGCTACGGGCAATGTCTCCATGACCCGTTTCTGGGATAAGACCATCACCATTATCGATAACCACCAGTTCGTAGGCGATGGATACTACCCCGAGTGGCTTCGTGGCAAGGGCGGCGATTGGAGTAATCCTATGAAACACCTCGAGAAGGTGTACGAGACGTCCAGTTTCGATAATGTCGGCTATAAGATGTGCTACCCCATCATCATCTGCCAGAAGGTGGTGAAGTAACAAGAATCCACTCTCAAAGTAGTATGAGGGACAGGCACTTGGGGTATTTCCCCATGTGTCTGTCCCTCAGACTATAACATACCTTTCAGATCCATATAGTCGTATTGCCGCTTTTTTATTCCATTTTTTACTTTCTGTCACGTCCCCGCCGTTTCGGCAAGTCGCTGCTGCTTAGCACGATGGAAGCCTTCTTCTCCGGCGAGCGGGAATTGTTCCGCGGACTCTATGTCGACGGCGTGGAGTGGGACTGGCAGGCCTATCCCATCATGCACCTCGACCTGAACACCGAGAAATATGACTCCCCACAGGCATTGTCAGACAGAATCGAACTGTTCTTGGCGACCAATGAGAAGTTGTACGGACATGAGCCCTTCGAGAAATCATTCGGGGCTCGTTTTGAAGGAGTAATTCGCCGTGCCTTCGAGAAGACCGGGCTTCGCGTGGTCATTCTCGTGGATGAGTACGACAAGCCCATGCAGCAGGCCATCGGCAACGATGAACTGCAACAGGGGTATCGCGGCACCCTAAAAGCCTTCTATGGTGCCCTGAAGTCCAGCGACCGCTATATCCGATTCGCCTTCCTGACGGGCGTGACGAAGTTTGGCAAGGTGAGCGTGTTCAGCGACCTGAACAACCTGGAAGACCTCTCGATGCTTCCGCAATACAGCACAGTCTGCGGCATCTCCGAGGCTGAACTCCGTATGACCTTTGACGAGGGCGTTGGCGAGCTGGCCGATGCCAACGGTATGACCCAGGAAGAGTGCTACGCCCGCCTGAAGCGCGACTTCGACGGCTACCATTTCTGTATGGAGAGTCCCGGCATGTACAATCCGTTCAGTCTTTTGAATACGCTGAAGAACATGCATTTCAATGACTACTGGTTTGAGACGGGCACACCCTCCTTCCTCGTCTATCAGTTGAAGAAGACGGGCTATCCGCTCGATGCCATGACGACGGAGGAACTCTCGACCGACACGCTCAACAGCATCGACATGATGGACACAAACCCCTTGCCGCTACTCTATCAGAGCGGCTACCTGACGCTGAAGGAGTACGACAGCCGTTTCGATGAATACAGGCTCGGCTTTCCTAATCAGGAAGTGGAGCGGGGATTCATCAAATATCTGCTCCCATTCTATACTCCTGATAATTCCGACAAGACATCCTACTCAATCGCCCGCTTCGTGAAAGACATCGAGCGGGGTGATGCCGAGGGCTTCATGCAGCGCTTGGAGGACTTCTTTGCCACGGGCGACTATCAGGTGATGGGCAATCTGGAGATCTACTTCCAGAACACGCTCTACGTCTTCTTCCGCCTATTGGGCTTCTATGTGGAGGTGGAAAGGCTACGGGTAGGCGACGGTACGTCGGGAATGCGCCGCACCTCCCGTGGCCGCGTCGACGTGGTGATGCAGACCCCGGACTATGTTTACGTCCTCGAACTCAAGATTAACCAGACCGCCGCAGCCGCCCTGCAGCAGATAGAGGATAAAGGCTATGCCCGGCCCTTCGCTAATGACCCGCGCCGCCTCTTCAAGATAGGCGTCAACTTCTCGACTGAGACAAAATTGATTAATGACTGGAAGGTAGTGGGATGAGAGCCATTAAGTACATATATCTCATAGGCATGTTTGCTGTGCTGACCTTTGTGAGTTGTCACGGGCCGGCAGAGCAGAAGGCGGTGACTTCCCAGGAACTGCGGGAACTCTACAAGGAGGTGCTGACGGCAGCCATCAGCAACCCTGACAGCGCGATGATGATGATTGAAAGGCTCAGGCAGCGCGGTGCTGTACCCGACTATCAGACCGACCTGATGCGTGCCAAGATATATGCGCCAAAGCACCTCTATTGCCTCAGCACTATCATCTACTATAAAAGCCCTGACTAATTGATTGTCCATATTCCTATACTCTTACTTTATTCTTCCACCGCAATCTGATAAACACCCGGTAGGGAGACCAAAGGGCAGCAAGAACAGAGTGCCCCCAAAAGCGACCATAGAACCGTTGCCCTCCCTTCTGTCAAACCCAGTTCTTTGGGGCAGGCCGATTATTGCATCGAATCGGTTCCTTTTATAGCAAAACATATCATTTTGCAAAGCAAAAGCATATATTTTGGTGACCAAAACCATATATATTGCTATCCAAAGAAAAAGGCCGTGAGGCTAATTGAGCCTTGTGATTCTATTGTCATAGATAGGGCACTAAATTCTGGTTGGAGGGATTTTGAAGATGCTGTTCAGAATTTCTCAGCAGAAGCAAATCCTTTGATAACTGGTATTATTACGCGAAATCAAAAAGACTTCCGGCATTCATAATTAAAAATAGTCGATTCAAGATTATTCCTCAAATAATTGCCGCTTGTAAATGTTCACACAAAAAATGTTGGTACAGGTTGACGCTGCCAAATCTCAAACGACAGGCTCTGCTTTAATAAGATTGTAAAACGTTTGTTCACATTGTATAGAAAGTAGCCATCAGACGCGAGCGATAGTTCTTGCTGACCTTCAACTCACGAATATCATCCATAGGCTCATTCAAGATACATACCGACTCTTGTATCATCTTCACCTGATTGACATTGATGATATAGCGTTTATGTATTTGCACGAAATCGGCAGTATAGTTTAATATAACATCGGCCGTCGTACGATGGCGGAGCAAAAACACGGAGCGATTGCTACAGATCACTTCCCAGAGTTTTCGCTCCTGGTTGTAGCGGAAAAAGGCAATGTCGGAAAGCCGCAGCGTCACGTGCTCATTGAGAGCATTGACCACCAAAATGATTGGCAGCGACTTCTCCGAAAGAGGCATCCGGGGTATACCAGCCAGTTTGTTCTCATAATAGCGCGCCATAATCTGCCCCAGATCCTGCTCTGTCGGCGGTTTAAGCAAATAGTCGAACGCTTGTTTACGGATAGCATCAAGCATATATTTGTCATACCCCGTATAAAACACCACCTTTGTTTCCGGCTTTATCTCACTACGAATCAAGGAACAGAACTCCAGCCCAGACATCGTCGGCAATTCTACATCAAGGAAGAGGAGGTCAGGCTCCGATTTGACAATTGCATCGGCAGCAGCCTCTGCGCTACCGGCCGTGCCTACCACTTTGACAGAGTAGTGACTCTCCAACATGCGCCAAAGCACCTCTATTGCCTCAGCACTATCATCTACTATAAAAGCCTTGACTAATTGATTGTCCATATTCCTATACTCTTACTTTATTCTTCCACCGCAACCTGATAATTATACTCATCCGGCAATGAAATCCATGACCGGCAGCCGCTCTCTCCGTCTGCCGACCTATTGTCTATCCCGAATGTGATGGGACAACTGTTGTGCTCGTTAAGTTGCTGAATCGTCTGACGCACCACCCGGAGGCCCGTCTGCACACCATCAGTCGTCTGATGCTGTAACCCGCGTCCATTGTCCAGCACCTCAACGAGAGTAGAACCTTGACAGCGAGTAACCCGCACAGTCAACCTGCGCTGCCGTCCCTCTTCGGCAGCCATCGGTCTCAAACCATGTTTGATAGCGTTCTCGACAAATATCTGTACTGTCATGGCAGGTAGTTTCACAGCCTTCAAGTCCACGTCAGGAGCAATATCTTTCGAATAGCAGAAGTCTGGTCCCAGTTGACGCCCCTCTATCTCTACATAATAGTCTACGAACCCCAACTCCTCCGCAAGTGTCGTCTGGAGTTCCTCCGCCTGTTCAATGCCACGGCGCAGCAAATGCGTCAAGCCATTAAGATCAACCTTTTCACCTTTCATCTGCGCCAGTACCTCATGGTTCAACGCATTATATATAAAATGTGGCGTTATGCGGTTGCGGACACTTTGCATTCGCATGTTCACAATCTGGTGACGCATCTTCAATTCCTGGAACTGCGATCGGCGGCGATAAAGATGGAACCCTCCAGCCAACAGCATTAAAGTCATAATAGCGACAACGACCAGGAGCCATGCAAGCCGACTATTATTACGAGTTTTCTCCAGCGTCCGCTGTTGCTCCATCAGCCGCTTGTCGTGCTCAAACTGCTTGAGTCTCAGGCTCAACTGCATACGGGAGTTCTGTCCCTGTATGGAGTCTTTTATCTCGCTCATCTCATGGTATGCATCGTATGCTGCCCGATAATTCCCCGTCAGCACCATCAGTTTCTCTATTGCCTCCAGGCGCGGCAACTTATACGCAGGGACCATCACATCATTCTCGCTTTCGCTATTCGCCAAGGAGAGTGCCCGGTCCGTATGACCTTCCAACGTCTCCAGTTTAATAGCAGCGGTTTTCAGATAATACAATGCCGGGGCAAAATTCACCTTACGGAAGAAGGTATCTGCCTGATGTATCATCGCACGGGCAGAATCCGCCTTTCCGAGACAGACGAACACCTCCCCCAGATTGACGAGTGCCGTATAATAACTCCATGCCTTGTATTTATCATCTTTCACTAACGAGGCAGCCTGTCTAAAACAGTCACTCGCCTCGCCATACTTCTGCTGGAAATAATAGTCGTTACCCCGACCGTTATAGTAAATGAACTTATCATCTGTACTCATGTGCGGCAAGAGTTCGCCGGTCTGCTCCCACCATAGTTTGCTATTGACATAGTCGCCCATTGACGTATATGCGGAACAAATGCCCAGCATGATGGCAGCCTTTGTATCGTCACCCACGTTTATTGAGTCCGAAGCAAAAAGGGCCTGCAAATAATAGTCTGCACTCTGATCCTGCTGTCCGAGCAACTGATAATAATAAGCGCAATTTGTCAGCAGTGCCAGACGGATACCCTCTTCACCTTCGATGCCCTCCATCACCTTCAGGGCCTGCTTTGTAAATACCACCGCAGAATCATTCTGGCCTAAGACAGAACTAAATAAGACACCACGTCCCCTGAGCCATTCTGCCCTAAGAATACGGCGCTGCAGAGGTTCGTCCTCCTGGTGGCGCTGCAGATACTGATGAATACGCTCAATGTTGGCCATCATGGAGTCCCCATTCATCTGGGCATACCAAACAGAATTCTGCTCGCAAACCCATCTATAATAGACGTCACTGTCAGCAGCGGTTTTCATCTGATCGGCAATCATCTGCATCACAACATCATAGCGTCCCGTTTTCAGCGAGTCTTCCACACGCAAGATCTTCTCTTTTAGTCTTTCCTGACTTGAAGTCTGACAAGCATTCAGGCTAATAGTCAACACAAGTGCCAGTAGTATTCGTACAGAAACCTTATCCATAATTATTTCGCGAATTATTTTGCAAAGATACATAAAAAAGTTGCATTTTTGAAAACTTTCACTCAGAAAACAGGAGATAAAAAGCAATTAACTAAAAAAAACAATCCTGTCATAGTCATTTTTATCCGCCTTATCATCAGTATCTTCCTCTTACTCAAATTCTGAACTTTTAACGATTTGGCACAAAAACTAAAATTCCTTAACTTTGCAGCGGACTCTTGTAGTCTGTTGCAAGGATGTGTCCTACAAAGCATATCGCACAGACGGCCTACGCCTTGCTAAGGGAAGTAAAGACCATTTCTGGAAATTACGACTAAAGCGGGGTATCTTGAAAGAACATTGTTTTGGAATGTGTGGTGGGTAAGAGGGTCTCTATATATGGGAAAGCGTTACATGACGCTGTGTTCTTGACTCTGTGGAATCTGGCAGTTCCAAAACTTGTAGTCAAACAGCAAAACGACAATGATACCCATGCGTATGATCTATATATACATACAGGCGTGGAGGTCGGCGTTGCTGGTTTAGGCCACAAAAGCTATGCCAGAGTTTCGAGGGGGGAATGAGCGACAGGACTGACTCTCACGCTTCTTTTGTATATAGCGAACAATGTTACAGAAAACTTTCTTGGCTGTGGGTCACCAAGAACTATAATATTAGGACACAACAAGATGTTTAAGGAAGGCGACATATTATGTTCGAAATACAAGTTGAAGAATCGCTTTGACGAAGGCGGTTTCTCTTCTGTATGGCTAGCAGAAGACTTGGACTCCCAAGAGAACCTTGCATTAAAGATCTATGAAAATATTGAAGACATGGAAGCCTTCAAGAAAGGTTTCAAACTTGTGTACAAACTAAAACACATTAACATTTTCACGCCACTTGCATATAACGTTCACAAGGGAATACCATTCCTGGTTATGACCTACTGTCCGAATGGCTCAGCCAAGAGCAAAATCGGCAAGATGTCTGAAAATGAAATATGGAAGTTTGCCCACGACGTGGCTGCAGGGCTTGCATATCTACACGACGAAAGAGCCATTGTGCATCAGGACATCAAGCCAGGCAATATTCTG
>OCVV011258036.1_pt1 | contig 16148 bp, 17 predicted proteins | sample 1539721 | NCBI WGS metagenome assembly OCVV01 (sample SAMN02144230, study PRJEB22623) | gut metagenome | biome: sheep rumen | host: Ovis aries | place: New Zealand
CCGGGAAAGGCAGCCAAAAGCATTTTTGTTGTAAATGTGAGAGTATCACAAAAAAAGATTGTTTGCAAACAAAAAAGGTGGCCGGATTTTTTTTGATTTTTCCAGCCACCATAAAAACTCACAGCCTTCTAAAGGCCTTATACCTTAAATTCATCAATCTGTTTTCCAATCTTAATGATTGAATCCTTCATTCTACCGGCAACCTCTGTAAGGACGGAACCGGTTTCATTAATTTTCTGAGCTCCTGCAGACATTTCATCCATACTGGACTTCATGGAAATTGTAACATTCTGCAGCTGCTGAACCTCAGAAAGAATCAGCTTGTTACCTTCCTGCATTTCATCAGAAGAAGAACGAACTTCCTGAGTAGAGTCATTCATCATTTTTAGGGCTTCGAGAATCTGCTTTGAACCTTCGTTCTGTTCTTCCATAGCAGTTTTAATCTGCATAACAAGCTGGTCTGTATCAGAAAGTTCCTGAGAAACAAGGGAGAAGGTTTTACTTGCATCAGTAGAAGCTCCAACGACTTCTTGAATAGAAGCCATAATCTGATTAAGCTGATTAGAAATCTGTGTAGACTGCTGGGAAGAAATTTCAGAAAGCTTACGGATTTCATCTGCAACAACCGCAAAGCCCTTTCCGGCTTCACCGGCATGAGCCGCTTCAATTGCCGCATTCATGGCAAGCAGGTTTGTCTGTTCTGCGATATTTGCAATTGCAAGGTTTGCATCATTAAGGGATTCAGACTGGCTTTCAATAGCCTGAACCTTCATGCTTACGTCTTCAAGCTTTCCAAAACCTTCCTGAGAATGCTGCTGCAGATCACCAAATGAATGATTCATTTTTTCCATAGAATTGCTTACAGCATTAATATTACCAATCATTTCTTCAACAGCAGACGATGCCTGAGTAACACCAGCAGACTGGTTTTCTATCATCTGATTCAAGGAAGTAATATTTGCAGAAATTTCATCTACAGCACCAGCGGTCTGGTCTACACTCTTTTTCTGACCATCCAGCTGCTGGCGGAAGCTTTCAATATTTGCAATAATCTGACTAATTGCACTTGCAGTATCTTGGGCAGTAGAAGTCATGTCTTCACCGGCAATGCCAAGCTCATTTTTAGAATCCTTTACATCAGAAATAATTGTATGAAGCTTTTCCGTAAACTGATTAAAGCCCTGTACAACCTGGCCTATTTCATTATTTGTATGAACCTCAATCCTTTGCGTTAAATCCGCATTACCCTGAGCAATACCAACAATTGCATTCTTTACGATATTAAGAGGCTTTAAGGAAATAACAAGTACCAATCCACCAAGGAAAAGGATGATTAATACCATTGCAATTCCAAAGATAATAGCAGCATTTGCAATTTTATTACCCAGTCCATCTACAATTCTGCCAGGAACATTAAAGCCCAGTCCCCACTGAGTACCTCCTATGCCTGTATAAACCAGCAAATCATACTTACTGCCAGTCAGGGAATTAAGAAAAACATAACCGGATTCACCATCAACCATTTTTTGAGAAACCGCTGCCAGATCCTCATGCCCCATTCCAGCATGTGTAATATAATTTGTACCTTCTTCTGCGGCAGGATGATAGATAAGCTCACCATTGTGATCTATTACATAAAGCCATACACCATCAGGAACTTCCAGATTTTTAATAGGCTGAATAAGATTATCTACATTAATAACCCCGGCTATCATTACAAAAACCCTTCCGTCCGGTCCATATACAGCCCTTGTAACATGTATTACCTTTTCGCCGGTGGTTTTTGAAACTACAGGATTATCTATAAAAGTCTGCTGACCCTTAAACATTATTGCCTTAAAATAATCGCGGTCTGCAATATTGGTACGAGTTCCGTTGTCGTTATAAGAATAGCCCTGTGCATCTGCAACCATAACATAGTCAAAATCCTTGGCACGAATCTGTGGATTCTGCTGCAACCAGCGTCCTACAAGGTCAAAGTTCCCGGACTTCATAATTTCGGAATTTACATAAGGATTCAGCTGCATCAAGTACCCCTGCAAAGTATTTTCCAGAGATTCCTTTAATGTGTTTGTAAGCATTACATAACTTTCTACATGATCAGTTCGCGAATCTTTTTTTGCAAGCTGAGACAAAACCGCAACCTGAAAGCCCGTAATGGTTGCAATGGCAAGACCAATAAAAATAATAAGATTAACTACAAGACTTACCTTTTTCTTTTTACTATTATCCACAATAATACCTCTCGTGCTTCTCTCCATATTAAAACTTTATAATAAATAGAATTATTTTATATATATTAAATAATTTTATATGCCCTTGTTACATAAAGCAAATTAATTTTTTTGTTGATTTTTTACTTTCAGAAAATTTTGTACAGTCCAGGCTATTCTGCAGTTTTTTCTTTTTCAGAATCTTCTGCTCCTTCAGTTTTTTCAAATTTTTCTGTCTCTTCAGCCTTTTCTGTTTTTTCAGACTCTTCTACTTCCTCTGCCTCTTCAATTTCTTCAACTTCATCCACCGTTTCATCGGTCTGTTTATCTTTTTCTTCCGACAAAGCTGATTTACCCAGATAATCATCGATATCAGGCGGATTAGCATAAATTAAATTGTCCAGACGTTTTTCCATATGCTCAAAAATGAAATTCTTTATTACCTTTCTGTCATCTTGCCCTACCGATTTCAAAAAGAGCAGCATAGCAAAGTAATTATTGTTATCAAAAGACTTTACATCAAAAACAATAGAAGGAGTAGCAATAGAACGCCTTCCCAAGGTAATGGAAAAACTCGGAACAATCATTTTCTTTGCAAGGACTGTCCCGTAGCTTTTTGGAAAAATACATGTAAAACCTACAGAAGAAATATTTGCTATTGAAACCTGAAGCAGCTGCGTTTGAGTTGCAAAATAACCATTTATGGAAATACTTTCATCGCAATCAAGGCGTAAATACTTTCTTTTTCCTTTTGCGCCGTTCAATTCAAGGATTCCAATTACAGTTTTAATTAATTCAGCACCCTTTACTTCATTAAGCATTATGAAACCACCGGGCAGAGAAAGATTCATCATAAACTTTTCTCTTTTCGGCTGAGGAATCATTGCAGACATCAAGCCTACAAAAATTGTTTTTAACTTTTCATCCTGCTGGAAAGAAAGAATATAATTAAACCAGCCGTCATAGCTCATTTCATCATCAATAAAAATGAAACAAAGAGCATCAGGAAACATTCTTAAAGCATTCTTGGTGTATTTATAATCTTTAATGATATAAGCTTCATATTCATTAAGCTTCAATTCCGGCTGCAGATAATTTTCAACATACAAAGGAGGATTTACAAAGAAAATTTTTCGCCCGATAATCGGATTTTCACAACGAGGGGCAAGAGGAACCTGAATTGCAGGCTTAACTGTACCCTCTTGTTCAGCGGCAGCCTTTTCTTCAGCCTTATCCTGCATTTCCTGAACTTCGAGATTTTTCTTTTCTTCTATTTTATCTTCTTTCTTTTCTTCTTTTACATCAGCATCACTCATATATATTTTCATCCTTTTATGTTTTATTTTTTTAATTTTTCTTCAGGACATTTTTCAAAAAACTCTTTAATTGTTTTACGGAGTTCTTCGTTGCCTTTGTCTGCAGCATTTATAAACTGAGTCTGGGCATAGTGGGAAAAAGCAAAATTCATGCAGAAATAAGTATAAAAACGCTGAAGTCTTGTTTTCCAGAATTCCTGAGGCTGATATTTTTCTATTAAGTCTACATATTCAAGACAGAGTTCTTCCATATTAATTGGTTCATCGGCCAATTTGCAATAAGAAGAATCTTTGAGTTCCTGAAAAATCCAGGGCTTCTGCACTGCCGCCCGCGAAATCATAATCCCCGCAACATCAGGACACGCTGCCATCGCGAAATCAAAAGAAGCCTTATCCTTTACATTTCCATTTAAATAAACAGGAACCTTATCTTTATAGCGTTCGGCAAGCTGCTGACAAAACTTATATCGGGGCGGTCTTGCAAGTTTTTCTTTTTTCGTTCGCGGATGAAGTGTCAAAAGTTCAACCCCCTCGCCTGTCAGCATATCACAAAAATCAAAAAATCCCTGCTCTGTAAAATTTTCATCTCCAAGGCGAAGCTTTACACTAAGTCTTTTAGAAGCCGGCACCACAGAACGCACAGCCCTGACCATCTCCTGAGTTTCTGCCCTGTCTTTTAACATCCAGCCAATTCCAGCTCCGGTTTTATAAATATCAGGTGCCGAACAGCCCATATTAATATCAATTCCAATACCGGGAAGTTCAGCCAGCTGAGCTGCAGCATCCTTCATACGAGGTGCATCGCTGCCTGTAAGCTGCCAGACAATTTTATCCGGACAAGGAACAGGATCTATATAAAATTTTTCGAAAGGTCCAAAATTCAATAGACTTCCGGCATTTATCATTTCGGTAAAATATTCATCACAGCCGCCAAAGTGCTCAACAAGAATTCTGAACGCCGGATGAGAAATAGTTGCCATTGGTCCACAGATTATTTTTTTCATAACAATATTATATCAGAATTTCTTTGAAATATCCCGTATTTAGTATTATGATTATAAAATATAATAGAATAAAATTGGAGATAAAAAACTATGTTTGAACGAAAAAAGTACAAGAGCTTTGCGAAAACACAGCTCTCCGGCCGTTGGGGAATTCCGATTCTTGTTACACTCTTCGTAACCATAATCACCAGAATATTTTCAATTCCAGATATTCTGCAGCTTTCAAATAAAGGATACTTTACCGTACTTCTTGCAGGAGATTTTCGGGAAGCTTATAGTATATATACCAGTTTAAATACTTCATATATAACGACATTAATTCAGCTCATAGTAGCCGCAATTCTTGAAATTGCATCTATAAATTTATACTTAAAAATGTCACGTTCTCCTGAGCCTGTAAGCTTTGGAGATTTTATAGAAGGTTTTAATAACTGGACAAGAGCAACTCTTGGTATTTTATGGCAGCTTCTCTGGATTTTTCTGTGGACGTTTATCTTTATTATTCCTGGCATTATAAAAGCAGTTGCTTATTCGCAAATGTTCTATATATTAGCTGAATTTAAGGATGTTTCTGTAACAAAAGCCATGCGCATCAGCATCGAGATTACAAAGGGTAGAAAATGGGATTTATTTGTAATGTGGCTTAGCTTTTTGGGCTGGGATATACTTTCAACTCTTACCTGCGGTATTCTCGAACTCTGGCTCGCTCCATACAAAAACATGACCTATACAAATGCTTATCATTCCCTTATGAAAGAAGCCCTTGAATCAGGCAGAATAAAACCGGAGGATCTTACAGAATGAAAAAGACAACAAAATCAGGACTTATAGTTCTAATACTTCTACTTATAGCTATTGCAGCATACACTGTTTATGAAATCCGGGGACTTAACGGCGATTCTGGCATAAAGGTTACATCTACAGATTCATATCGGGTTGCAGAAGATTCTAAATCTTATGATGCAGTTGCTGCAAAAGATTATAAAAATGAATTTATAGCTGCATTATATATTGAAGGAACTATTTCTTCTGCAAATAACAATTACAATCAGAAGTGGCTTTTATCTACCATTCACTCACTTAAGAAAAATGAAAAAAATGCAGGTATTGCGGTTTTCATAAACTCTCCTGGTGGAGCTGTTTATCAGGCTGATGAAGTTTACCTTGCGCTGCAAGATTATAAAACCACTGGCCGTCCGGTATATATTTACCAGGGACCAATGGCAGCTTCTGGCGGATATTATATTTCCTGCGCAGGAAATAAGATTTATGCAAACCGCAATACCCTCACCGGCTGTATTGGTGTTATTATGGGCTCTTCTTATGATCTTACAGGGCTTTTTGAAAAGATTGGCATAAAATCTGAAACAATTCATTCAGGCAAAAATAAGAATATGTTCAATTTAAATGAACCAGTTACAGATGAGCAGAGAGCTATTATGCAGGCAATGTGTGATGAATGCTATGACCAGTTTGTTTCTATTGTAGCAAAGAATCGCAGCATTCAGTACTTTACCTGCCGTGACCTTTCAGATGGAAGACTTTACACTGCAAAACAGGCTCTTGAATTACGTCTCATTGATGCAATTGATTCCTGGGAAAATATGCTCCGCGACCTTGCAGAAAATGAACTGCAAAAGCCTGGAATCAAAGTTAAAACCTACAAATATGAGAAAAAACAGTCGGTTTATGACATGATTACAGGAAAAGCCCTTGAACTTGAAAATGCAAAGGCTGCTGCTCAACTTGGAGTACCAGCAGAAGTAATGAAGTCTATTAACGATGCAGACCGATTTACTCCAATGTATCTGGCTCCTGTAAACTAACGTTCAATCAAATAAACGCCAGCCTTCTTACCATTTACAAGTGTATGAAGGCTGTTTTTTATTTTAAAACCATTTGCCGCTGCAGTCTGTTCAAGTTCTTCTTTACGGGCAGAAAGAATTACCATACGACCATCAGTTTTAAGCACGCGGTCAAATGAACGGAACATTCTGTTATAGAAATCATTGATATCACCAATATCTTCGTAGTAGCCCCATGGCGGGTCTGTAATTACCAGGCTGATTGATTTATCTTCTATATTGTTTAATGACATCGCATCAGCAACCTGACAATCAATAAAACCTTCAGGTGCATTGGAAATCTGCTTACGAGATTTTGTGAGTTTTACGCGCTCAGCATCAATATCGCTGATATAAAGTTTTTTGAAATGGAACTTTTTTGCAAGCTGTGTTGGAATTGAGCCATAACCGCAGAACGGTTCAAGAATTGAATCTTCAGATTTGATATCAGCATAGCAGCAGATAAAGTAAGATATTTCAGGACGGAGTTCTCCTTTATTCAAATTCTTTTCGGTAAACTCCCGTTTTGAAATAAGTTCGCCACAGAAAGCAAAACCTTCACGGCGGATAGAAAACCATACTTCATTTGTTGGAGACAGCCGGTCGAGTTTCAGTTTTGAATTTGAAAGTATGTAGTCTTCTGCACGGCGGGTAAGATTCTTATCTACCTTTGCAAACTGATTTTCATTTTGAAAGCGGACACGAAAACTTCCTTTATTTACAAGAAAATAATTTTTTGATGAAGTAACAGCTCCGATCAAAGAAGGAAAAGAAAGCCCCTTCCCTTTCATGGTTTTAAGTACAAAAAAAGTATTATTGAAATAGATGATTTTTTCAAGATCATGTGAGTCACCGTCATAACGGTAGTGAACAAGCCCGTCATAAAGATTCAATATTTTGATTTTTGGAAATCTCGTAATAAGATCGCTCTCGACAACACTCTGAAATCCGGTTATAAAAGAAGATATAAATTCCGCCATAAGTTATATTATATTTATTTTCTTGTGTTAATAATAGTGTAAAGTTGAATTCAAAAACAAAAATAGCGGAGCAGAAAAAGATTCAAGACTGCATTGAGCCGATACTACCAGGTTAAGTCGGCTTTAAATACAGAGCGAAGCGCCGAGGCTCACCAGCAGTCTTTGAAGATTTTTCAGCGGAAGCAATTTTTGTTTTTGAAAGAACTCTTTCAATCACTAGACACACTACAATAAAATAAATATAATATAAAGATACACGCTATATGTTTAAAATGTGTTTAAAAAACATGCAAGTGTTCTAAACACTGCAAGTATTAAAACACCAGGAGGAAAATTGGCATACGTGAATAACAATAACAACAAAAATGGTCAGAGAATCAATGAAATGATTCGTGTCCGCGAGGTTCGTCTTATCGATGACGAGGGAAATCAGTTAGGCATCGTAGCAACACAAGAAGCCCTCAAAATGGCTAAAGACCGTGACCTGGATCTTGTTGAAGTTTCACCAAATGCTAACCCGCCGGTTTGTAAAATACTTGATTATGGCAAATACAAGTTCGAACAGGAAAAAAAGCTCCGTGATTCCAAGAAGAACCAGAAAGTATTAAAGTTGAAGGAAATCCGCATGCAGCCAAAAATAGGCTCAGGAGATCTCGATACTAAGGCCAAACATATACAGGAATTTCTTGACGAGGGTGACAAGGTTAAGGTTACAATCCGTTTCCGCGGTCGTGAACTTGCCCACACTGAACTCGGCTATGACGTTCTGAATGAGGTGTTAAAGCGACTTACCTCGGCGTACAACATCGATAAGCCAGCTGCTATGGATGGTAGAAATATGTCGATGACAATCTCAGCAAAAGCCGCAAAATAAGGGGTTAGAAAATGCCTAAAATGAAGACTAAGAAGTCAGCTGCTAAGAGATACTCTCTTACTGGATCTGGCAAAGTTAAGCACAAGAAGCAGAACCTTCGTCATATTTTGACAAAACGTTCTCCTAAGAGAAAGAGAAATCTTCGCGCTGCAGGTTATGTAGCAGAAGCAGATGCAAAGAAAATCAGAAAGCAGATGCTTCCTTACGGTTAATAGGAGTAGTATATGTCAAGAGCAATAGACGGAACAAAGAGAAAGAACCGCCGTGTTAAGATCCTTAAGCTTGCTAAGGGTTTCCGTGGCGACAGAAAATCAAACTACAAACCAGCTAAAGATGCTGTAACAAAAGCACTCGGTCACGCATATGTTGACCGCCGCGACAAGAAACATGAATTCCGCTCACTCTGGATTGCACGTATCAACGCAGCAGTTCGTGAAGAAGGAATGACATACTCACAGTTCATCAACGGAGTAAACAAAGCAGGTATTAAATTGAACCGCAAGGCTCTCTCTAATATGGCTATTGAAGACCCAGTTGCATTCAAAGCAGTTGTAGAAGCTGCTAAGAAAGCTGTACAGGCATAAGGAAGCTGATATATGATTTCACTCGATCAGGTTTATCTTCTAGAACAAAAGGTTGAAAGTGCTGTTGAAAAAATTCAGCAGCTACAGGCAGAAAACGATGCTCTCCGCAATAAATGCAACGAGCTCACAAATGCGCTTTCTGTTAAGTCGGAGCAACTTTCTAATTTTGAATCAGATCAGAGCCAGATCGAGAACGGAATCAAAAAGGCACTGGACCGTTTGAATTCTATTGAGAACTCAGTTCTTAAAACTGCTTCTCAGACGAATCAGGCAGTCCAGTCTGCACCTTCTGTTCAAGCCCCAGCTCAACCAAAGCCGGCACCTGTTCAAAACACACCTGCCCCACAGGCAGAAAAACCTGCTGAACAGCCAGTTCAGTCAGAACCAATCCCACAGACAATTACACAAACAACCGCACCAAGTTTCGACACAATGGATACAATTGAATCAGAAATTTCTGCTGAAGAAGAAGAAATGGATGTTCAGGAAGACGATAATCACGACGGTTTAGGGTTTGATATTTTCTAAATGGCAAAATTAAAAATTGATATGCTTGGAACTGCATTTACTATCCAGGCAAACGAAGATAAAGAATATCTCGAAAAGCTTTTAGGCTACTATAAAAGAATCACAGACGACGTAAAAAAAATCGACTCAATAAAAACTCCTCTTCAGATTGCAATTCTTTCCGGAATTATGATTTGTGATGAATTATATAAGGAAAAACAGGCAAAAGTTGCAATGGAAAACGGTGAATATGTTCCTGTAGAAAACGATATGGATACGATGGAAATAGAACGCCGTACTCAGGAAATGATTGAAAAAATCAATAAGGTACTTTAAGTGACAGAAGTCTCAGGTACAAATAAACCACAAATTACTATCTGGGTAGATGCAGACTCCTGCCCTTCTCTTGTCAGAAATCACACAGTAAAAATGGGTAATAAGCTTGGCTTAAAAGTTGTATTTGCCGCAAACAAAGCTATTGCCTGTGATACCGGCAAGTTTGAAATGGTTATATGTGGCACCGAAAAAGATGCTGCAGATAATTATATTTTTGATAATTGTAAAGCCGGGGATCTAGTTATTACCCGTGACATAGTTTTTGCAGATCGCCTTGTAGAAAAAGAAATCAACTGCATTAATGACAGAGGTACAGAATTTACCCGCGAAATGATAAAAGAACGCTTAAGTACCAGAGACTTTGATTTACATCTTGCAGAAATTGGGCTTGTAAAACATCATCACGAAGGCTATGACAAAAAAAAGTTCGCGGAATTCGCGAACTCTTTTGATAAGGTTATACACAGATTAATAAAACAAGCGTCATGCTGAACTTGTTTCAGCATCTTATGCAATAGATCCCGAATCAAGTTCGGGATGACAGTTTCTAATCTTCAGGCTCATCAGGATATGCCATCTGAATAGAACAAATTCTGTCTTTTACCTGCATAAAGGCAAGAACAACTTCAGGATCAAACTGAGTTCCAGAATTATTCATAATTTCAGTAAAGGCATCTTCAATTGTCCAGGCTTCCTTATAGCAGCGCTTGTGACTCAACGCATCAAAAACATCAGCTACAGCAACAATACGTGCAGAAAGAGGAATGTCTTTTCCGCTTAAAGGCTCTGTAATAGGAACAATTCCATCTTTTACAGAAAAATCACTCAAAGAAATCTTTCCTGGATAACCAGATTCCCCGCCATCCCAACGGTCATGGTGATGAAGAGCAACTTCCTGAGACATTACATCAAGCAAAGACTCTGGAGGTTCAAAAAGTTGAGCACCAATACAGGTGTGACCTTTCATAATATTTCTTTCCTCATCAGTAAAACGAGGGAATGCTTTCTTTAAGATAACATCGGAAATACCTACTTTACCTACATCATGGAATTTTGCAGCGATTTTAAGGTTATCGCGGTAACGATGGATTTCTGCTTCCGGAATATTATGATTAAATGCCCAACGGTCGTAAATCTCGAGAGAATAAGAAGAAACTCGTTCGATATGAGGATAAGTTTCTTTAGGATCACGGAACTCAGACATTTTTAGCATTCGCTTTACCATGTTTGCAGTGAGATATGCGTGCTGCAAAGCCTGAACGGCTGCTGTGGCAAAGTGCCCGATAAACATTTCTGCTTCATTATCAAAAGCAATTATATTTCCATCTTCATCTTTTGCATTGATAATTTGAAGTACACCAAGCAGATTACCATTAGCCATTTTCAATGGAATTGTGTACATTGATTTTGTTCGGTAATCGGTGGTTATATCGGTATTTTTATTGAATTTATAGGGCTTTGATTCTGAAATTTTATAACAGTCTTTGATATTTAAAGGCTTTCCCGAAATTGCTACATATCCACAAATCTGTTTTTCATTTATCGGGAATGAAAAACTTGTATATGGAAGTTTTTCTCCAGGTGCCAGTTCTTTTAAGAAAGTGTCGTTATGACCATACTTGATTTTTAATTTATCACCCTCTACGACATATATTGAACCAGCATCTGCATTAACAATTTTGCGTGTTTCTGTAAGAATACGTTCAAGAAGAACGTCAACGTCCTGAATTTCTCCAAGCTCGCGTTCAATTTCAATGATACGCTGCAGTTTATCTTCTTCTTTTTTTATTTCACTCATATCATTTCTATTATGAATGATAATCAAAAAAAATCAAGAGATAAAATGCGATTTTTCTTTACGTATTATAGAAAAATAAATAGGTCCTGCACCGTTCTGCTTGTCCGGCATAATCATATAACCATATTTTGTTTTTTCAAACCCCGGAAGTTCAAGGTTTTGTACAAAAGCGGAAATCTCCTCAAGGTGAGGTTCGGGCTCAAGAAGGCTAAAAGCTGCCCCCTCTTTATTAAACTTTTTGTAAAGTCGCTCAATCATTTCATCATTTTCCTGAGGACAAAGGGCGCACGTTGAATATAAAAGAATTCCTTCTGTACGAAGCAGCCGGTATGCAGAAGATAAAAGAGCCCACTGCTCCGTAGTTACGGTTTTAATGCGCGAAGGCGACCAGGTATTGAGATACTTTGAATCTGCAATTACGTGACGTTCTGAAGAACACGGTGCGTCGAGGAGTATTCGGTCAAAACATTCGTTCTGGCGGGTACACCAGGTTGCTCCGTCGCTGCACGAAGTAATTACTCGCTCGGAGATTTCTGGCGGAAGACAAGTTTGAACTACCGTTGAAAGGCGATGCTTTCGTTCCGGAGAGCGTTCGTTAGATGAAAGTTTCGCTTCTGCGGACATTCGGGATGCGAGGACAAGGGTTTTGCCGCCGGGCGCGGCACAGAGGTCTAAAAGGTCTGTTGCATTTTCAAGCGGCAGGCAGAGGGCGGCAAGCACTGAAGCACTATCGAGGAAGTAAGATTTTTCAGCACCAGTTACATGATATTCAACAGAACTTCCCTCGCCTGCGAATGATTCTTTGAGAGCCTGCCAGCGCTCTCCATAGAGTTCGCAATAATACTGCTCAAAACCATCTGCTCCAAACAGCTTTTCTTTATTCTGTGAACTCGTCTTAGCGGATTTTTTGCTCATCAAACAAACCTGCCTCTATTTTATATTTAAGAATGCGTAGCACAGCTTCATCAATTTTACGGGCAAAATCTTTATCCTGCAAGGCTCTTTTATACAAAACTTTTCCAGCTTTTGCAAAACGCTTTTCTGAAATCATTATACAGTCTATTCCAGCCTCTACCGCACTGATTGCCGCAATCTCCGGCGGGTAACCATTATCGGCAAGAGCACCCATAAAAATATCATCAGAAAAAATAAGGCCTGCATAACCATATTGATTTCTAAGAATGTCTGTTACCCAAACTTTAGAAAGACAGGCTGGAACTCCGTTATCTATTGCCGAAGTACGGGCATGTGACATTAAAACTGCAGCCGGGTTATATTGAACTAACACGCGGAAGGATTCAATACTCTTTAAGAGTTCAACCTCTGAAAGTTTGATTTCTGGAAGCCCCGTATGAGGATCTGTATTTGTATTTCCGGGAAAGTGTTTTAGCACTGTGGCTATTCCATTGTTTTCATAGGCATTTATACAGGCACGTCCATAGTTTATTACATGTGCGAGTTCTCCAAAACTACGGCCGTCAAGAAATTCTTTATTATCATCCGTGCAAACTTCTACAACCGGCGCAAGATTCATATCGAATCCGAGGTCTTTCATACCGGCCGCCTGTTCACAATAAAGTTTGTAAGTTTGAGAAACATCAAACTCCTGTGCAACCTTTTCATTCGAAGGGAGTTTTGGATTCAGTTTTTTTAGCCGGCTAACCCATCCGCCTTCCTGATCTACGCAGAGATATGGCTGAATAATTCCATATTCATCACAGTAAGTCCGGATTGAGTTTGTAAAAGTCTGCATCTGACTGCGGTCTGGAGCAATATTAAAAGAAAAGAAAATATATCCACCGGCAACAAGTGGAGTTGAATCTTCAGTGCCTGTCATTGCACCCACTGTTTCATAGGAACGGAACTTTGTACATCCTTCAAGATTTTCTATGAACATCTGGGCAATTTTCTGTTCAAGAGGCATCTCGGCCACATATTTTTCAAGTGCTGCATCGCGTTCAATTTTAATCTGATTTATATAAGCCTGCATTTGCTCTGCAGCTGCATGTGTTTGTATTTCTCTTTGTGTCTGTTTATCTGTACAGGAAATTAAAATGAAAGAAAGTAAAATAAGCAGGAAGGCTTTTGATTTCATATAGTAAATATTATATCAAGAATTTGGTTTTGAGTTAAGTTGTCTTTGGGGATTTTAAGGGGCTTGCCCCTTAGGAGAAGGGGGAGCGGAAAACGCCATAGGCGGTTGGAGCGAGGGGAAGGCTTTCCCCTCCTATTCTAACATATTCTCCCTATTCCCTAAAAAAACTGTGTTCATTATAATAGAAGATATGAAGCAAATTGCGATAATTACAGGTGCGAGCTCTGGCATTGGCGAAGAATTTACCCGCCAGGTTTGTAAAAAATATAACTATGATGAAATCTGGATTATTGCGCGCCGGACAGAAAAGCTTGAAGCACTCGCCTCTTCTCTGAATGCTGAAAAAAACTTTAACTGCGTGCGCCCTGTTTCAATGGACATTTCTGGCAAAGAAGGTGTTGCAAGGCTCAAGGCTTTTATTGAAGCAGAAGGCAAAATTGAAATTGGACTTTTGATTAATAATGCAGGCTTTGGCACTTACGGTCCTTTTGAAGAAACTTCAATCAACCGTCAGATGGATATGATTGAACTCAACTGTACAACAGTTACAGGAATCTGCGGAATTGCACTCCCTTATCTTAAGGCAGGCTCTGTAATTATAAACACAGCTTCACTTGCAGCCTTTTTACCGCTCGGAAACTTTGCTGTATATGGAGCGACAAAATCTTATGTTTTGAGTTTTTCTGTAGCACTTGCAGCTGAACTTCGCGATAAGGGAATTAAGGTTTGCGCTTTGTGTCCAGGCTCTGTTAGTACTGAATTTGCAAACGTTGCTTCGAACGGAGCTCGCAAGGAAGTAAAAGGTGGTTTTCCACCACAAAAAGTTGTAGCCCAGTGTCTTCGCCGTGCTTTCAAGGGAAGAACCGTTGCTCTTTACAGACCTAAATGGCGCATCAACGCGTTCTTGAGTCGTTTTATCTGGCGCTATCTTGGTGCAAGATTTACATATAAATATAGTCCGCGTCCACACAACCCGGATTTACAATAAACATAATAAACACATAAAGGGAACAAATATGAATTACATTGACAGTGCACTTTTTACGGATTTTTATGAGCTGACTATGGCTCAGGGCTACTGGAAAGAGAACATGAATCAGGAAGTTGTTTTTGATATGTTCTTCCGCAAAAATCCTTTTAACGGCGGATTTTCTATTCTTGCCGGAAACGAAACTCTTATGGATATTCTTGTGAACTTCCGCTTCAGCGAAGACGACATTAAATATCTTGCAGAGCAAAAGATTTTTGAACAGGGCTTTTTGGATTACCTGCGAGACTTCCACTTTACCGGCGACCTCTACACAATGGACGAAGGTACAGTAATTTTCCCACAGGAACCTCTTGTACGTATTCATGCAAATCTTATTGAAGCACAGATTCTTGAAGGGCTTGTTTTGAACCATGTAAACTTTCAGAGTCTTATCGCTACAAAAACAGCCCGCATCTGGCTTGCCTCTAAAAAAGCTCCTATTATGGAATTTGGTCTTCGTCGTGCACAGGGACCTGACGGAGCAATGAGCGCAACTCGCGCTGCTTATATTGGTGGTGCTGCTGGAACTTCAAATACTCTCGCTGGAAAAGAATTCGGCATTCCTGTAATGGGAACTATGGCTCATTCCTGGATTATGTCGCATAGTTCAGAACTCGAAGCCTTCCGCGAATATGCTAAAATCTATCCTGAAAATTCTGTATTCCTTATTGATACTTACGATACCCTGCACTCTGGTATTAAAAACGCAATTATCGCCGGTGGCGAACTTGTAGAAAAAGGTTATAACTTTGGCGTTCGCCTTGACTCAGGAGACATTTCATATTTGACTCGCGAGGTTCGTAAGGAACTCGACCGCGCTGGTTATCCTCAGGCTAAAATCAGTGTATCAAATGAGCTTACAGAAGAAATTATTACTACCCTCGTAGCAGGTGGTGCTCCTATCAACAGTTGGGGCGTTGGAACTCATATGGTAACAGGCGGAAATGAATCTTCTTTCACTGGTGTTTACAAACTTGCTGCCCGCCACGATAAGGCTACAGACAGCATGACTCCTGCAATGAAATTTTCTGATAATCCTGCAAAAACAACAAACCCTGGAATCAAAAACGTATTCCGTCTTTTTGATGAAAATGGTATGGCTTTGGCTGATATTCTTGCTCTCGAAGGGGAAACAATCGAAGAAGGTAAAGAATACCGCTACCACCATCCAATGGTAGACTACCGACAGTTTACTTGCAAGGCAGCAAAGGTTGAACCACTTTTGAAAAAACGCCTTGAAGGTGGAAAACGTGTAGAAGAACGTCTGCCAGATTCAGAACAGCTTAAGATCAGCCGTACAACAATGCAGAGCCAGCTGGAAAGCTTTGACGAATCATACAAGCGTATTTTGAATCCACATATTTACAAGGTATCGCTTACCGAGAAATTGATGGAACTCAAAAAAGATTTTATTGAGAAGAATATAAGATAGCTCGTCATCCCGAACTTGTTTCGGGATATTTTTTATAGATGCTTTCCCTTCGCAGCATAGCTGCTCGGAGACTCGCTTAAAATGCTCCACTGGAGCATTTTATCGGCTTTCAGCCGTCGCTCCCTAAGTTCAGCA
>OCVV011350518.1_pt1 | contig 16142 bp, 13 predicted proteins | sample 1539721 | NCBI WGS metagenome assembly OCVV01 (sample SAMN02144230, study PRJEB22623) | gut metagenome | biome: sheep rumen | host: Ovis aries | place: New Zealand
CCGATTTTCGGTAGTGGGCGATAACGGATTCGAACCGCTGACATTCTGCTTGTAAGGCAGACGCTCTGAACCAACTGAGCTAATCGCCCGAAAGGGTTACTTGTCCTTCTTTTTACCGCTGAAGAGGATTCCGAGAGGAATGACCACCACGTAGGCAAGAACCAGGATAAGAGGTGCGACCGTAAGGCTGACCGGATTGTCGGCAGGACCCTGCTGGAGGCAGAAGAAGCCGATTACCAGGAGCAAGATTCCGATAGCAATCAAAATGAAATTTTTCTTGTTCATCATCTTACACAACCTTAAAGTGACTGCGCAAATATAGCATAAAAAAGCCGAATGTCAAGGGAGATTCCTACTTCTGGCCGGGGTATTTCACTCGGGTGTGGTAGGTGCCGTCCAGGCTGCGGAGGAACGCCTGTTCCAGTTTGAACAGTTCGCGGACCGACAGGTTACATTCGCTGAACTGCCCCTCGTTGAAACGGCCCTGGATGGTATTGTGAATCATTTCTTGCAGGGCTTCGGAATCCATGTTGGACATGGAACGGCTGGTAGCCTCGATGATGTCGGCCAGCATGAGGATTGCCGTTTCCTTGCTCTGGGGCTTGGGTCCCTTGTACTGGAAATCCTCTTGTTTTACGACCTTTGTGGGGTCTTCCTTGGCGGCTTCAAGAGCCTTGTGGTAGAAATACTGGATGGTGGTGGTGCCGTGGTGTTCGGAGATACCTGCGGCCACCAACTCGGGAATCTTGTATTCCTGGGCAAGGGCATAGCCTTGGGTCACGTGCCCGATAATAATCTTGACCGACTGGGATGGATCCAGGGAGTTATGAGGGTTGATTCCCTGTTTCTGGTTTTCGGTGAAAAATTCCGGACGCATGGTCTTGCCGATGTCGTGGTACAATGCCATGACGCGGACCAGCAAGGAATTGGCCTCGATACTTTCGGCCACTTTTTCGGCCAGGTTCGATACCTGGATACTGTGGTGGAAAGTTCCAGGAGCAAGTTCCGAAATGCGCTTCAGGGCAGGCCTGTTGAAGTCGGACATTTCCATGAGGGTAAGTACCGTAGTGATGCCGAAGATACGTTCCATCAAGTGCACAAAGAATGCCGACGCGATAGCGATACACACGGCAAAGTTCGCGCTTGCGGCAATAAGAGTCTGGTAGAAGGCTTCGAAACTCATGCGGTTACGTAGCAGGAACATGATACTGATGGATGCCGCCATGGAAAGGATGCCCACGAAAATAGCGTAGATGAACTGCACCCGGTAGCGGATTTTTACCAACGGAACGAGTGAAATAATCAAGACCGCAAACACGGCAATGGTAGCCGCCAGGTCGTAGCCGTTGAGGATGCCGAATATCAGGGAAGACAGCACGGAGAAGGCGATGCCCAGTCTGTAGTTAAAGAGAACGGTGGCGATGACCGGGGTAAAGGCGAAGGGATAGAGCCACATAAAGTCAACCCCTTCGGGGAGTACCATGGCTTCGGGCCTGTTCAGGGAGTTGGACAGGTAGTGCACGGCCCAGAAACTCACCAGCTGGATAATGGCCAGGAGAACAAGGCTCCAGAGCTGTCTTGGGCTCTTGAACTTGCGCACCGTTTCGTTGTAGAAGAAATAGAAGAAAAAGGCGATGATGATGAGGGCGAGGATGATGGACTGGCCAAAGGGAGCCGTCAGGGTTCTCTGGTTTTCTTCTTTTTGCTGGGCCTGCTGCAGGGCTTCCATCTTTTCCAAGATGTCCTTGGTGATGGGGTCGCCCTGCTTTACGATTTCCATGCCACGAGGAACCATACCCTTGATGAGAGTTACCTTGTCTCGGGCGGAAGCCTTGCGGGCGGCCGTTTCCTTTTCTAGGTAGAATACGTTAGGCAGCGAGAACACGTAGAGTACTTCGTAAAAAGCGCTCTGCAGTCCCTGGTCGCTGGGGAAAGCCCGTTGTAGCTGAGCGAAGGCTTCGTCGATACGGCGCTGCAAAGGTTGGATAGCGGTTGTTTCCAGGGTGGTTTCCTCGCTATCGCGAATCATGGCAACGGTGGTTTTGTTGTAAATCAGGTGCTTGATTTCTTGGACATTGTAGGATTCCATGAACAACTTAAGCTCGGTCTCGGTCTTGGCGAGAAGTGTGTTGGAAACGCCACGCTTGAGCATCTGGTTGAATACAGAAAACACGGAATCTCTGGCCTTTGAATTTTGGCTCAAGGGCTTGATGGCGGTAATGGAAAGCCTTTGCTTTAATACCTCGTAGACTCGGGAAGCCTGCTGCACCTTCATCTGCAGAGTGTCTGCTGCTTCTGGGCTTGAGTTGCCGGGGGCATTGCTAATCTGGGCTTGCAGACTGCCGTACTGGGCGAGCTTGTGGAGGTACTGCTTCAGGTCTTCACTGATGCGGTTGGTTTCGTCGGAGTTGTATTCGAAAATGGCATTGACCTTTTCTTCGGCGCGCTGGCGTTCGGCCTCAATTTCTTGCTTGGACTTGGGAATGTCGAAATTGATGGGGGAGATGATGGTGCGGGTACTGAGCTGGCCCAGGTGGGGGTGGTCCGCCTGCATGGCGATATTCTTGTCGGGGAACAGGAATATGGCGATAGCCGCGACCAACACGCAGCCAAGGAAAAGATGGAGTTTTTTCTTCTTCTTTTTCATTTGGAGTCCTTTTGCTCGTAGGCGGACAAGATGTCTTTCACCAGGGGATGCCGTAAAACATCGGTGGCGGTAAATTCAACTTGGGCGATGCCCCTGATACCGTTCAAGATGGTCATGGCGTGTTCCAGTCCGGACTTTTGTCCCTGGGCCAGGTCCACCTGGGAGGTGTCTCCGGTAATGATGGCCTTGCTGTGGGGCCCGAGTCTGGTAAGAAACATCTTCATCTGGGGTATCGTGGTGTTCTGGGCTTCGTCCAGAATGATAAAGGCGCGTTTGAGGGTGCGTCCACGCATGTAGGCGAGGGGGGCCACTTCGATGGCTCCGGTTTCTTCGTACCGACGGAGCTTTTCTGGAGGCAGCAGCTCGGAGAGGCTGTCGTGGATGGGCCTCAGGTAAGGGGCGATTTTTTCTTTCAGGTCGCCGGGTAAGAACCCGAGGGATTCTCCCGCTTCTACGGCAGGCCGGACTAGGCATATCCGTTCGGCCTCGTTGCGTTCGAGGCTTGCGACGGCAAGGGCTACCGCAAGAAACGTCTTGCCCGTACCGGCGGGGCCCTTGGCGAAAATGACGTCGTTCTTTTCGACGGCCTTTACCAGTTCTGCCTGGGAGGGCGTCTTGGGGCCAATGGATATGCCGAACCGGTTCCGGATGATGGGGGCTGCGCCAAGGTCGAATTCCTGTACGGCAGACGACGATTTCCCGAGAAGGCGCTCCACCTGCATGGCGGTAAAGGATTCCCCGTGTTTTGCGGCGATTTTCAGCTGGTCCAGGACCGTCAGCAGGCCTTGTAGGTCTGCACCATCCTTGGGCTTCAAGTTGAGGCCCGGGAGTCTGGTCTGTATCTCAACACAAAAACGGCCTTCCAATAAGCGGAAAACCGTTTCGTTCTCTCCTGAAACCATCCGTTTCAGGTTATCAGAGATGGAGTAATGTTCCAAATGACCTACTCGGCGTCGGGACGTTCCACCGGAATGCCCAACTTGTTCTTGGCGTCGAAGATTTCCTTACGGAGCTTATGGTTTTCTTCGGTCATGGCCATGGCTTCGTCTTCGGTCTTCTTCAGTTTGTTTTCGTCGATCTTTTCTTTCTGGACGGCGGCCTTTCCACCAGCACCGCCGGCTGCACCTCCTTCGGCGCCACCTTCGTCGCTGCTACCACCGGAAGAGCCGGCGCAAGCGGTGAAGAGGGCAAGGGACAGAGAGGCGAGGATCAGTTTCCAATTTTTCAAAAATGACATTATTCAGGCTCCATTCTAGTCTGTGTTGCGTAAAATGTATATTATTTACGGCAAAAAAGTTGTAAAAAAGTGAAATCCTTATGAAAATTGCCGAAAATTTGCGAAAATCCTATTCCCAGGTCTTCATTTCTTCGCCGGATTACGATTCTTGCGCCTTATATGCCCAGAGGCGCGCCCAGATGATGGAAAAACTGGATTCTTTCTGTATTTTTGGAGGGATGCCCAGGGAGCCCGGGGCCGAAGAAGCCTTTACGGAAACCTGGACCCGCTTTGTCCAGGATCCGGCGTTCTTGTTCCTTACGGGGGTGAACCAGCCGGGGTGTTACCTGGTGTTGGATCCCAAGGCAAAAAAGCCTGTGCTCTTTGTGCCCGAAAAGGACCTGTTCCGAGAATTCTGGAACGGGAAACGGTTGGGTGTTGAACCTGAAAATAACGATGTATCTAGGGTGACTGGCATTGCCGATGTTCGTGATGCCCTGAAGTTTTTGCCCTTTGTGGAATCTATGGCGAAAAAATACCGGTCCAGGGGGTTCGGTTACGTCTATTATTTTGAAAAGGTCCGGGGTGACCATAACGACAGACTGAAAGACCAGGTGGCGAAGGTCCTTGGCCGGCAAGGGATGAAGGTGAAGACCTGCTCGCCGATGCACTTTGCAGAGCGGCTTCCGTTGGGACCAGAGCGTATCGCCGACGCCAAGAAGGCCCAGTCCATCACGGAGAAGGCTTTCCGCAACCTGCTCCCGCGGGTGAAATCCTTCAAGAGCGAGCGGGAACTGTACCTGTACTTGAACTACGAGATGCAGCGCCGAAGCGACGGTGACCTGGCGTTTCCGACCATTGCCGCTTCCGGAGAAAACGCTTGCTGCCTGCACTATGTGAAAAACGATGAGCCCCTGAAGTTGGGACGGATGATTCTTTTGGATTTTGGCGTGCGTTACGGAACCCTTCATAGCGACATTTCCAGAACAATTCCCCTGAACGGGAAGTTCAATCCCTTGCAGGCCCTGCTGTACCAGATTGTTTTGGACTCTGCGTTAGTTTATCAGAAATCTGTGAAACCCGGAGTGAGCCTGAAAGAAATAGGCCAGATTCCCTGGGAATTTATCATGGACGAACTGGAATCCCGATTGGTAAAGGCCCACAAGGGCAAGTTCAAACTGTGTTATGACAAGAGACCTCATGGAGTGAGCCATTTTATCGGTGAGCACATTCACGATGGCGACCCAGGTTCCCGTTCCCTGGATACCGTCTTGGAACCGGGTATGCTCATCTCTTGTGAGCCGGGATTGTATGGCGAATTCGAAGGTGTGTTCAACGGGCGGCGCTACCGCGAAAAGATCGGTATCCGCATCGAGGACGACCTGCTGATTACGAAAACGGGCTTTTTGAACATTTCAAAGAAAATCCCGAAAGAAATAGCAGAGATTGAGCGGCTGATGCAGGGAAGAATTTCTAATTCGGATTTGTGAATTCGGATTTCGGAGTTACTTATTCAGAAATATGAACTCTGAATTCTGAACTCCGAATTCTGAACTAGTTCTAAAAAGCTATCTTTACCTTCAAATTTTTACGAAGGTCCAAAATGTGGAAATATAGCGGAGCGATCCGATTCTTTCTTTCTATCCTTGCGGTAACGTTTGTCCAGATGGGTGTGTTCATTTACGCCCAGAAGATTCTGTCCGGCTCTTTTGCCGGGGTGGAGGGCGGCCAGAACTGGCAGAGCCTGATGCTGCAGATCTTCTTTATCGCCCCCTACGTGGTGTTCGTATGGGCGGCAGGGCTTTTCTCCAACAAGTTTTCCAAGAACAGGGTGCTGGCCTGGTCGTCTCTATTTATGACGGCATTCGTCATAGCTATGGCGGTGCTGGTGACCTGCGGAGTTCCCCGTGTGGCGTTCTGGCTCTGTATCGGTCTTTCGACGGGTTTTGCGGTGCACAGTGCGGCCAAGTATGCCATCTTGAAAGAAATGTTCGGTGTGCACAACCTGAGTTATGCAAACGCCTTTTTGCAGATATTCTCTTTGAGTGGTATTATCGCGGCCAGTTGGCTTGCCATCGTGGGCGTGAACCTTATTGACCTGGGTAGCCTTGCCAAGTACGAGGCCGTGGGCAGGATTATCTCCAAATCAGTGGTGATTCCCTGGATTCTGGTGGGGGTGAGCGTGCTTGGTACCGTGGCGAGTTTCTTGATCCCGAAGGTCAAGTATGCCGACCCCAACGTTAGTTTTACCACCGCCCGGCGCAGGTTTAGCCTGGGCTGGCGCCAGCGTCCCCTGCGCGCCACCATAATCGCCCTCTCCATGTTCTGGGCCATGGCCCAGGTGTTCACCCTTTTGTTCCAGGATGTATCCGGCTCCGAGACGGTGAACATGATCCAGAACTACCTGCCCTTTGCCATCGGGGGCCTGATGGTGGGCTCCATCTTTGCGGCCAGGAACTCCAAGGACTTTATCGAGACGGGCTTTATCCCCCTGGGCATGATTGGAGCCTCCCTTTGCATGCTCCTGATTCCCTTTATGGTGCACCCTGTGGCCCTTTCCGTGATTTATGTACTGGTGGGCTTCTTTGGTGGCATGTTCCTGGTGCCTGTGAACGCCCTCTTGCAGTACAATACCCGTCCCAACAATTCCGGTTGGGTTATCGCCCTTGCGAACTTGATTCAGGCTATTGTTCTGGGTATTTTCTTGGTGCTTTATTCGGTGATGGTGCATTACACCCATATCCGTCCGCAACTCTACTTTGTGGGACTTGGCCTGATTTCCCTGTGCGTGTTCGCCTGGACCATCACGAACCTGCCCCAGGCTTTGCTCCGCTCCCTTTTGCGCCTGGTGTTCAGCCGCCACAAAATTCGCGTGCTGAACGTGGGCAACATTCCCAATGCGGGCCCGGTGCTCATGGTGGGTAACCACCATAGCTTTATCGACTGGGCCATGCTCCAGATGGCAAGCCCCCGACCGCTCTGCATTGCAAGCAACAAGGACCACTTTGAAAGGTGGTACTTGCGGGCAATCTTGAAGCGCTTGGGAATGATTCGCATCGACAACCGCCATCCCGAAGAGGCCATGGAAAAAATCCACGAGGCCCTTTTGGCGGGCAAGGCCGTGGTCATGTTCCCTACGGGTGAGGTTTCCAAGTCCCCCCATGTGGAACCGTTTAATCTGGATTACTCCAAGGCGGTGGAAGGGACCGATGCCGTGTTGCTCCCGTTCTATATCCAGGGCCTTTGGGGTTCTAACTACAGTTACAGCGGCTCCGACATGTACGGTGCTTCTTCGGACCGTTCCGTGACGGTGGCCTTTGGTGAACCCATTTCTGCAAAGACTCCGCCTAACGAGGTCCGAGCCATTGTCCGCAAGATTTCTATCGAGGCTTGGCAGTATGCGGTCAAGTTTGTGCGTCCCATTGCGGCCTCTTGGATCAAGACCTGCAAGAAGTACGTGAAGAACGGACCCGCCATCTACAACACCGATGGTGGGCATTTCTCCGGATACAAGCTCATGGGCGCAGTCATGGCCTTCCGCGGGCTTCTGAAAAAGAAGTTGGGTAGGCAGGAGCAGAATATTGGCATTATGCTTCCGCCAAGTCCCGCAGGCGTGATTGTGAACCTGGTTCTTTGGGTCATGGGCAAGACCAATGTGAACCTGAACTACACTTCTTCTGTAGATAACGTGAAGTACTGCTGCGAAAAGGCGGATGTTACCACCGTGATTTCTAGCCGCCAGTTCGTGGAAAAGTTGAAGGGTCGGGGTAACGACTACTCCCAGGTGGCTTCGGACAAGGTGCGCATCCTCTATGCCGAAGACCTGATGAAGGAAATCCCCAAGGTGAAGATTGCGGCCCTCCTGGTGCTTTGCATGATTATGCCCGCATGGCTTATCCGCTTTGTGTTCTGCAAGCGTACCCGTATCGACGATACCGCCGTCATCGTGTTCAGTTCCGGCTCCGAAGGCACTCCCAAGGGCGTGCTCCTTTCGCACCGCAACCTGATGGGCAACATCCAGCAGTTGGCCTGTATCCTGAACGTGAGCCGCGGCGACGTGATGCTTTCGGAGCTTCCGCTGTTCCACAGTTTCGGCCTGACGGTGACCACTCTCTTGAACCTGACGGAAGGCTGCCCCATTGTGGCGGTGGCGGACCCCACCGACGTGAAGACCATGGCCCGCGTGTGCTCCCGCTTCCGCGTGACCTGCATGGTGGCGACCCCCACCTTCTTGCGGGCTTTTACCGTGAGCCGCTATGTACACCCCTTGGTGTTCAAGTATGTGCGTATCATCATCGCAGGTGCCGAAGCCTTGCGGCCTGAACTGGCTACGGCATTCCGCCTCAAGTTCGGTAAGGAAATTTACGAAGGTTATGGTTGTACCGAGACCGCCCCTGTGGCGTCGGTCAATACAGAAAACACCCTGCTGAACGACTACATGACCATGCAGGTGAACAACAAGCCCGGTACCGTTGGTCCGGCACTCCCTGGAACCCAGTTCCTGATTGTGGACCCCGAGACCAACGAACCGCTCCCCACGGGAGAGGCTGGCATGATTCTCATTGGCGGCTGCCAGGTGATGCAGGGCTACCTGAAGGATGACGAACGTACCAAGAGCGTCATCGTGAATATCAACGGCATCCGCTATTACCGCACGGGCGACAAGGGTTATCTGGACGAAGATGGCTTCCTCACCATTGTGGACCGTTACAGCCGCTTCGCCAAACTTGGCGGCGAGATGGTTAGTCTTGGAGCTGTCGAGAAGAAGATTCAGGACACTCCGGTGCTGGAAGGCTGCGACTACCTGGTGACTACGGTTCCCGATTCCGCCAAGGGCGAAAAGATTGTGCTGCTCTATCAGGGCGATAAGGACCCGAAGCAGGTGCTTTCGGAACTTCGCGCCAGCGGATTCCCGCCCATCATGCTTCCGGCCCTGGCTTTCCCGGTGGAAAAGGTGCCGAAGCTTGGGACCGGCAAGGCGGACTTTACCGGAGCGAAGAAACTCGCGAAAGAACTGGCAGGGATTAAATAAGTGTGGAATGTGTAGTGTGCAATGGGAAATTAGTCATTACACATCACACATTACACATTTTTTGTGGTTGATATGAGCGAAGGCAGCATTGAAAAAGGCTTTACTCCTGTACGGACTGTTCGGCTAGTGTCGGCCGTAGTTGCCGTTGCGGGTATGTTCTGCCTGCTGGTCCAGCGTATCTTGTCTATTGCCATGACCATGGCCCAAGAAATTCTGGACCTGGCCTTTGCACGCTACGGTAATTTCACGGGGCGCTTTGCTGCCAACAACTTTGCCGAAGACAAGAAACTCCTTTCGATGCTGAACGAACTGAAGGGACTGATTCCTACGGTAGAGACAGCCCTGACCTTGCTTCTGGTGCTGAGCGTTGTGCTTTTCGTCATTGCCCTGTTGGGACTTGCCTTGCCGAGGCAGTCGGGGCATGTGCTGGTGGCCCTGAAACTCTTGAAGTGGCAACCTGTCGATGGCGAAGACGATAGCGATGATGAACAGTTGGCCTTTAGCCCGGCTTCGTTAAAGAAACTGGGAATTGCTGCCGGAGTAATCGTTGCTATTGCGTTGGCTGTTTTTGGCATTCGCGGCTGTATGCTGGTTTCCGGCGCCCAGGCTCAAGAAGCTGCCCTTCATGAATTGAATACCAAGGTTCAGGGCTATATGTCAACCCAGCGAGCCTTCTTTAACAAGAGTAAAGCTCTTGGCAGTGCAAAACAGCTGGGGCTTGACACCCTCACCGATGGCAAATACTACACCTTTAGGGTAGGGCGCAATTACATTGACGCCGAATCCAAGGAAACTCTGGAAAATTGCCCTTCGGGTAGCCACTGGAGGGTGAATGCCAGCGTGAGCGGATTCCTTTCCAAGGAGCTGAAATTCTTTAGCATGCTTCCCAAGAATCGGGATTGCCAAAAATTCAGCCCGAATCTCAAAAATTCAGGACGATAGAGTCGTTTTTTTATACTTTGGTATAGAACGCTTTTACAGGTGGCGTTTTAACCTTGCCGTTCCCGCGAATGCGGGAACCTGTTGGCTGTATAGGGAGAAATTGACCGCCTGGCAAAATAAAAGGATTTTATGCAGCAGTACCTAGACTTGTTGAAAGATATCATGGACAATGGCGTGGACCGTTCCGACCGCACGGGTACGGGGACCCGTTCCGTTTTTGGCCGCCAGAACCGTTACGACCTTTCCAAGGGATTCCCCTGCCTTACCACTAAGAAACTCCACTTGCGCAGCATCATTCACGAACTGCTGTGGTTTCTGAAGGGCGATACCAACATCAAGTACCTTCACGACAACAAGGTGACCATCTGGGACGAATGGGCCGACGAGAACGGCGACCTTGGGCCCGTTTACGGCCACCAGTGGCGCAGCTGGCCAACCCCCGACGGAGGTCACATCGACCAGATCCAGAACCTGATTGACAGCCTCAAGAACAATCCCGATTCCAGGCGGCATTTGGTGTGCGCCTGGAACGTGGCCGAAGTGAACAAGATGGCCCTGCCGCCTTGCCATTGCCTTTTCCAGTTCTATGTGGGCGGTGTAGGGGAGTCCGGCAAGCGCAAGCTCAGTTGCCAGCTTTACCAGCGTAGTGCCGACATGTTCTTGGGCGTGCCCTTCAACATTGCATCCTATTCCCTGTTGACCATGATGCTTGCCCAGGTCTGCGGTTACGAGGCAGCCGAGTTCGTGCACACCTTCGGTGACCTGCACCTGTACAGCAACCATTTTGACCAGGCCAAGGAACAGCTTTCCCGCACGCCCCGCAAGCTCCCCACCATGAAGATGAACCCCGATGTGAAGGACCTTTTTGAATTCAAGTTCGAGGACTTTGAACTCACGGATTACGACCCGTGGCCGACCATTAAAGCACCGATCGCTGTGTAATTCGGATTTCGGAATTATGAATTCAGAATTGGTTCTAGAATATCACAATCAGTTCCGAATTCCGAATTCCGAACTCTGAACTAGGATGTTCACTATGCTCATCTCCGCAATAGTTGCTGTTTCTGAAAATAACGTCATCGGTCGTGACGGTCACCTGCCGTGGCACCTGTCTGCCGACCTCAAGCGTTTCAAGGCCATCACTACGGGCCATTCCATTATCCTTGGCCGCAAGAACTACGACGATATCGGGCGGCCCTTGCCGAACCGAACCAACTACGTACTGACTCGAAATGCTTCCTTCGAGGCTCCCGGCTGCATTGTGTGTCCTTCGCTGGAAAACGCTCTGGAACAGGCGGAGGCTGCAGGCGAGACGGAATGCTTTATCATCGGCGGTGCTGCCGTCTATCGCGAAGCCATGCCCAGGGTGAAAAAGCTTTACCTGACCAAGGTGCTTTCCCAGGTTCAAGGGGACGTGCTTTTCCCGGAATGGGGTGAAGGCTGGCGTATGGTCAGCGAAGAGGCATTCCCTGCCGACGAAAAAAACGATTTTCCGACGGCTTTCCAGGTGTGGGAGCGGGACTGATTTTTAAGGGAGGTGCCCTATGATTGAATTCAACGAATTCTACAAGCTGGCCGCGGCATTGGGCATCGGCTTTATCATCGGCATGCAGCGAGAGAAATCCTACTCCGAAAGCGCAAGCCGCCACCCCGCAGGGGTACGTACCTTCTCCATCATAAGCCTCTGTGGCGCTCTGGCGTCGTTCCTTTCGGAGCTCATGAGTTCCGTGGCTCCCTTCATCACGGGTTTCGTGGTGGTGGGCCTCCTTTTGGTGGCTAGCCATGTGGCCCACGGCTTTGTGAACAAGGAAGAAGACGGCCTGACGACCAGTTTTGCCCTCATCGTGGTGTATTTCTTGGGAGCGCTGTGCTGGTACAACCGGCTGCTGGAATCCTGCATTTTGATGATTGTCATCGTGTGGCTCTTGACGTTGAAACGGCAGCTCCACGAGTTCGCCAGCCGGATTTCTACCGAAGACATTATCGCCACGGTGAAGTTTGCCGTCATTTCCCTGATGGTTCTGCCTTTCTTGCCGAACCAGGCCTACGGACCTGCCGGGCTTGAGGTCCTGAATCCCCACACCATCTGGCTCTTTGTGGTCTTTATCTGCGGTATTGGCTTTGTAGGCTATATTCTGATTAAGCTGGTGGGGCCCGGCAAGGGCATCTGGCTTACGGGACTTTTAGGAGGCCTGGCCAGCAGTACCGCCCTGACGCTGAACCTTGCTGGCCGCAGTCGCGAAAACGAAGACTACTCCGGAAACTTTGCGCTGGGAATCGTGCTCAGTTGGGCGGTGATGTATGTGCGACTGTACCTGATCTGCATTGTGCTGGTGCCAGAGCTTGCAAAACCCTTGGCACTTCCGCTCCTGTTACCGGCGGTGCCCGCTTTGCTATACGCTTTCTACCTGAAAGTCAAGGACGGCATGGACCACAAGGCGAAGAACTCGACATTCAACAATCCTTTCAATCTGCTCCCGGCCATCAAGTTCGGTATCGTGTTTACGGCGGTCATGTTTGTGGCCAATGCGGCCCGGGTCTATCTGGGTTCGGGAGCCCTTTTGGCCTGCAGTTTTCTGGGCGGTGCCGCCGAGATGGATGCGGTGGCATTCTCTTTGTTGGATATGAGCATGAAGTCGAGCTTACCAGTGCAAGAACTGGTGCTTGCCATGCTGCTTGCAAGCCTTGCCAACACCCTTACCAAGGGCGGTCTTGTGTGCGTGCTGGGTGCAAAGTCCATGCGGAAGCCTATTTTGCCTGCGGTGGTGCTGATTTGCCTCTGCACGGCGGGACTCATCGGTTTTTACCTGTAAATTTTGAAATGGCCCTTGCCTGGAAATTCTAAAGACTTTATTTTTAGGAACGGAAACTAAAGAGGTTATTATGCGAGTATTCGTCACTGGCGGAACAGGATTTATCGGTCACTACGTAGTTCGTGCCCTTTTGGAGAAAGGTCACGAGGTGGTTATCGCTACAAGGCATCCTAACAAGGTGCCAAGCCTGCGTTCCCAGCCCAGTGTGAGTTTCGTAGAAGCCTCCCTGACCGACTTTGACAAGCTTGCCAAGGGGCTGGAAGGCTGTGACGCCTGTATCCATATCGCTCTTGGCTGGGGCGAGACTCCCAGCACCATGCTGATGAACGACACCCGCGCTACCGTTTTCTTGCTGGAAAACGCCGCCAAGGCGGGCTGCAAGAAGTTTATCTATACCTCCAGTACGGCGGCCATGGGCGTGATGCGGCCCTCTATGCGCGAAGTGACCAGCAACCTGCCTCTGGACCTGTACGGCGCCACCAAGGCGGCGGGGGAGGCCTACGTGCTCGGGTTCCGCAGGGGTTACGGAGAGCAGTTCCCCGAAGTTTCCATGAAGCGCAACATCATTCGTCCGGGCTATACCTTCGGTAATCCCGCGTTCCCCGACGGATGTTCCCAGCCGGACCGCCGTTTCTTTGAAATGGCCCGTGCCGTCAAGGAAGACAAGGACATTCATATCGTGAAAAACGACGGTACCCAGTTTATCCACGCAAGCCAGCAGGCCATGCTCTACATGAACCTGCTGGAATCCGACAAGAACGAGGAAATCTACCTGGGGCTTGGAGACGTGTGGATTAGCTGGAAAGAAATCGCGGAACTGATGGTGGCGCAAAAGCCCGGCTGCAAGTCCAAGATTGTAGAAAAGGACCTAGGCTGGGACGACAATCCCATGCGTTTCGAGGTACAAAAAATCAAAGACCATTTTGGTCTGGTCTTTGATGCTCACGAATTCCTGGAAGGCCACGTGAAGTGGACCTATAGCCAAGTCTAGGCTATTCTTTTTCCAGGCAGTTGTCCATAGCGGCGATAATCTTTTTCTTGTCCATGTGCTGGCCGATAAAGACCAGGCGGTTGGTGCGGTCGCCGTATTTTTCGTCCCAGATGTTCTTGAGCTGCGGGTTTTCGCGCAGTAGCTGGTCTTGCACGGCCTTGCTTTCGGCGGCGAACCAGCGCCCGAAATTCTGGGCGGAGGCCTGCTTGCCCGCCTGCTCGAACAGGTAGCTCTCCGTCGGTTCGTCGCTAAACCACATGAGACCCTTGGTGCGGATGATGCAGCTGGGATAGTCATCCAGGAATTCCTCGAACTTTTTGCGGTTCACAGGCGGGCGGCGCTCGTAGACGAAGGTGCTGATGCCGTATTCGTCGCCATGCGGGTGGTCCTTGTCGTGGTGGTGGCCGCAATGGCAGACCCCGTGCTCGTGGTCGCAGTGGCTGTGGTCTTCTTCATCGTGGTCATCGTGATGGTGTTCATGCTCGTCATGGTCGTCGTCATCCATGTCGTTGTCCGTCTTGTTGAGCTCGATGGCCCAACGGCTGGACTCCGCCACCTTCTCGAAATCGAACAGCTTGGTGTCCAGGACTTCTTTCATGTCCACCTTGCCGAAGTTGGTCTCGATCATCTTGGCGGTGGGCTGCAAGGCCTTCACCACGGCCTTCACGTGTTCCAGGTCGCCCTTGGAAAGCATGTCCACCTTGTTCAAGATAACCGTATTGCAGAATTCGATCTGCTGGATTAAGAGGTTTGCGATGTCCTCTTCTTCAAGGTCCTTGTCCAAAAGTTTTTCGCCACCGCCGAACTCGTCGGCCAGGCGGAGCGCGTCCACCACGGCGGCGATGTTGTCCAGGTGGCAGGCCAGACGCTGGCCGTTCTTGCCCTGCAGCTGGCTTCCGGCCATGCAGATGGTCTGGGCGATAGGTACCGGCTCGCAGATGCCGCTGGCTTCAATCAGTATGTAGTCGAACTTGCCCATCTCCAGGATTTCGGCAATCTGTTCCAGCAGGTCAGCTTTCAGGGAGCAGCAGATGCAACCGTTGCTGAGGGGAACTACCTTTCCGGAATCTTCCTTGGTGATGTTTCCGCCTTTCTCGATGAGGGTCTGGTCGATGTTCACCTCGCCGATATCGTTCACGATAACGGCCACGTGGTAGCCCTGCTGGTTGTTGAGGATGTAGTTGAGAAGGGTGGTTTTCCCGGCTCCGAGGTAACCGGTGAGCAGCGTAATAGGTACTGATTTCATTTTGATTCCTTTGAATTGCAAGCGCCCACTGCTTATAGTGAAAACAGTGGAGCCTGCTTAAAGTTCACAGTTCCAGTCTTTTCCGATACCCGAAGTGCCGCGGACGTTTTGGGCCTTTTTTGCCAGCTGGTCCAGCTTGACGCTTCCCAGGTAATCGCGGATGACCCGGTCCAGTTCAGTCCACACGGGGAGCGTGACGCAGATGGCGGCACGCTTGCAGGCGTTCTTCTTGTCGTCAAGGCAGGCCACGGGCGCAACCGATGTTTCCGTCTGGGAGAGTATATCCCAGACGCTACATTTCTTGGGGTCGCATTTGAGCCTGTATCCGCCAGTTTTTCCGCGGGCACCTTCCAGGAAATTCCCGCGGACAAGTGTCCCGAGAATCCCTTCCAGGTACTTTTCGGAAATTTGCTGGTGGGTGGACAGGTCCTGGAGTTTCACGAATTCCCCCTCCTTGCGGGAGGCAAGGTCTATCATGACTCTCAAGGCGTACCGCCCCTTGGTGGAAATGCGCATGGCTTGCGGCTCGGTTTGTTACAGTTCCGGTTGCTTGCCGGTGAGGCGCACGAAGATTTCTTCGTACTTCGCGAGCGTGTTCTTCACCACGTCTGCCGGAATTTCCGGACCCGGGTAGGTCTTGCCCCAGTCGAGAGTTTCGAGCCAGTCGCGAACGTACTGCTTGTCGAAACTTTCCTGGTTCTTGCCCACCTGATACTTGTCGGCCGGCCAGTAACGGCTGGAGTCCGGTGTGAGCACTTCGTCGATGAGGATGGTTTCGCCGTCGATTTCACCGAATTCGAACTTGGTGTCGGCGAGGATGATGCCCTTGCTTGCAGCGTAGTCGCGGGCCTTCGTGTAGATGTCCAAAGACATGTCGCGGAGTGTGGTTGCCACCTTTTCGCCAACGATATCGAAAGTCTGTTCGAAGCTGATGTTTTCGTCGTGGCCAACGTCAGGCTTGGTGCTCGGCGTGTAGAGCGGCTTTTCGAGCTTCTGGCAGAGCTGCAGGCCTTCCGGGAGAACGTGACCGCAAATCTTGCCCGTCTTCTGGTAGTCCTTCCAGCCGGAACCCACGATGTAGCCGCGGACGATGCATTCCACGGAATGGCGGTGAGCCTTTTTCACGATCATGGAACGGCCACGGAGGTAGTCGGCGTGCTTCTTGAGCACGGCCGGGTATTCGTTCACGTCGGCGGTGATGAGGTGGTTCTTCATGCCGAGGTGCTGGAACCAGAACAGCGAAAGCTGGTTGAGG
>OCVV011283574.1_pt1 | contig 16137 bp, 17 predicted proteins | sample 1539721 | NCBI WGS metagenome assembly OCVV01 (sample SAMN02144230, study PRJEB22623) | gut metagenome | biome: sheep rumen | host: Ovis aries | place: New Zealand
GTGGGGGTGGAAAAGGGGCGGCGGGGTGGGGGTGGAGGCTTTTTTTAGTCGGTGTGAGAGAGGTGTTTATATGCGGTTGAAAAATATTATTGCGAAAAAGGGGGTTTATTTCATAAAAAAGTTGTATCTTTGCAGTCTGAAAAATTAAAAAAACAACATATAAAACAGAAAAACAATGAACAAATTCGATCCCGCAACCGCTATTCAGCGTATCGATGGCCGCGACGCCAACCGTGGTGTGAACCCCGCAATCTGCGACAGCGCCACTTTCACCTTCCCTGAGGCCCACCTGATGACCGAGACCTTCCACGGCGAAACCGAGGGCTACTTCCTCTACAGCCGCCACTGGAATCCCTCCAATCTCGCCCTCTGCCAGCGCCTGGCCGCCATGGAAGGCACCGAGGCTGCCTGGGTTACCGGTTCCGGCCTTGCCGCCATCACCTGCGCCCTGCTGCACGAGGTGAAAGCCGGCGACCATATCGTTGCCTCCATGACCACCTACGGTGGCACCTTCGCCTTCATGGCCAACTATATCAAGAAGTTCAACGTTGGCTGCACCTTTGTCAACATGCAGGACCTCGATGCCGTGAAGAAAGCCCTTGCCGAGCATCCCAACACCAAGGTTGTCTACACCGAGACCATGAACAACCCCCTGCTCCGCATCGCCAATGTGCCCGAGCTGAGCAAGATGGCCCATGCCGCCGGTGCCAAGCTCATTGTCGATAACACCTTCACCCCCATGATTTTCAGCCCCTGCCGCCTGGGTGCCGACGTCACCGTCTACTCGATGACCAAGTACATCAACGGCACGAACGACTGCGTGGCCGGTGCCATCTGCGGCAGCGCTGAGTATATCGGCAGCCTCATCGACGTCAACAACGGCACCTGCATGCTCCTCGGCCCCGTGCTGGATCCCATGCGCAGCGCCTCTATCAACAAGAACCTCCACACCCTCCACATCCGCATGAAGAAGCACGGCGAGAACGCCATGTACCTGGCCAAGCGCTTCAAAGAGGTGGGACTCAAGTACAACTACCCCGGCCTGCCCGAGCATCCCGACTATAAGCTGTTCTGCAGCATGATGAACGAGGGCTACGGCTTCGGCGGCATGATCAGCATCGACATGGGCACTGCCGAGCGCGCCAGCAAGATTATGGAACTCATGCAGCAGAAGGGTGTCGGCTACCTGGCCGTCAGCCTGGGCTACTTCAAGACCCTCTTCAGCAACAGCGGCAAGTCGACCTCCAGCGAGGTGCCCGAGGAAATCCAGAAGGAAATGGGTATGAGCGAAGGCCTTATCCGCTTCTCCATGGGTCTGGACAACGACATCGAGGCCACCTTCCAGCTCATCAAAGAGAGCGTGGACGCCTTCAATAAATAATATGTTTCACATAGTGCCTGTAGCAGCTATAGTTACTATAGTTTCTATAGGCACTATATTTATATCGTTATGAAAAAGATAGCAGTTATTCTCAGCGGCTGCGGCAACCGCGACGGCAGCGAGCTGCAGGAGAGCCTCAGCCTGATGCTGGCCATCGACCGCCGTGGATGGCAGTACCAATGCTTCGCCCCCGAGGGGCTGTTCGAGGTGGTGCCCCACATCGACGTGCAGGACGAGGAGGAAGAGGGCACCGTGCTCGACATGGAGCAGCGCGACATCTTTGTGGAGAGCGCCCGCATAGCCCGCGGCAACCTGTTGCCGTTGGAGGAATACAAGCCTGCCGACTACGACGCCCTGGCCCTGCCCGGCGGCATGGGCGCTGCGCGCAACCTGAGCACCTTCGCCTTCGACGGTCCCCGCATGGAGGTCATGGACAGTGTGCAGGACGCCATCCTCGAAACCTACCGCGCCCACAAGCCCGTGGTGGCCATGTGCATAGCCCCCATGGTGCTGGCCAAGGTGCTGGGCCGCTACGAGGTGGAACTCACCCTCGGCCCCGACGACAACCAGGCCTCGCAGGTGGCCAAGGGCTTCGGATGCCGTGTGCAGGCCTGCGGCCCCACCGACGTATGCGTCGACTCCGTGCACCGCGTCCTCACCACCCCCGCCTACATGGCAGCCAGCCGCATAAGCGAAATCTTTGCCGGCGCCGAGAACATGGTGGCCGAGCTGGAGAAGGTGTTGGATAATACCAATTCCTCAAGCTTATGAAGATCAAGTCTTTGATACTTGCAGTCCTGTTGGCTACAGCGCCCGCGGCTGTGATGGCGCAGGCGCCTGCCGAGGTGCAGCATTTGATCGATGTAATCAACCACGCCTATCTGCCCAGGGATGCCGGCAACGGCATGACGATGACCTCGTTGGGCTATGACCATTCCTCGCTGGTGTTTACCTTGGAATTCGACGACGACTCCCAGGGACTCACCATCAGCATGATGGACCCGAAGGTGCTGAAGCAGTCGATGCTCAACAACCTAAAGGGAAATACCAATGAGGGTATTCTCGAATTGGCTGAAATAATGGAAGAAAATGATTTAGGCTTGACCTATGCCTTTCATGGTCGCCAGTCGAAGAAGACGGTTCTGGTGAATTTGACCTCCGACGAGGTGCACAACGCCCTCAACAGCGCTCCCTCGTCCACCCCGAAGAGCAATTTCCAGGAAACCATCGACATGATGAATACCATTTATCCAGCAAAGATTAACGAGTATATAACTCTTGATCGCGTTGAAATAGAGGCCGACACGGTGTTCTACGTCTACGAGATTGACGAGCAGTATTCCTCTGTCGATGTTATCGCCCTCAACGCCGAAGGCAATCGTAAGATTGCTAAAGAGCAGATTGCCAATCCCTCGGCTGCTGCCTTCGTGGCCATGTGCAAGCGGGAAGGCAAGGCCCTGGGCTTCCGCTACGTGGGCCAGCCCTCGGGCGAGAAGTTCGACTTGGTTATCCCTGTCGACGAGCTGTGACGGACATTGCCGTAAACAAAAAAAGAGGCTTCCCCATAGGAAAGCCTCTCTTTTTGTATGTGCCGTTTGCTTATTTGGCTTCGGCCAAGCCGATGTATTTGTCGATTTCAGGATACTCGGTGCTGTTGGGGTACTGGGTCTTCACTTTGTTGAAGAACTCGAGGGCTTTGGCATTGTCTTTGCCAAGGTAGCAGAGACCTGCTTTGACGAGGGCGGCGGGGGAGGTGAGGTCGTTCTCGTTGGTGGTGGCGGCTTTCTCATAGAGCTTGGCAGCGGCGTCCAGGTCACCCTTCTCGGCTATGGCATCGGCCTCGGCCATGATGGCGAGGGGCGCGGTGTAGAAGTCTTTGCCAGAGTAGGATTGGAGGTGCTTCACAGCCTCGTCGTATTTGCCCATGCGCAGGTTGGCGATGCCGGCATAGTACTTGGCCAGCTTGCCGACCTTGGTGGAGCCGTAGTTATCGATGATGGCGAGGAAGCCGGGATTCTGGCCGTCGCCGTCGAGGGCCTGCTGGTAGTCGCCATTGTCGAAGTAGTTCTCGGCATAGAAGATGGCGTTGGCGGCTTTCTCCTCGCGGGGTTGCTTGTAGAACTTGAAGTAGCAGAAGATAATCAGAGCCACGGCGACAATGGCGCAGGCGATGATGATAATCTTCTTCTGGTTCTTCTGGATAAAATCCTCGGTGCGGGTAATGACATTACCCATCTCGGTGTTTTTTTCTTCTAATTGTTTTTCCATTATGAATATTTTTTTTGTTTCTAATTTGTAAAAATCGAGATGCAAAAGTACAAATTTTTTGTGAATTGAAGAAGTAAAGTTGAAAGTTGAATCAATAAATATACGTAAATTATAAAAATGGTTATTTTTTAAATACTGATTTACAGATTATTGTGTAAAAAATGTTAAAAAAAGTGAAAAAAAATTTTTTTTGTAAATATATTTTACATATCTTTGCAGGTTGAAATTTGTGCGTGGGAAATTGAAAAAAAAAGTTTTTTTAATAGAAAATCAAACTAAGAAAGAAGACAATGGATACTAACACAAAATACCTCGGATTGGACCTTAAGAGCCCTATCATTGTGGGCAGTTGCGGACTTACGGCCGACGTCGACAAGATGGTCGAAATGGAAAAGGCCGGTGCCGGTGCCGTCATCCTCAAATCCGTTTTTGAAGAGCAGATTATATATGATATCAAGCGCAACACACACGTTGTTGCCCCCACGGACAACTATGGCGACAGCTATGAGTATATCGCAGCCCATGTGGCCGACGATTCGCTGAGCAGGCATTTCCAGATGATTCGCGATGCCAAGAGCCGTCTGAGCATTCCGGTCATCGGCAGCATCAACTGCTTCTCTTACGAGAACTGGCTCACTTATGCCATCAAGTTCCAGGAGGCTGGATGCGACGCCCTCGAGCTCAACATGGCCATTCTGCCCTACGAGACTTCCCTGTCGGCCGACGATGTGGACCGTACCTTCAGCCAGATTATCAACACTCTGCGTAAATCCATCAGCATTCCTATCAGCATCAAAGTGGGTACCTACTTCACCGATATGGCCAAGCAGATGCAGCAGCTCAGCTGGATGGGTATCCAGGGGGTCACGATGTTCAACAAGAGTGTACAGGTGGACATCGACATTGAGAAAGAGTGCCTGCAGAACGCTTCATACCTCTCCAACCCCGAGGAAATCTACAATACCCTCCGTTGGGTGGCTATCCTCAGCAAGAAGATGCGTTGCGACATCTCAGCCTCTACAGGTGTGTACAGTGCTGACGATGTGGTGAAGCTGCTGCTGGCCGGCGCTACGTCGGTACAGGTGGTCAGTACGCTGTACAAGAACGGCATCCAGACCATCGCCGAGCTTAACAAGGGCCTTCAGGCCTGGATGGAGAAGAAGGGCTACAACAGCCTGAGCCAATTCCGTGGCAAACTTGCCGTGCAACCCAACGACAAGGCTTCTGTCGCCATGCGTACCCAGTTTATGAAATATTTTGCCGAGATTGTCTAAGTGTAATATAATTGTCTAAGTGTAATATATAAGTTATTTACAATACATTAAACTAAATTACAAAAATTACAAAATTATGGACCAACAAGAAGAAAGAACCGTCAGCTTTTTCCGCTTTGAAGATTTGCGTGTCTATGCCAAAGCCACCGACTATGCGACATGGGTTTCCAATCAGTTGAGTGCTCCTCGCAATGAAAGCGAGAAGACCCTTGCCTCCTCGTTCTGCCATTCGTCTTTCGATATTGCTCTCAATATCGCTGAAGGTTCCAGCCGCAGCAAGAGCCAGTTCGACCACTACTTGAAGATTGCCAAAACGGCCATCCGTGAGTGTGTTGTCTATACTGAGGTGGCTCACAACATGGGATTCCTGAACGACGAGCAGCACAACCAGTCGCGCGAGTACCTGATGGAACTCACCCGCATGCTCGGCGCCCTCATCATCTCGCTCCAGCGCTCGTCCGAGCGCCGCCACGAGCAAAACGACGAGGAATCCTCCGACCCCTACGCCAACGAAGAGATGTCTTATTAATACATATTTATGTATCCAGACTTACCATTATTAACCCACCAAGCGACCGGCAATTTCTTTCTAATTGCCGGTCCTTGTGTGATAGAGGACCACGAAAACCCCTTCCAGGTGTGCGAACGCCTTATGGCCATCACCAGCCGCCTGCAGATCCCCTTCGCCTTCAAAGCCAGCTACCGCAAGGCCAACCGCTCCAGCGTCAGTTCCTTCACCGGCATCGGCGACCGCGAGGGCCTCGAGATCCTGCGCGCCATCCGCGAGAAATACAATGTCCCCGTGGTGACCGACATACACAGCGAGGCCGAGGCTGCGATGGCCGCCGAATATGTCGACGTGCTGCAGATTCCCGCCTTCCTCTGCCGCCAGACCGAGCTTCTGCACGCCGCAGCACGCACCGGCCGCTGCGTCAACGTCAAGAAAGGCCAGTTCCTCTCGCCCGAGGCCATGAAGCAGGTCGCCGACAAGATGCGAGCCTTCGGTTGCGAGAACTTTATGCTCACCGAGCGCGGCACCACCTTCGGCTACCAGGATCTTGTGGTCGACTTTCGCGGAGTGCCCACCATGCAGCACAACCGCGTGCCCGTGGTGGTCGACATCACCCACTCGCTGCAGCAACCCAACCAGAGCGCCGGCGTCACCGGCGGACGCCCCGACATGATCGAGACCATGGGCCGCGCCGCCATCGCTGTGGGGGCTGACGGCATCTTCATGGAGACCCATCCGGATCCCAGCCGCGCCAAGAGCGACGGCGCCAACATGCTCCGACTCGACCTCGCCGAGCAACTCCTCGAACACCTCGTGGCCATCCGTCAGACAATCAATAGACTATAATATTTGATAACTATGGAACTCAACCTCACCAAACCCATCATCTTCTTCGACCTCGAAACAACCGGTGTACAGGTAGGCTCCGACCATATCGTCGAGATATGCCTCCACAAGGTGATGCCCGACAACAGCACCGACACCCGCGTGGAGCGCGTACGCCCCGTCGACGCCCAGGGCAACACCGTCCACATCCCCGAACAAACCACCGCCGTCCACGGCATCACCGACGACGACGTCAAGGATAAACCCTCCTTCAAGGAACTGGCCCCCAGCTTGCTGGAATACATCGGCGACGCCGACCTCGCGGGCTACAACAGCAACAAGTTCGATGTCCCCCTGCTCGTCGAGGAGTTTCTCCGTGCCGGCTACGACCTCGACCTCTCCTGCCGCCGCCTGGTCGACGTGCAGAACATCTTCCACCAGATGGAGCAACGCACCCTCGTCGCTGCCTATAAGTTCTACTGCCAGAAGGACCTCGAGAACGCCCACTCCGCCGCCGCCGATACCATCGCCACCTACGAGGTGCTCAAAGCCCAGCTGGACCGCTACCAGGGCGTCGACTACAAGGACCGCTCCGGCCACGTCTCCCAGCCCGTCGTCAACAACATCGCAGCCCTCAGCCGCTTCACCGCCAACAGCCAGTGGGCTGACCTCGTGGGCCACATCGGCTACGACGCCCAGCACCGCGAGGTGTTCAACTTCGGCAAGCACAAGGGCAAAACGGTCGAGCAGATCTTCGAGCAGGAACCTTCCTACTACGACTGGATGATGAAGTCCGACTTTCCCCTCTCCACCAAAAAGCTCATCACCCAGATCTGGGACCGTCGCAAACAGAAAAAACTCGACGCCCTGAAATCCCATTTCGGCTCCAAATAACGCCTCCGGACCCCGAATTGGAAATCAACGTGTTACAAGTATAAAACGGCACTTAACCCATTGGTTGAGTGCCGTTTCTGCGTTTAGTGAATATTTTCGGTGTCTGTAACAGGCACATAATCAGTATCATCTCCCTATCAACTCCCTACCAACTCCCACCCAACTCCTACCCATGTCCTACCATGGTGGGAGATGGTAGGGTGTTGGCAGGTGGATGGCGGGGTCAGAAGTGGATGGCGAAGCCTATCTGGTGCATGCCGTCGGCGCCGGCGGAGGGGCGGTAGGTGGGCAGGAGGTCGACGAAGAGCTCCCATGTGATGCCGCCGGAGAGGAGTCCGCCGCTGTTGCTGGCCAGGCAGGTATTGGCCAGAGCCAGGCGCAGCTGGAAACGGCTCAGGAGGTTGATGTTGCTGTTGCTGAGGTTGTTGCCGGACGCGTTGCTGATTTGGTCGATGATGTTGAGCCGGGGGGTGAGGGTGATGTCCAGGTGGTTGGAGAAGGCTCGTGCCCAGCGGTTGCGGGGACGGAACTGGACGGTGAGTGGCAGGGCCAGATAGGCATGCTCGAGGGTGGTCAGGCGGTGGTCGACGGTTGGCGAGGGGTTGAAAACGAGACTGTTGCCGTTGGTCGTTACATCGTAGGCCATCAGTTGGAAGTCGAAGCCCCAGCCGGCGTCGGCGAAGAGACGCCACCGCGGGGAGAGCGGAGCCTTCAGCAGGCGGATGTTGAAGTTGACGTCCACATAGAGCGTCGAGGTGTAGGGGCTGCGCGGGCCGGTGTGGGTCACGGCGCCGATGCGGCCGCCGATGAGGAGCGTGTGGGCATAGTTGATGTCGTTCCACCAGTGGTGCGGCACCACCGCCAGGCTGTCGGCATGCAGGCGTTGCACCTTGACCCGTTCCCGATGGCGTTCGTCGACGAGGAACTGGCGGCAGAGCAGGGAGCCTATCTCCACCCGGGAGCCCTCGTCGCGGCATTCCACGCCGAGGTCGCCGTCCGCTTCAAGGTAGTCGATTTCCAGCCGGGAGTTGCGTCCGGCCACCATGACCGCGGCGGCGCGGGGACCTTGGCTGCGCAGCTGCATGTGGAGGGTGTCCAAGTGCACGTGGCCTGTGGCCATGACGGCGTCCAGCGGCTCGGGGTAGCGAACTTCGACCGTGGTGCCGGGAGGCATGGTGCGGTTGGTGAGGATGTGGAGTTTGTTGCCCTCGAGTGCGACGACGGCGGGCTCCTTGCCTTCGGCGAAGTAGTAGGGGCAGGGGGTGACCACGGCGACGCGCGTCGAGTCCTCGCCGGGGGTGTGGACGAGGCGGAGGGTCCAGCCCTCGACCACGGTCAGCTGGCGGATGGCCACGGGGAAGGCCTGCTCGATGACGTAGAGGTCGTCCTGGGCACTCGCAGAAAATTGAATAATAAAGAATAGAATTGTTGAAAAGAGGGTCTTTTTCATGGCGCTATTTTTTTAATGGAATGACGATGTTGGAGGTGAAGTTGATGCTGTCGGGGATGTCGAGGTAGTGTGCAATGAGGGGCGACACCTTCGGGCGTTCCGGCTGCCTTGCCGTTTCGGCCAGGAGGGTGCCGCGACGGCGATGTATGCGGGGGGTGGCAGGGACAGGGGCTGCGGGTTCTGCTTCCGCGGGGTTGGGCGAGGGAATGGGTTGGACAGAGGGGATAGGCTCTATGGTTTTTATATTATCAATAGTCCCTATGACTTCTTTAACTTCTTTAACTTCTTTAACTTCTATACCTTCTATAACTACTTTATCTTCTATATTATCTATCACTTCTATAACCTCTCCGGCCTCTGCCACAAGCACTGGCTCCTTTTCCTCGCTGCGAAGCAAAGGCGGCAGCCCCAGCAGGCCAATCATCACGGCGGCGGCGATGGTCCAGCCCAGCCAGCGGCGGTGGCCTGCGGTGGCGGCGGCGATGGCCTTCTGCTGGCGTTGGTTCTCCTCCTGCCAGCGTTTGGCGTCGAACAGTTGTTGCAATTCTTTATCTTCCATGGGGAATCAGTTTTTAGTTTTTAGTGTTTAGTGTTTAGTTTTTTTAGTGTGCTTATGGCGCGCGAGAGGGTGGTGTAGACGTTGGCGCTGCTCATGTTCAGCTCCCGCTGCATCTCTTCGTGGCTCAGTTGTTGGATGTATTTCAGGTGGATGGCCCTGCGTTGCACCTCGGGCAGGCGCTCCATGAGGCGGTCCAGCGTGGCGGCGCGTTCCTCCAGGAGCTCGGCCTCGCGTCGGGCGTCGTCGTCGCTTGTCTCGGCCAGGCTGTCCAGTGGTTCGGTGGGGTGCCGCTGGCGGAGCAGGTCGACGCAGTGGTTCTTCAGGGTCTGCATGGCAAAGGCTTCGGGTGCCACATGGCGTGCCAGCTTGCGGCGTTGCTCCCACAGGCGTGCGTAGGTCTCCTGCACGGCGTCCGCGGCCTCCTCCTTGTCGCCCAGCAGCCGCTCGGCCACCATGCGCATGGTGGGCTGCAGAGGCAGGAGGGTGTCGAGGAATCGGCGTTGGGTCATGGATGGGCGGTTTGTTTACAACTATATAACGTAAAAAGGTGTAAAATCTTACAAAAAAATGGGCATCTTGTAAAAAAGATGCCCATTTTTGCCTTGCGAGGGAATGGTCAGAAGACGAATCCGAGTCCGAACATGCGTGTCTGTGGCGCTTCGGCCGAGGAGCGGAAGGAGGGCAGGAGGTCGATGTAGAACTCCACTTTGTCCAGTCCTCCTATGTTGCAGTTGAGGCCTATGGCTGCGCGGATATTGAAGCGGCTGAGGATGTCGACCCGCTCGCGGTCGGTGCTCCAGTGGCTGTCCTCGTCGAGGCTTTTGGTCACGAGGCGTGGCTTGAAGTTGAGCGTTGGGGTGATGGTGGCATAGAGGCCGCGGAAGGGGCCGCCTAAGTGGGTGTAGCTCCACTTGCCGAATCCGAACTTCAGAGTGACGGGCAGCCCGATGGACCACCAGTAGAGACTCTGACGCGGCGGCGTGGCGCCATAGCTGGGGTCGAGCACAAGGCTGCTGCCGTCGACCTTCACCGCATTGTCGAGCTGCAGGATGCTGTAACTGACATCGAGGCCGATGTTCCAGGCGAAGTGGCGGCTGAGGGACATGTCGTTGGAGGTCATCCGTATGTGGCCTGTGAGGCCATAATTGGTGTTGTAGGGCGAGCCGTAGCGGCTGTCGTTCAGTATTGGCTGGGCCAAGTCGATGCCAAAATTGAGGTTGATGTAGCGCAGTTTGTACTCCTTGGCAGGTTCGAGGGTACGGGGGACGGTGGTCTGCACGTCGCCTTCGGTCACACGGCTGTTTTGGTAGTTCCAGATGTAGAGTTGTTTGCCACGGAAGCAGCGCAGGTCGAGGGTGGCGTCGTGGACAGCGAAGGTGGTGGTGCCGGGATTGACCATCGAGTCAATCACCACCACGGCGCCACTGTCGATGTCGAAGTCGAAGTGGACAGAGTCGCTGACCCAGCGGTCGACGGTGAGGCGGGCACCCGGCTTGAGCTCTATGCGTTCCAGGGGCTGCGAGGTGAAGAGTTCCACCACCGTGGTGCGTGGCATCCACTGGTTGGCTTTCAATTCGTACCAGCCGAGGTCGGCACGTTTGCGTTTCTGTACCTCCATCAGGGTGGGTTCCTTGCCCTCCTCGAAGAATTCGGCGCACGGGGTGGTCACCACCAGCCGGGTGGGGGTGCCCTCGGGACTTTGGACGAGGCGGACGTCCCAGCCGGGGTTGACTATCACTTGGACGACCTTGAAGTCGTGGTCGAAGGTCTGCTCTATCTGGTAGAGGTCCTGCGGCTGAACGGGTTGGGCTTTGACTTCGGCAATGATGCCGATGCTGACGATGGCGAGCAGGAGGGACACTTTGACGATGTCGCCGAGAATGGATGCTATGCGTTTCATGATATGCTGTGTTTTAAACGGTTTGTATTAAAGATTGATGGTTGTCAGGTTGAACGGGGTGTAGGTCTCGGTGCCGAAGGCGCTGGCCAGGAAGTTCTGGAAGTCGCTGGGCATGGGCTGGACGGTCTCGATGTTGCTGCTGTTGACCATGCTTGTGCTGGTGCGGCGGTGGATGCGTGGGGCGTTGGAGGCTGGCGGCTCGAGGGTGGCGTTGTCGGCCAGTTCGATGGCGGGGACTTCGATGGTGGGTGTCGTTGGTTCCTCGACGGCTTCGGTTCCTTTGGTCTCCGGCTCGGGCAGGGGTGCTTCCTCGGCGGCGGCAAGGGCTGTGGCGGTGGAGTGGAAGGTTTTAGCGGGCTTCGGGTTTATAGTTTCTATAGTTCCTATATTTTCTATAGTATCTATAATTTCTATTGCCTCTCCGGCCTCTGCCACCAGCACCGGCTGCTCGCCTGCTCTGCGGAAAAGGCTGGGCATTGTCAGCAGCACCAGGGCTATGCTGGCGGCTATTCCCGCTGCCCATACGGGCCACAAGCGGCGGCTTTTGGCGGGAGCTGCGGGGGCTGCCGTGGCCTCGAGCTGCTGGCGCAGCTCCGCCTGGCGGCGGCGGTTGGCCTCGGTGGTGCGCTTGGCGGCGAAGAGTTCTTGAAGTTCCTTGTTTTCCATATCTTTGTTTCCTTATTTAATCATTGATTTCAGGGCACTCATGGCGCGCGAGAGGGTGGCGTAGACGTTGGTGCTGCTCATGCCCAGGCGGCGTTGCATCTCCTCGTGGCTGACGCCCTCGATGTATCGCATCGTCACCGCCTCGCGCTGGCGCTCCGGCAGCTGGGCCATCATGGTGTCCAGCCGTGCGGCGCGTTCCTCGGTGAGGGCCACCTCGTCGCGGATGGCGTCGTCGTCGACAGCGTCGAGGAACTCGATGCGGTCGGTGGCAATGTCGCGGCTCTTGCGGAGGAAGGATATGCAGCGGTTCTTGAGGCTCTGCATGGCGTAGGCGCGGAGGTCGCGCACATGCTCCAGCTCGTTGCGGCGCTGCCAGAGGTCGATGACGGTTTCCTGCACGGTGTCCTCGGCGTCGGCCTCCGAGCGCAGCAGCTTCTCAGCGGTGAGCTGCAGGGCGGGCTGGAGGGCCAGCAGGGTGTCGAGGAGTGCTTCTTGTGCCATGTTTGTTGTCCGTTGTTTGCCCTATTGACGCAAGAAGTGCTGAAATCTTACAAAAAAAGTGAAAAAAGTTTTTTTATTTTATCCTGCAACCTATAATCTCGATGCGGCGGGCCAAGGCGGCAGGCAGACCGTAGACGGGGTCCTGCGAGGTGCTTTCGGTGGTGGGCTCCACAGCTCCGTGAGGTTTCTGCTCGATGAAGAGGCGACCCTCGACGAGGGCATCCTCGAAGACTCCCCCGCGCCACGTGCGTATCATATTAATAAAACTGCCTATGCGGCGACGCGAGAGGTTGAGGTTGTAGTCGCTGCGGGCCAGCGGGCTGGCGTAGCCGGCAATGGTGATGGTGATGCTGTGGCCTGCGTCCAGAAGGCTCTCCACGTACTCCAGCAACTCTTCCGTGCGGTTGTAGTTGCCCACCACGCAGGTGTCGAAGAAGAGGGCCATCATGGCCGAGTCGTCGGCGTTCTGCTGGCGGCCTATGTATTCGTTGCGCAGCGCGGCATAGCGCCGCTGGCAGTCGGGGTAGGAGGTCTCGGTCACCACCTCGCGGCTCTGCGGGTCGGGGTCGTCGTTGTGGAAGTAGAGGAACAGGGGGAACATGAACCTCAGCACGCGCTGCTGGATGGTGTCGATGTTCTCCACCACGGTGTCCACCACCGGCACCTCGACCACAAAGCCCGAGTCGAGGCCCCAACGGTAGAGGTCGTTGCAGCAGGTGGAGTCGGTGAGGAAATAGCTGTCGCTGCGGTTGGACGAGAGGTATCCGCCCACGGGGCGTCCGCTGAGACTGTCGTAGTCGGTGATGTTGAAGTAGAGGTCGTTCTGTTCGCTGTTGAGGCAATGGCATACGACCTCGGCCTTCTGCCAGGTGTTGCGCTGCCCCTGGGAGCAGTAGATGTCATGGCCGCCCTTGCCCCCCTCGCGGTCGCTGCTGAAGTAGAGCACGCCATTGCGCTGGTCGTAGAAGGGTGTCAGCTCGTCGGCAGCGGAGTTGACCATCGGCCCCAGGTTGACGCACTCGCCGCTCTTGCCGTTCTTGACGATGGTGTACCAGATGTCGTTGCCGCCCAGGCCTCCCGGACGGTTGCTGACGAAGTAGAGTATCACCGTGCTGTCCGCCAAGCGGCCCACGGCGGGCTGCGTCGAGGTGTAGCCTTTCATGTTCACTGGCCCTTTGAGCCTGACAGGCTTCTCCCAGCCACGGCGTTTCTTCTTTTTGGCGAAGAATATCTCGCAGTCGAGGGTCTCCACGTCGCCACGGGTGAAGTAGAGGTCCTGGCTGAGGGGGTCGAGGGCTATGTTGCCCGTGTGGTCGCGTTTGCTGTTGATACCCCAGCGGTCGAGTTTGGGACGGGCCACCTTGCCGCTCTTGGCAATGCGGGCCTGGTAGACTTGCATCACGCCGCCGCCCATGTCGAAGTGTCGGTTGGTCTTCACCTTGGGCGGCATCGACGAGTAGACCATCACCGTGTCGCCCACACGCAGGGCGCCGGTCTCGCTGCCGGGGGTGTTGAAGGGTTTCTCCAGGTGCACCACGCGGTATTGGCCCCAAGCCGAATTGAAAATTGAAAAATGAAAATTGAAAAGGAGGCTGACGCAGAACGTCAACTTAATCATCCGTTTAATGTACCCTGATAATTTCATTTTTCAATTCAATTCAGATAATCGGGCAGGGCAGTGCACCGCGGCGGATGCCGTCTTTTTTGCCTATCTTGTAAATGACACCTATCTCGAAGGCTCCCAGCGTGTGGCTGGCTTCGGCGAGGGTGGAGAGGTTGGCGTCGTAGCTCAGGCCGAAGATCCACGCCGTCCACTCCACCGCCAGGTTCACCGACAGGGCATCGCCGTGCCTGCCCAGCAGTCCGGCGCTGAAGGCAAGGTAGTTGCGGGGACGCTCGTTGAAGTACCATTTCAGGTCGGCGCCGTAGACCAGTTCGGAGAACTCCTTCTGCATCTGGAATCCCACCACGGGCAGCACGCTCCACTGCGGATGAAAGCGCCATTCGGCACGCGCATAGGCGTTCCAGCGGCGGCTGAGGCGGGTGTCGCTCAGGCCCAGATAGGAGATGTCGGGCTGGTTGATGTTGCGCACCGAGAGGCCGGCTTTGGTATAAAGCTCGTCGTGTATCTGCCAGAACCACGCCGCGCCGACCCCGAGGGTGGGGTAGAGGGCTTTCTCGCGCACGAAACTCTCGGTGCCGTCGGCCAGGTCGATGTCCTCCACGTTGAAGCCCACCTGCCCCACGCCGCCTTCGACACCGAGGGAGACGAGGTGTTCGCCGTCGCCCAGGGCCTGGAAGTAGGAGAGAATGGCGCTGGCCGAGGTGGAGCCGTAGTTCAGCTGGCCGGCACGGTCGTTGCTCACCCAGGCTCCGATGCTGAGGCCGTTGTGGTTGCGCTTGCTGCGCGTCAGGCTCAGCTCGGCGGTGGCGCTGATGGTCTGGAAGGGGGTGCTGACGGAGGCCCACTGGTTGCGGTAGATGACGCCGAAGCGCCCCACTCCGTCGAAGAACCCGCTATAGGCCGGATTGAACAGCAGCGGGTCCAGGTCCAGCATCGAGAAGTGAATGTCCTGGGCTTTGACCGAATTGAAGATTGAAGATTGAAAATTGAAAAGGATGCTGACGCACAACGTCAACTTAACCATTCCTTTTATGAACCCCGATAGTTTCAATTTTCAATATTTAATTCCCAATTCCCGTTTTATCGTGTGTAGGGGGGTAAAGATATGTCGGCGAATTCGCCTTTCAGGTACTTGAAATATCCGGCAATGCCCACCATGGCGGCGTTGTCGGTGCAGAACTTGAACGGCGGTATGAAGGCCTGCCAGCGGTGCTTGTCGCAGATGCGCTGCAGCTCGCTGCGCAGGCGGCTGTTGGCGCTGACGCCGCCGGCGATGGCCACCTGGCGCACATTGTATTTCAGGGCCGCTTTCTCGACCTTCTTCAGCAGGAAGTCCACGATGGTCTTCTGGATGGAGGCGCAGAGGTCGGCCTTGTGTTTCTCGATGAAGTCGGGGTCCTCCTTGAGGCGGTCGCGCAGGAAGTAGAGGAACGACGTCTTGATGCCGGAGAAGGAGTAGTCGTAGCCCGCAATCTGCGGCGTGGCGAAATGGAAGGCGTCGGCGTTGCCCTCCTTGGCCAGGCGGTCGATGATGGGGCCACCGGGGTAGCCGAGGTCCATGATCTTGGCGGCCTTGTCGATGGCTTCGCCGGCGGCGTCGTCGATGGTCTGTCCCAGTATCTCCATGTCGAAATGGCTGCGCAGCAGCAGTATCTGTGTGTGGCCGCCGCTGACGAGCAGGCAGATGAAGGGGAATTGAGGAGCGTTCCATGGAGCGCCGGCATCTTGCCGGCAGAAGTGGCTGAGCACATGCGCCTGCAGGTGGTTCACCTCGATGATGGGTTTCCCCAGGGCCTGGGCGAAGCTCTTGGCGAAGCTCACGCCCACCATCAGGCTCCCCATCAGTCCCGGCCCGCGGGTGAAGGCCACGGCGTCGATTTCCTCCTTGCCGATGCCCGCCTCGCGGATGGCGCCGTCCACCACGGGTATGATATTCTGCTCGTGGGCGCGGCTCGCCAGCTCGGGCACCACGCCGCCGTATTGCTCGTGAACTTTCTGACTGGCAATGACATTGCTCAGCAGCACATCGTCTCTCAACACTGCCGCCGACGTGTCGTCGCAACTTGATTCTATAGCCAATATAGTAGACATATCTTTAGTAAAAAATCAAAATGCAAAAATACGAAATCCCCCCGACATGGCCAAATAAAAAATCGTCACCCCATAAAAACCAACCCCACCGCACCCCTACCCAAGAGGTGTCCGATACGGCATATCTTATATTGTTTTTATATTGTTTACATATTGTTCGCATATTGTTCTTATATCCACAATATAGGAACAA
>OCVV010922155.1_pt1 | contig 16136 bp, 38 predicted proteins | sample 1539721 | NCBI WGS metagenome assembly OCVV01 (sample SAMN02144230, study PRJEB22623) | gut metagenome | biome: sheep rumen | host: Ovis aries | place: New Zealand
GAAATCTGGATATCATGCAGGATTCTATGTTTCCGCATATGGAGCCACCAGAAGATATAATGCTCCATGGAGTTCTAAAATCAACAGTAAACCCGATTGTGAACTTACCGATTCTCCGATTTATCCCACTCTGACCGAAATGAGAAAGGTCGGTCTGTATAATCTCAAAAAGGTCATGGACGATACTGGGGATTATCTTCATCTGGATATTGTTAGATATCATAACAAAAAGAATGTTTACAAAACTAAGTTCGTTTCTGAATATGTTGGGTCCATCTCTATCGCAAACGGTGTCAATTTCTGGACTGATAAGGCAGGACAGGAATATGTACTCAACAAAGACGGAACACTCGGCAGATTGGTCAAAAAGAATCAGGGCTGGTATCAATTCGCATAAAGGATGGTAAACCATTCTATCAAACCTTTTAAATAACTATATTATTATTTTGTAACAAGTGATTAGCATGGCAGAGTATTATACCGAAGTCGTTACTGCACACGGTTCGGCCAACCGTTACGAATCTGGGAATATTGATGCGGTTCGCAAGGCCGTTCTGAAACGTTTGAAGGAGAAGAATGGATACGGAGGCTATATCCATATAAAGACCGCAAACGGATGGAAAGAACTGGGTGTCATTGTGTATGACGAGTATTTTTCGTCTTACGTCTGGAAAACCGATTATGACCCCGTTAAACGTAAGGAATCCGAAATGTATCGTCTGGCCACCAACGGGACGATTACTAAGGTTAAGTGGTGATTAAAATGGCTACAACATGGAGAGTTCCCGACAAATACGCATTGAAATACGATTTAGAACGGAAGTATGTGATGAAAGGGTCTAACGTTTATACAACAACCTCACTTACCAATGCATGTAAAACCGCAAGGAATATTATCGCACATTCTTCTTCCATAAACAGTATATCTGTTGTGACGATTAACGAAAACAACCCTGATTCGGATTGGTGTGAAGGAATCGTTACTTTTGACAGGGCACCCGTTCATGGGATTGGGTGGGTTTATATCCCATATTCTGGCACTGAGGCTCTTTGGCTGAAAGCAGACGGCACTGTCAGAGATTTTACACAACCTCTGAAAGTAAAACGTGCAAAGCATCTTGTCGAAAAAACATGGGGTCATTGAAATAACCTAACAAGGGCAGGATTGTGATTAACATGGTCAGATACAAACTCGAGTCTGATGACAAATCCTACTCCGTCAGTGGTTTCGATTCTCTGAAATCCGCACGCAGGACCGCATATAACCACGTCTACAGGAATGATGGCGGAGTCTATGTTTATGTACAGAACGAGCCGTACCAGAAGTATAAGGTCAAGGGTGTCGTTTTCTTCGCGGGGTCTATGTGTTGGGCAGAATTTGATTCTGATTCCGAAAGTCCCCGTATCCTTAAATCGGACGGCTCACTTGGTGTCGATTCCGCATATTCCAGGGCCAAAGGTAAGAATCTGCATCAGCAGAGGAACTACATTAGACGTGGAGATGCCATACGTGAAGAGAAACGCATGAGAAGAATATGGTAAATAGTGAAATGGGAGTTTAGATATTATGAAAACATACTACATCGAGAACATGGCTGGAGAGCATTTTAAAATCCAGGCACTGAATGTCAACAACCTGAAAGAGAAGATGATTGCCAAATTCCCTAGCGGTAAATATTTCGTTAAGGATGAATCTGGTAAGTCACTTCACAGCATCACGCTCAATCATTACAGCAGACCTATTCTTCCCAAAGAAGAATATGATAATCTCTACTTCTACGTGACCGAGCGTGGACAGGAGATGATTAACGATGGGGAACGCACTCCTCAAAGAGTATCCAGCCCCAGACGGTACAGCACAATCAACGATGTCCGTAAATCGGCATTGGCAAAATCATACGCGAATTACAAACGTGCTGTCGAACTGAAAAAGATTGGTATGGAAAGGCTCATAAATTCTGACGAATCTGTCATGCTCTACATCTATAAAGGCAGTAACGTCATGGGGATGGTATATTGTTCCCCATTAGCCAAACCCCCCTATAAGGGTACAGGTGTATATGTTGAATACGTGCGTCCTAACGGCGGTAGATTTGTTATGGGAAGGGAACACCGCCTTTTGAAAGACGGGTCTATCGAATAAGGGGGACAATCGGTGCGACTACTTATTTCTTGAACACCCCCATAAGTACGATGCACCAGTCTGACCGAAACCATTTACCAAACCCTTTTATAACTATACTTTTATTCATCATCAAACTCTGAGATGATATCAATGCCCAGAATCGAATATGTTCCCCAGGATAAGGAAGTATATGTCCAGTGTAGGACGTGCAAGAGGATATACACCTTCCCCTGCTCCGCAAAGCAGTGGAAGATGCTAAACGGAGGATATGTGATTCAGCAGGTGTTCCCCAGGATGTCTGCTGATGATAGGGAACTCTTTGTGTCAGGAATGTGCGGTGCATGTTTTGATGCGATGTTCGATGATATGGAGGATGGTCCCGCACCTGCCCCCAAATCCAAACCTAAGAAATCCGTATCTCCCATGGCTGAGGTCGACAGGGCATTTGCCGAGAGTAAGAAACAGATTAGGCTGTGAATATGAGGGATAATATGATTGTTGATAATAGCAAATATAGGTACGGTGTTTGTGCACTGTGTTCTGAAAGTGGTAAGACTTACTATCTTATCACCATGACCAAGAAGTATACCATAGAGTCTGGTCCCAAACATGCCAGATGTCTGTCCGATTCCAAAGGTATGCCCCGTCTGTTCAAGGATAAGGCATCCGTCATCGCATTTGGAAAAAAGAATGGACTTAAATTTGCGACTGGACTGGACTTTTTCGGCGGATGTGTCGTAAGTCAGAGTATGAGGTGGGATTGAAATGGCAACTACTATGAAAAATGGATGGCATGAACTGTATTCGTATAAGGTGTACGTGAATAATGGGGAAGTGATTGAGGCTTGTGATTGGGGTGGGGCTCGTGTCCACCCCGCACATTGGGAATATCCCTACCAGAACGCTAATCGCAAAAAGTGGGTATTCTATGAATTTCCCATATCCTTCACTACGCTGAAAAACGGTATCGCTCGCGGAACTTGGGAGTTCCTGTAAAACAGGGGGTGAAGATATGGTATATGAATTGACTATTACTGAAACCAGGGATGTTCTTTCCTTGCATCGCACATTTAAGGAAGCAGTGACACAACTCAAAAGAGAGATGAACTCTGATGAAAAGGAATGGGGAGCACCTCTTCATTATCAGATTATTCATTCCACCAATTCTGGCAGTGAACCTGTTTATGACAGCAGATACGGTGCAATCGGTGATGAACCGAAGAAACGTAAGTCGGCCAAGAAGAAATCTGTTTCCCCTCTTGCTGAGGTCGACAGGGCATTTGCCGAGAGTAAGAAACAGATTAGACTGTGAATAGTGATTACAACTAATGATAACTATACTTATATATTATTAAACGTATTACAATACAAATAGGTGATTAGAATGGTTAGAGCAACCAAACAGGCAACTGCCAACACTACTTTCGCACTTGGTATGAACGGACGGGCCCCCGTCTATCTTTCGAATGCCACCCTTGTTCAGGCCAGGGCCTGGGCATTTCTGAACCTCTTTGATAGATTTGTTGAATCCAAAGGTAAGGATACCCTTTCTGCTGTGTACATCACTAAGTTCAAGGATAAGGTTGCCAAGGAACGTGTTGGATGCGTATCCGATTACCAGAGGAGTACCGATACGGCCACCTGGACCAATTACAAGACTGGTGAATCCTTTGCTATCAATTCCGCTGGCGGAAAGGCAAAGAATTGAGAGTGATTGATATGGAAAAGTATTATCAGCCTGGCTACCACGTTGTGACCTGCGGTAAGCAGACCAGGGACAATATCTACAAGGATATGGAAACCGCACTCAAGGCATATGATGATGCGTGCAAGCGCGGAAAGGCGGGACAGGTCTGGCTTCTCCACCGCCCTAACACTTTTGGTTACAGGACTGGTGAGGAATACGCGAATGATTTTCTGTTCTTCAGCAGGAATGACCCCTTTGACCGCATCAATTACCCCAAGTCTTCGTACCGCAACGTTGCGGAGCAGGGCAAGAAGAGGAAGTGAATACCATGACCAGTATCAACAAATGTCTTACTAACGTAAGGGCTACCAAGCCCCGCAGTGCCTGGTCCAAGGGGGTCAGGCTTTATGCTATCGACATGCTCAACAGGGTCAAGGAGGACCGTGGCGGAGCATTCGACCTCAACGATTCTAACTACCATAAGGTCCTTCTCTACGGTGCCAAGGACTGGCAACAGTATTCCGAAGCACCCTTTGCACTCTATGCCAACTACGACATCGCCAAAAGGCTTTGCAACAAGTCTGAGTTCGCAAGGTGTCAGCAGGGACAGAAGGACCCCAATCCTCGCGAGGATTGGCTTAAATGTCAGGCACGTGCACTCCATCAGGCCGAATCGCTGGTGTGGGATGCCATTATCAAGGGATGATATACATGACTTACACAATTACATCTATGACCTATGCCGAATCCAACAAAAGGCAGGGCGGAATCAGCAAAATCGAGCGCAGGGACATCAAGACCATCGCACAGGCCCGTAAGGTTGCCCGTCAGATTGTCAACAACGATAAGAATCTCTACAAGTGTGAGATTTATGATGACGGTTCCGCATCCTATGTGACCTTCGAGCCCACTGGACAGCGCCTCAAGAGCACCCTCGGTGACAAGACTGGCGAGGTCATCAAGCACTGGGTCTATCCCAACAGGAAGGGATACGAGATTTTCTACTATCCCGATTACGGATATAAATCCAACAGAAACATGAAATTCCGCAAGTACATCGTCAAGGCTGACGGTGAACTTGGACAGGGATATTATTGATTCCCTAAGTGATACCATGAAATACTACGTCTTATCATCCACATATATGGATGGGAACGGCAGACACATATCTCCTGGCAGATATGTTCTGGCCCATACCCAAGCATATCCCTCGCTCACTGTCGCAAGGGCACAGGCACTTGCGAATCCGCTTTTCTCAACGCAGATATTGTGTATCTATGCGGGGGATGATGAACATGCCGAACTGGTAGGACGTGTCGGATACGCGCTCAAAGGTAAGGATATCTATCATCTTTCCCGTGCCAACACCTACACGGACCGTGCTGGTAAGATGTGGTATCTCAATAAGGATGGTACACTGGGTAACAGGTACTATAAACAGAAGTAACTGGATGGTGGTGTATGTGGCGTTTATCGTGTATCGGGAGAGCCTTTTCAGTAGTTGGGATGGAAGGGTTGTCAAAAAGACCGAAACTCTTGCTGGGGCTCGCAGATTCGCACGTAAACTCATGAAAAGGACGATTTCATTTCCACGTATCGGTTTCGATGACCCGAGGATGATAATCATCTACGATGATACTATGGCTGATGAGAAGAACAAATTTGGCGAAATCATAGCCTATGTCGATGCAGTGCGTGGAAGATACTACTGGGAACGTATCGGTTATTATCCAGTGGGTACCAGTCAGTATTATCAGAAAAGACCCGTTCAGCATAGAGGGTATATCATCAATAAGGATGGAAGTCTAGGCAATTATATAGATGGTGATTAAATGGTTGAAGCAGAATATTCTGTCAAGTACGAAATGCCTGTGGGCGAGGATGTCATTAAGACATTCAAAGCCCCCAGTCTGCAGAAAGCGATTGAGATGGTGGCTGTCAAAAGTTTCACCAAGATGAAAACAATTTGGAAATACGATAATTCCGCCTATTATGGGTATCCAATCGAATTTACCATCTACAAAGATGGGAAGGCGGTCGCAAATTATACCAGGCAGAATGGGAATCAGGATAAGATTACAGTCTTCACTGGGGCTTCCGTAGCGGTCCCTTACGGTTTTGGATTCAAACTTGGATACGTGTTCGTGAACGATGGATGGGTCAAAAGACCTACCATCCTTCCGAAAGTCTATCCCACCATAAGGGATGCCCGCGCTGGAGCGTATGCACTCATTAAAGAGATTCGGAAGAAAAATCCTTCTAAAAATAGAGATTATGTCAGGGTAGAGGTTTACTCCACCACTATGTTCCCTGGTAAGAATACTCCCGTAGGGTCGGTAGCATTTAACTCGGATTATGATTGGGGAGAGGGTGGAGTCATGTGGGAGCCGTTGGATTGCGGTGATGCCTATTACATCCCTGGTGTCAACGCAAAAGGCGGATTGACCCGCGAGATATACAGGACCACCTGAAGGGGTACACAATCTTTATATGGTGTGTGCACTATATTTAGTTACAACAACTAGGCGTGTTCCGATACGTTGGAACATCAGCCTGGTTAATGAACATCGAATATCATGGTGATTAAAAATGGCACAGAATGAGAGAGTGAATTATTACATCGGTGTAGTGGTTGGTACTGACCGCAGTAAGTGGTACATGCTTACCCTTCCGCAGGGTTATAGGCATCCCGCAGTGGTAATGAGTGCAGATGGCAGACCGCTTATGTGGAAGAGCAAGAATGCAGTCAAAAATTATGCTAAGAAAAACAACATGCACATCGCAGATACTGAATGGGTTTATGCATTTGGCGGTACTGGAGTCTATTGAGGCATTAAGATGGGACTCACCAATTCCGAAAAGATGAAGAAATACAAGTATCACGCCAAGATGCAGGAGTCCTGCAGTAACGGTGTTCTTGTATATGCTTTCGGGGATACTATCACGGAACTTCGCAGGAATCTGTATGAGAAGTATTTCAGCACTAACTGGCACAAGACTGCCAGTGCACCGATTATCAATGTAAATCTCCGCAAGTCCGCCGTCCATTCCTACGGGATGTGGATTGCACAGGTTCGTGTGGATAAGAATCCTTGGCGTGCAAGGACATATCTTGTTTGGGAGCCTAATGACAGGAAGGGTAATTGGGATTCCTGCAGGATTATCGAGGAAGATGGTTCACTCGGTGTCGCAATCAAAACCATCAACAAAAGGAGGTATTGAAAATGGCTATGCCCAAGTTTACTGGAAAATACGCAAGTATCAGGAAGGACTTTTACAAGGTTTCTGTAGGAAAGAAATACGACCCCAATGAGAAACACTGGGTCAGAAACGACCTGGTTACATACAAGACCGAGGCGGGTTTCCGCAACGCTATGCAGAAGAAGTTCGCTAAGAACATGGCGGAGATTGATGAGATTGAGAGGGCAGGCTATCCTGAATCTGCAACCATCACTGTTCAGTTCAGCAGGAATCATCAGGCGAAGGCGGTTCTGAGGTACAAGTCCACTACTGGCAGATATAACACCATCGAAAGCGGTAGCACTCACGGTTGGGGATATGATAAGGAATCCACCGCCATGGCGGATTGTTTCAACGAGTCCCCCGAATTTAAGAAACTTCTGCTGGACCTTCGTGCCAAAAAGAAAGACGTTCATTACGGTATTCAACTCGGCACTGGTAAACCCTACCTCCCCTTCTGGGACGGCGGTGTCGGTGCATCTTCTTTTAACCAGGGATTCAGAGAGATGGGATACGAAGTCAGGAGTATCCCCGCTGGCGATTCTGTTTCCATCTACGAATACACTCTCAAGAAGAAACGCAGGTGATTGTGATGGCAAAGTTATACATTGTCGGATTCGAGGGCAAATCGAAGGAATGGCATGCAGTCATTGATAACAATCAGTCAGTCAAGGATAATTTGTCCTATGGCGGTGAGGCTACCTTCAAGATGTGGGGGGACCACGGCGCGGTGTTCGATGCTAATTTCAGCACTGTTCTTATCTGGAACGGAAAGGGTAAGCAATCCACTCCTTATGGTAAGGAAAGATATGGACTGAGGTGATTATGATGGTTAGTAGAACTTTCGAATTTGGGAAAATCAGTTATGACTGTCCAGGCGGTAGGAGAATCAATCTCGTTACAGTAGAAGTGAATTTCAGTAAGAATATAGATGGATTCCCTGTATTTTCTGCCAGTATAGCAATCTGGAATGGAAGCCACACTGATTGGGTAGCATGCGGACAGATGTTTGACGAAATCAAGCATGTTCCCGAAAACGATGCATTGTTCCAGGAAATCAAGAAACTCTGGAAACAGTACCATCTTAATGAAATGCACGCTGGCACTAAGGCACAGACTCTCGCTCTTGAAAAGGTGGGACTCATGGGTGCAAACAATTATGATAAGGCTGTCGAATACCTTAAACGTAAAGGGCTTTATGAAGTAAGGCTCACCCCTACCGAAGCAAAATACAATCCCAGGTATGCGGGCAAACCGTATAGATACGGTCAAGGCTGGCTTTACCGTCCTATTCCTGCCAAGGATTTGGCGAAAATCAAAGCGATTATGAAACTTTGAACAGGTATTACTAGTAATATACAACGGGGATAATCACTATGACCACGAATATTGCAACTATTATCAGGAAGAACCAGAACCATCTGATGGACCATGTTTGGTATATCATGTCTGGTGAAGAGGGTGTCAGGTCCAAAGCCGATGCATTTGTCAAGTACATTGATGCGTACCTCGAGCCTTACCCTGGACCTTCCACTGCGTATGCCGTCCTCAATGCCCGTATTTCTGGCGGGGAGTTCCTTATCTACACCGATGACATCAGGAAGTACCTTCATTCCCTAGGACTTACCGATGATAGGAAACTTGATGATTTCAAGTTTGAATATTGGGACTACGGAAAGAGTGAGATGACTGGCCCTATGGGACTCTACATGGCCCTTCTCGCAAGGGATGGTAACAAACTCTATCAGTCCCTTAAAAAAGGCAGGAATCCTCTCGCTCCCGCGAAGAAAAAGAAGACCGTTGCCAAAAAGGGTACTACTCCCATGGCAGAGGTCAACAAGGCTTTTGCAGAGAGTAAGAAGCAGGTCAGACTCTGAGTATATCAAAGAAAATGTGATGGGGTGAAATAGATGCCAGAAAAACTCCATACGGTCTTCGTTGATATTAAGGGTAAACAGCACCGTATTGATGCAGATACTCTTGCGGAGGTCTTTATCGAAATTATGCGCTTGATTATGGAGAATAATGTTAATATGGGTTCTGGAAGATATCTGACTCTCAAATCAAAAGGCGGAGAGTATGGTAAATTCTCCAAGAATAATACTACTGGGCAGTATATTTGGACTGACCATTGGACCAAGGAAAAGTTTGTTGTGGACCAGGTAACTGGAAAAACAACCCCAATCAAACCGAAGAGCAAAAAAGAAGACCCCGATATTCATAACTGATTCTTTTCCTTTCTTTGCCAAGATGCTATTTTCTTTGATTCTTACAACTGTGTGTAAACGTTTCTATTGCGTGAATGCCACCAACGGTAAGATTGCGGAGATGTGACCTAACTCTAATCTATTTTCAAATAGGTACAACTAGTAATAACTATACTTAAATAGTTTGACGGATATACAGAAAATAAGGTGACATTATGGTTACATATGTTCAGATTGGTAAAAATCCCAGAGTGGCGTTTAATGGTACTGTGGCTAATGTCAGAAATGATTTCATTAAGCAGTTTTATACTCAGAAATGGGAGAAACTTGTGCCGATTTTCTTTTACTCCTCTTCTAAGAGTACTGAATATGTTGGTTTTCTCGTCCCGAATGTTCGTAAAGAGGGTGGTCGCGTATGGCCTCGGTTATATTGGATTACCCAGTCCGAGTTTTGGAGTATAGGTGTGGGTGGTAGAAAACGGGCAATAATGTTTAATTCTGAATCCGAGGATATAAAAGAGGCTTTCAAGTTATTCAGGAATGAAGGATATAACATTTATTGATTCAATCAAAGTGATGTGATATCATGTTTTATTACCTGAAATGCTTGAAATGTTATAGCCCGCACATACATACATGTGTGGAAACTCAGTATTATGATACCAACAGTATAACATCTGCGAGAGTTGAAGCACTCCGTATGTTTAAAAGAAACAAATGTGATTTCGGTGATTTTGTTTCTATATTCAAAGGGAATACTATTCATGCAGGTATATATGGGGATGTAGGTCAGGTCGGACGTGTTGAATCCAATCAGACTGATGACACTGGATATCGGTGGGTGTCAGACGGTAGTATCGTATTATACAAACTTAATTCAGACGGAACAATAAGGGGAGCCCGTAAAACACATTAAACGGAAATGCGTAGGTGCAACTAGTAATAACTATATTTATATAGTATAACCCACATACAGAATACTAGGTGCATACTATGGTCAGCATCAATAAAATCATCACTGCAATCAAAGCACAGAAACCCCGTGGGGCATGGTCCCAGGGTGTAAAGGTCTACGCACTTGAAATCCTTGCATACGCAAAGGAGAATTATGGCGGGGCATTCGAACTCAACACTGCCAACTACAAGAAGGTTCTGCTCAACGGCGCATCCGATTGGAAGCAGTACTCCGAGGGCGGATGTGCACTCGTCTGGGACATGGATATCGCAAAGAGGCTCTGCAACAAATCCGAACTGGTCAAGACCCGCAACGGAGAACGCAGGCCCAATGCAAGGGAAGAGTGGATTGATGTCCAGTCCCGTGCGCTTTACCAGGCTGGCAATCTGATTTACGAGGTTATTAGGGGGTATTGAAATGGCTAAGGTATATTATATCGCCAAATTCATCAAAACGCTTAGTGGAGAAGCGGGTCCATTCCAGGCCGTTAAACAGACTGCTTATTTTGATAAGGATGTGGCGGTTGCCAAAGCAAAGGAACTTAGTGATAAGTCTTACAATTACATCTTTAAGGTATACACCTTGAACGTTATGTGAGGGACAAATCATGGCCACTATCAATTTCCACGCGAGGATGCCGTGCATAACCTGCGGAGCGAATCTCAATCGTTCCGAGTTCAGGATTGTTGACAGTTCTAGGAGGGACATCGAGGTAAGGTGTCCTTCGGGCAGGCATTGGGTCCTCATGCAAATCTCGCAAAAGACCTGGGATGAGAATATCGGGTCAGATAGGATTATCGGTCCCCAGAGCCCGATGGATGAAGTGAACAAAGCCTTCGCCGAGTCCAAGAAACAAATCAAACTTTGAACCTATGATAAGATGCCTAACAAATATGCGGTTCGCAATATCTACGGGGGTTCGCTGTATTTCGATACCCGTACCAAGATGCTATGTTTCGCATATGCATACCTTGATATGACCCTGCCCAGGGGGTTCCCTGTGCTGATTTATAGGAACGGGTCCCGCAGTCCATCGCAGTACGGTTATTGTTCCTACCGCAATGGCGTTCCGACTCTCGAAAGGATTAGGGATAATGGGGAAACCATCGGGTATTTCAGGATTCGCTCGGATGGGACCGTGACCAAGGTGTCGGATAAGGTATCTAAAATATGGTAATCTTTGAGTAAGTGATGATTATGACCAACAGATATCTGCTTAGATTAATCCGCAAAGGATATGCTGATGAAACTGCGATTGCGGATGGACCAATCAACGGTGTCAGGCGCAAAGCGATTAGTATGTTGCGTAAGCATAATTCTCAGCATGGCAGTCGTGTACAGGTAATCAAGTATAATGCCGATATGGATATTGAAATTGTTGGAGAGGTAAAGTATTTCAAACCTGTCATACGTGGGGCAATCTATGTATGGGCGGATGACGATTCTGATGAGTATACCAATATCCGCAAGGATGGTTCGCTGGGCCTCAGATTCAATCTAGGCGATTGAGGTAATATCTGATAATAGACAATCTACATCCTAAACACTTGTGATAGATATGAGCGCTATACTACATCTGGATGGGAACAACATATTCTTCGATACCTCTGATGAACTTCGTTTTTACGTCATATCGTTTGAAGATAAGACCAGGGAATACAGATACACCACCAGCAGTAATCATAAGGTCCAGCACATCATGTACTACTATGATGGGTGGAAAGTGGAATCGGGAAATACCACATACCGTGTCCTACCCAACGGTGTACTGCGGTTATACGAGGGGGCCAGTGTTCACTGGTATTGCACCATTGACAGCAGGGCCTCCAAGGATTTCATATCGGTCAATAAGGCCAGGGCATGGGGATGCGGATTCCTGCCCAGATACCATGTTGTGAAAGTATGGATGAGGGTCAGGGGTAAAGGGACCGAAATCGGTTCTTTATTCATGCTGGATGGACGGCCTGTATATCACAATCTGGTGAATAAGTCGTATTATCACGTGAACGTATCTGACGGGAAGATATCGGAGTTGTGGGCATGACTGACTGCATCCTGTTCTTCAATAATCTGGAAATCCCCTTTACGAGTATCAAGGACCTGCACGCATTCATCTATCACAACGGGAATCCGAAGGTCGTATACCGCTACCAATATCGCGGAGATGGGGGGATGATTACCCGTACCGTCTATTACCAGGATGATAAGTGGAAATTGGATGCGGGGGATTTTTTGGTATATACTTTGAATCCAGACGGGTCCTACAGTAAGAAGACCACCGATGACAGCGGTGCGAAATGGTATTATACACTCAACGGTCTGAAACTGAAAAGCAGTGTTCCCCGCACATCCGCCAATATCGCCAGGCGGGATGGATATAACAGGTCCTTCATGAAAGGTACCATTGATACGGATATCATCGAAATATGGAAGGTATATCAAGGACGGCACCGTCTTGCTGGTGTACTGGATAAAGTGCATGGGAAATGGGCCTATCGGGACTGTATCGAGGACCGCTGGTATTGGCTCGATGTAGATACTGGCAGAATCAAGGATATGCGGTGAAATATGTACAGACTTACTTTGGAGAACGCGACTACTGGATATAGAACAACACTTCCTGCCGAGGGTGCAGTCATCATGAACAACATCGAGAAGATTACCACGGCCAGGATTCATGCCAGCAGGCTGTCAAAACAGTATGGGACCAAATACAGGAGTGCTGAGATATTCATCTGGGACGGGGGCACTCCGATTGAACGGATAGATATCAATCCACATAGGGGCATCATCATGGAAAAAATCAATGGCAATCCTTGGGACCATACTCATATCTATTATGACGTTGACGGGAGAAAAGGTACCGTCACTCCGTTCAGATGAGTCCGCGACAGGCTGGATATACTCCTGGATACAACACCATCAGGGTGTCATTGACACCCATTGCACACGCGCGTGTACGTGTTGGAATCCCGAGCGTGTGTTAACGTGCGGGGGCGGGAATAAATATATCGCGTGCGGGATGCGCGATAGTTTCTACGTCAATTTTTATATAGGGCGGATACTATATTTTTGCTAGATTAATATGGCTAGCAATCCCGACCTCCCGAATCCAATGACCATCAATTTGAGTCAGAATCCCGAATACCCCTACGTTCTGTTTATGTGTGATTGGAATGACGATAATCCCTTAGATGGCAAATACAGGTTTCCAGGGGTTGCTGTAGATGGTGCAAAGACTATTCAGCAGGCACGTATTGCCTGTAAGAAATATCTAAAACCTACCAAGATTGATTCCCCTCAAAAGATACGCAGACTAGTCCTGATTTACAAAAGGACCAATTATCACTCTAAGAGTAAATGCGGAAAACTTGACTTATTCGATGTTGGGGATAAGGTTGTCTTCAAACTCGTCAACAGTGTGGAGATGTATGTGAATAAGGAGGGTGTAAAGAAAATCATCTGTTATAATCCCACTTCTAAGAAATCCACCGAACTTTCCAAACGTGTATCTTCCCCTGCTGTCCCTTCGCGTAACAGTAATTATCTGAGGGTATGGTATCATAATGCATTCCCAGATGATGACCTGGGGAAATCAATCGCCCCCCGTGCTACGTTTGACGGGCTCCGTAAGGTTCTTTTGGGGCAACAGGGACACGGGGATGTATACGAGTACATCGGTGTCGGCGATTCCATAATCAGGGAGCGCCTTTTTGATGAATTAGCCAGACGTTCAGGCATGTCTTATGACAGCGTGTTTAACTTATGGCTGAAATCTTAAATTCAAGAGGTGAATCGGAAATGGCAACGTATTCTGTTACAATCGACAGCAAGGATATGCTCAGGTACAAGGTCATCGCTACTGCGGATAATCTCAAGTCGGCCCGTGCAAAGGCCATCGAGTATCTGAGTTCCAAAAGGGGACTGGGCTATTGCCGTATCATGAAGGGCAACAGATTGGTCGGTAAGGTCAATACTGTCGAGTTTTCGATTCCATCCAATCCGAATGTTCCCAAAGGAGTCTACCGCAGGTATCAGTGGTGTCCTATATCCGAAGAACATTACTGGGATTTGGACTTGGCAGGAAATCTCGTGGTCAAATACGGATGGGATTCCAAAGAAGAGAAATACAAACATGTCAGTAAGAAACCGTCTATGGATAAACTTCTTATGATATTCAGCAAAACGCATTTCAAGAAAAGGTGATTAGATATGGCAGATAAAGTTTTGAAAAGAGCATGGGCATTCGGCAGGGACGAGTACGTTTACTCCGACGGTTCCAATAAATCCAAGTATGCAGTTGTATGGGGATTATCCTGCAATGATTCCAGTAAACTGCAGACCATGACCCTGATGGAAGCCCGCATCAAAGCGTGTAAGATGGCGAAAACCAAATGTGGCAATAGGGTTGGAATCTTCAAGGAAGATAAGTACCACATAAGCGGGGGCCATTATATGCCCAAACTGATTGAGGATGTCGATTGCAGTGGTAGAGAGTTCTATCTTCTGAAATGGGAATCGACTCCCAAAATGTATAGGGTATCCCCTAAGACTGGAAAACTGCTGGATTACAACCGTGATTTCAGGTATGTGTGAATATAGACGGTCGCTTGGTTGCGGGCAAATATCCTGTCCGTAAGCGCTGATTCTCCGATTACCCAAACTTTTTACCAAACCTTTTTTATAACTATACTTTTATTCATTCTTAGTGAATCAACATGGTCGATTATACTAAGATTACCAGTCAGGGACAATCCGTTGAAAAGGTCTATCTTTACGATGGGGGCATTTCTGTCCTTATCGCAATCATCAAGAAAAAGGCGAACCAGTGCGTTACTGGTGAAGGACCATACTTCTGGGCATATGCATACCATCTCGAAGACGGTAAATGGGGCCAGGGGCATTATGGGTACAATACCGCACAGAGTGCAATCCGTGCAATGAAGAAGGAGTATCCCAAGGCCAAGCCTGTCGACCCCCGTGCGGTCATTACCGTGGTCAACAATGCAGGTTCCTTCGGCAAGTACACTGATATGCTGGAACTCTACAAAAGGCTTTACCGCATCGCAAAGGCCCGTGGGGATGCAAAGGCCATCCGTCTGTTCAACGACACCGTTGTATGCTACGCATACAAAGAGGGCAATACAATCTGGATGAATGACTACGAGAATCACAGGCTGGTCCGTCTTCTATCCACTGGAGAGGTCAGGTATTGAAGGTGAGATAAATGGTAACTTATCGTGTCGGTTATATGTCACAAATGAATTTCAATGCGATTTCCCACTCTATGAACACTCTGGCAGGAGCACGTTCTTTTGCGTATGAACATCTCGGATGGACTTATTCCTCTCTGACCATCGTAGATGACACATACGGAAAAAAGTACAAACACATTATCGGAGAAGTGTGTATGTATCGCATAAAGAGCGGACCCAAAAAGGGAGATATTATCAAATTATGGTGGGACAAAGGTAAGAACACCTATCAGAGAGTCTATGCCAATGGCAGACTTGGCGATTATATTAAAAATGTGGTTTGGTGATTATGATGGCAACCAAATATTATCTCGACCTGCCTGAAATCCAGCAAGTCTTCAACAATTTGACCAAAGCCAGAGAGGTTGCATGGTATGTATCTGCATTCTCTCCCCGCAAGCCTATCCGTATCGTACAACGGCATGATGTAGGTGGTGGGTTGAGTACTGAGGGTTATGTAGGGATGTTCGATTGGGAGCATCGTTACTGGGAAGACGGACTTGGTTACACCTTCAATCTCAAACGTGATGGTTCCGTTGGAGAACCCGTGAAAACCAAAATTCATTATCAGACCCGTAAGAGGATGTGAAACTATGGCAATTTACAAATTCGTTGGAATGGTCAATCCCGAATACAGGAAGGTCATCATTGGCCACCCTGCAGAGGA
>OCVV011126435.1_pt1 | contig 16132 bp, 15 predicted proteins | sample 1539721 | NCBI WGS metagenome assembly OCVV01 (sample SAMN02144230, study PRJEB22623) | gut metagenome | biome: sheep rumen | host: Ovis aries | place: New Zealand
CCATAGAGTCCTTCCTCTGGGCAAAGAATTACACTCTCTATCACTGTACCATCATCATTGTAGGTATTCACTCTAACTCTACCACGAAGTAACACAAACGACTCATCTTTCGTCGGATGACGGTGGATTTCAACCTTCGTTCCTGGCTCCACAGCATTCAGGAAACGATGACATTTATCATCAAGGCTCTGATGAAAGTTATAGTTCATCCGAAGCCTGGGGGTCTCCTTGGCTTGAGCAGAAACTTGGTCTAGCAGATCCTTATCTATAATCATAAAGTCAATTATGCTTTATCCAACACTTCGTACACCGAGTTATTACTTTTATACTCTGGCACAATTTCTTTCATCTTTGCCACAGTCTTCATATTATCGTACTGCTTCGAGATGGCAATCAACTCGTCAATATCCTTACTTACCGCAGCATAATCATACTGTCGTACCTCTGCTATACGTATCTTCTCGTGGAACGATGGCTTGGTACCTTCCAATTCATTCAGTACCTCTTCGTAAAGTTTCTCACCTTCACGCAGTCCCGTAATCTTAATCTCCACGTTTTTGGCACCAGATAGTGCAATCATACGTTTTGCAAGGTCGATAATTTTCACCGGCTTCCCCATGTCAAACACAAATATCTCGCCACCATTGCCCTTAGTACCTGCTTCCAGCACCAGCTTACATGCCTCCGGTATCAACATAAAGAACCTCACAATCCTTTCGTCGGTAACAGTCACGGGGCCACCATTCTTTATCTGTTCACGGAACAAAGGTATCACGCTTCCGTTACTTCCAAGAACATTACCAAATCTTGTTGTCACAAACTGACATTTATCCTGTGCATTGTTCAAACTCTGCACATATATCTCGCAGATACGTTTTGAACATCCCATAACGTTCGTAGGGTTCACGGCTTTATCTGTTGAAACCATTACGAACTTCTTAACACCATATTTTACCGACAAATCTGCAATCACTTTTGTACCATAAATATTATTCATCACCGCTTCACTCGGGTTCGGCTCCATCATTGGCACGTGCTTGTATGCGGCTGCGTGGAAAACATAATCAGGTTTGAAATTATTAAAGATGGATTCCATTCGGGAAGCGCGACTAATACTTGTTACCACTATTTCTGCATCTATATCAGCAAAATCCTTCTTCATCATCAGCAAGATGTCGTGTTGTGGTGTTTCTGCCTGGTCTACAAGAACCATTTTAGCAGGTTTATAAACGGCAATCTGTCGTACCATTTCAGATCCGATGCTACCAGCAGATCCTGTTATCAGCACACATTTACCAGTCAGCATCTTCCCCACCGAATCCATATCCACTTTAATCTCTGAACGAGGCAGCAAGTCTTCAACCTGCACCTCCTTCAGTTGCATTCCTGCAAAGTCATCGTCCGACAACTCTCCATCCTTTACATTAGCCTCCTTTGCAGGTTGGGCAAGGTATATCTTAACGCCAGCCCTTATTAACATGTCCTGAAACTCCTGATTCTCCCTGAACTTTTTTAATCGTGTAGGTGAAACAAGAATTGCCTGAATATGTTCTTTTTCTATAATGGATGCGATGTCTTCATCTATATTATAGACTTTCTCTCCAAGCAAAGTCATATGGCTGGCACGTTTATTATGCGAAATAAAACCACATAGTTGAAATTTTGCAAATTTCTGACTTCGTATATTTTTTGCCAGACCCACGCCACTGGTCATCGCTCCATATATAAGAATACGCATGGCATTCTCCGAAGGTTTTGATACATCGTGTAGCGTTTTCACTACAATCCTAACACCCCACATAAGTAAGGTCGCAATAAAGTATGCAATAACTATTTCGGATTGCGACAAAGCAGTAAGTGCAGTGGTGTCATAATACTCCAACAGATAAGAGGCGAATATACTAATGAATAATGATACCAAATTCGCATAGGCCACTTGCAGGAGATCAACAAATGATGAATAACGAACTACTCCCAAATAGGTAGAGAACGCCCTTGCGCCAACCCAACTTAGAACAGTATAAAATAATGAGGTATATAAAACAGGGAACCGATATTCAAACATATTACGCGTCCTGTTAAACACCCAATAGATGAATAGCAATGACAAAAACACTATTACGCTATCAAGAAGAAATAAGCACCAATATGGTAAAGATTCCTTCTTAAAATACCAAGTAAGTATTTTTTTGAATGGATTCATATGTTGTCAAGTAAAAATAATACTTCCTCAATTCAATAAAGAATAATTAGCGAACAATACACTCTTTTATTGTTTCTACAATGTATTTTACGTCTTCATCGCTGACGTACGGGCCAGCAGGCAGGCACATACCCACTTTGAAGATTGCCTCGGAAACGCCATTTACGTAAGCAGGTGCATTCTTATATACAGGCTGTTTGTGCATAGGTTTCCAAACTGGACGTGCCTCAATGCCAGCTTGATCCATGAAAACACGTAGAGCCTCCACATTCTCGTTGGGCTGACAATCGGTGGTTGCACTGTCAGCTACATGGATAACACCAGCAGCACCTCCGACTGCACCCTTTACAATGGTCTTGTAAGCGTTCTCTTGCCCCTTTATCCTTAAGTCCGGATCAAGAGTAACTGTGCAAAGCCAATAATTGGAGTCATACTCACCGGTAGCTGGCTGACTATGAACTGTAACACCTTTCACATCCTTAAGCAACTCTTCATAGAGTTTCTGAACATGTTTATGGTGTGCAATATGGTCATTCGCCACTGTCATTTGCCCACGGCCAATACCAGCACAAATATTACTCATACGGTAGTTGTAACCAATCTTCTCGTGCTGGTAGTAAGGGTAACTCTCTCTGTATTGAGTAGCGTACATCATTATTTCACGCCACTCATCCTCGTTAGCGGTAATCAGTGCTCCACCACCAGAGGTGGTAATCATCTTATTACCATTGAACGAGAGTACGCCATACTTACCGAATGTACCCAAGACCTGTCCTTTATACTTGGAACCAAAACCTTCTGCTGCATCCTCCACTACGGGGATATCATACTTGTTCGCGATCTCCATGATACGATCAATCTTATACGGCATACCATAGAGAGCAACAGGCACAATAGCCTTGGGCTTTTTACCGGTCTTAGCAATACGGTCCTTGATGGCCTCTTCCAACAACTCAGGATCCATATTCCATGTATCTTTCTCTGAGTCAATGAAAACAGGAGTGGCACCTAAGTATGTAATCGGGTGCGAAGATGCACAGAAAGTAAAGCTCTGCACACACACTTCATCGCCAGGGCCTACACCACAAGCCAATAAGCCTAGGTGAACAGCAGCAGTACCTGCTGAAAGAGCAACAACCCTTTTATTCTGCCCACAGAATTCCTCTAAATCCTTTTCAAAACCGTTCACATTCGGGCCAAGTGGTACAACCCAATTAGTATCAAAAGCTTCCTTAATGTACTTCTGCTCAAGACCAGCCTCACTCATGTGAGCAAGGCAAAGATAAATTCTATTTGCCATAATTATAATTGTTTACTTATTATTATTTCTTATCAATTTTGCAGGATTGCCATAACATAAAGAATTATCAGGGATATCTTTAACTACGACAGAACCAGCCCCTATAAAACAATTTCTTCCTATATGGATTCCTTGTATGATTGTTGTGCCTGCACCAACCCATGTCCCTTCTCCAACTACCACTTCTCCGCACAGCGTGCAATGAGGGGCGATATGAACAAAGTCATTAATAACACAATCGTGGTCAATTGAAGCACCAGTATTAATGATACAGTGATTACCCACCATAGCATAAGGATTCAATAATGCACCTGCCATCACTACAGTTCCGTTGCCTAACATAACCGATTTCGCCACAACCGCTTTAGGATGAATCACGGTAAGATACTCCCTGTTGCCTAATTTATTAACTATCTCACGTCTCTTTTGGCAATTACCAACAGTAACGATAACAGGGCTCAACCCTTCCGCTGAATGAACAACGGGTAACCCAGCCAATTCATTATCATTAGGATTATCATCAATTAAGCAAGGGACATCATAGTATGCAAGCCTCACAATATCAAGAACCACTTTCGCGTGACCACTTGCTCCGTAAAGATATACTTTATTAATTGTTTCCATTGAAAACCTCCATTGTTGCTGATGTTGCCGAATTAATATCCTTGCGCATCAACACATTTTTTATTGTAATGAAAATGACTTGGATGTCAGTCCAAAATGTACAATGATCAACATACCAGACATCAAGTTTAAATTTCTCATTCCAACTGATGGCATTACGCCCGTGACATTGAGCCCAACCACTAATACCAGGACGCACCTCATGACGACGAGCCTGTTCTGCAGAATAAAGAGGTAGGTATTGTACTAATAGTGGTCTTGGTCCAATCAAAGCCATATCACCTTTCAACACATTAATTAGTTGAGGAAGCTCATCGATAGAAGTACTTCTCACAAATTTACCAACCTTAGTTAGACGATTTTCATCGGGCAGCAAACTACCTTCTGCATCCCGTTCGTCCGTCATTGTTTTGAACTTGATAACCTTGAATATTTTAGCATCTTTACCAGGACGTTCCTGAAAGAAAAATGCACCAGCCCCTTTATTTGCATAATGAAGCCAGATTGCAATAATAATCAAAAGCCACCCTATTAATAACAGCGCAATAAGGGATATTATGAAATCTAATAATCGTTTAAAAAAATTCTTATACATAAACATCCTTACTTCTTAAGATAAAGAATACGATAATTAATTCCGGAGACTCTCTTTAAACCAAGTTTAATAAATAAAAGTTTAATAATCTGGCGAATGCTCTCCATTTTTAACGTCTGAAAAACTGATTTATCAAAAGAGACTCCTTTCTCTAGTAAAGAAAAAAAACGATCTCTCGATAACGGCTTAACGGTAGGGCTATTTAACTGTGAATTATTAGAAACTGCTGTAGATAAGTCTACTTCTTTCAACACTAAGTTAGCGCTATCTATTAAATCGAGTCCCTTGTTTGTTTGTACGAGAGCTAAGGATATACCTTTTTTCTTCTCAGTTGAATCTAAAGATGTGCCCCAAGAATCACCCAACGAGATATCTGATACTCTTTCAACTTTCGCATATTGACAACAGTAACAATTTGCGGTATAAGTCAAGCCATGTAAGAAAGCTAATGAATAACTATCATCAATACCGAAAGGCACAAAACTACTATATTGCACAAAATTATCTTTATAATGAGCTTTGATTCTAAACTGAATATCTGACAACTCTTTAAGGCTTACGCCATAATGTCTGAAATACAATTCCAGTAAATGTGGCGAAGGCGTTCCGTGGCATATTAGATCAATTGTAAATAGGTGCTCGTACAGTTTTTTCCCTACGAAAGCTTTTACAGCAGCGACTTGACATGGGAGACCAATAAAAAGCACACGTTCACCGTTACTTAATCTTCTCTTAATATCCTTATATACCCCACCAGGGTTGCTTTTCACATATTTAGACCCTGCGTAAGAAAACAAGTCATTGGTCGAATTAGTAATAGAAAAACCAAATATCCCATTCTCAAAAGTACAACCACATACGCTACCGCCTTTTTTTAAAAAGGCTCGGGATAGTTCAAAAGCATACCCTCCTGAAGCGCTATGACTTCGATCATTATCTGTTTGGGTCCATCCCTGATACCACGCAATAGGTTTAAGAGAATGAACAGAATTATTCTGAGGGCAAATTTTTTCGCATAGACCGCAATTGATACAATTACTATTCTTGATGGCATTATATGATTTTAAAGAATCAACAATATTAATTGCATCTTTTGGGCACGAGGATACGCACGCCATACATCCACAACAAGAGTCTAAAGCACAGACGCTATTATCTACCTTCTTGTCCATATCTAATTCTTTAGCCTTTCGTAGAAACTTTTAGTTTGTTTCCTTAAATCGTCAATAATATGATTAACATGGATATAGTCAACTTCCTTCTCAATATCTAGATGACTATAATCAGCTGGAACTATTCTGCTTTTCTCGTTAACCATAGTTAGTAAATCTACTATTCTACCCTGATATTTATCGGGAAGAATACACCAAAACTTTTTATTGAAATTTATACTAAAACAAGTGGCGTGGAAAGAATCTGTAACAATATACGACGCGTTATCAAATAAAGATAAAAAATGCTGAAATGAGGGTATCATAATAGACTTTCCATATCTAATTATATTATCATATCGAATACAGATTCGAACAACATCACACCCTGTTTTATCCTTCACAAATCTTGCAAATTCATCAACTCGTGGATCCTTACCTAGTTGGTAGATCAAAATATAAGGTCTTTTTCTTTTATGAGAAGAAGTTAGTTTACGCCAAAATAGAGAATCCATTGTTAAAGTCGGATCAATAACAGCAAATACCTCTTTAATTCCTAGTCCTTTAATCATCTCTACTGCACTTGTTTCTCGAACAGAAATAGCTGAAAAACTCTCCAAAAGTTTTTTAAGTTCAATCTTTTCACTATCATTAAAACTACTCATTCCAACGCTAGACGCCAAAGCGTACTTAGGTTTGTCTTTCGGGACGTAATCGAGGAAAAATTCACGCAAAAGTCCTCCATTCCATCCGCTATTCCAAACTTGGTCACTGCCCGAGCAATAAATATCTGCAATGGGTGGGTTAGCTTTTAATTCCTCATTTGATGTATATGAGAGAGGGGAAATACAAAGGTGCTTCTTTGTAAAATACCTCCAAAGAAATGCATATCTTATCTCAGTTGGAATCAGAATAATTGTTTTTAATATTTTTAGAACCATATTGTCCTTTGCGGAATAACCCAAAATATGATTCCAGAATTTTGCTATTGGGCGTGTATAATCAACAATTTCGACTTCAAATCCGTTTTCGCGCAATAGTTCCTGGGTTGCATATGCTTGGAGCATTGAGCCATAGTTCTTAATGTTTTGCAATGTAATAACAGATACCTTTTTCATTATTGCGCTATTTTTGATGAAAAATATGGTGATGATACGCCTCAATCATTTTATTTGGAAGCAGTCCTACCAAAATCGGTTTAAAAGCAAAAGGGATGTAATAAAATGGGATATTTAATTTTTTTCGATATTTAAGTTTGATTCTAGTCTCAGCAATTCGATACCTAAATTGCCTTCTTTTCATTGAAGCCCTCGATTCAAAATAATCTAATAGTTTTTCTCCTGTAATATACCCTTTAAATCCCGCACTATACATTTTACACCATAGATCAGTATCTTCTTCTCGGCCAATACCGGGATAAGTAGAATACCCTGAAACCGTATCATAAGCCTCTTTTCTTATCATAACAGTAGGATGTGCAAATATGCGGCCCTTAAAGATATCTAAACTGGTCCTTTCTCCTTTATAGGTATCTTCCCCCCAAATACCTTTCTCATCTTTCATATTTCTACCTGTAGCTACTATGGAATACTCCGGATGATTATCGAGGAATTGAATTTCTTTTTCTAACCTTTCAGGGTGTGAATAATCATCATCATCCATTCTCGCGATATAATCTCCCTTCGCTATACTTAAACATTTATTTAATGTTTTTGCAAGGCCGCTATTTCTACTATTTTGAATTACTACAATTCTACTATCTTTTTTTGCCCAGTCCTGCAACTTATTAAATGAATCATCAGTAGATCCATCATCACAAATAATAAATTCCCAGTCTTTATAACGCTGATCAATTATGGATTGTATTGACATATCCATCCTATTAAACCCGTTATAAACCCCCATTATAATTGATACCTTAGGCATACTTTTATTTATTAATTAAAACATTACGGTGATCTGCCAATTTCGAAAAAAGTACCTCATCATTATATGATTCTTCAATATACTCTCGCGCATTCCTTCCCATTTCTTTAGCCAATAAAGGATTATTGATAAAAGTAAGGATAGCATTTTGAATACTCTGAACATTTTTGACTTCAGCTAAGATACCTGTTTGACCGTCAATAATAGTATCAACCTGTCCAGGGACATTAGAAACAATACCAGGTGTACCCATCGCCCCTGCTTCGATAACTACCAGTCCAAAGCCTTCTCGATAACTTAAAGAGCAAAATACATCCATTGCCGCGTAATAATGTTCAACATTTTTAACCCATCCAACATGGATAATACTTTCATCGTTCTCTATTCTGTCGACAATGTCAGGCCTAATAGTCCCCTCGTTATCATAATCACCAATAAGAAGAAGTTTCGCACCACGATTGACATTTGCACCGAGGAAAGCATCCACCAACTCATTAATACCTTTATCTCTTGTAATACGCCCGGCATAACCAAATACTATAGTATTGTCGTCAATACCATGTTTTTTTCTTATACTAGTTCGCAACTCAAGGCGACTAGAGATGTTAAATTTTGACAAATTAACACCACATGCGCTACCATTCCATATTACTGAAGCTTTATCATTTGAATATAAACCCTCATTTAGGCAGAAAGATAACAAAGAATTGCTCTCTACTTCAATAACGGAAGAGAGTCGACAAATAGCTTTTTCTATAAATTTAAAAACGCATCTGAAAACGCCCTGAAAACCCATATACCTCACGCCCCACTGACAATACAGCCTACAAGGTACTTTTGCTCTTCTTGCAGCAATTGAAGCATACAAAGAGGCATTAGGGGTTGAATACTGAACAATATCAAATTTTTGCTCTTTAAATATCTTGGTTAGTCTATTTATGACCGCAACTCCATCAAAACCGACCCCTCTTTTCATCCCGACAGGGATAAAATGCAAATGCTTAGCACACATGTTTCGCAAGGCCTCATCATCACTACTAATAAAAGTTACATCATAATTTTCTTTTTCAATTAGATACTTTGAAAAACCTAAGAGGAAAGATTTAATAGTAATAGGAACCGTTGTTATAAAGCAAATTCTTTTCATCTCTAACATATTACCTGATTTATAATACTCTCTAATTTTTCAACAACGCCTTTGATTCTACAATTATTGAAAGCATAGGATTTACCATTCCGTGAACAATTCTCATACAAACATTTATCAGCCAAAATATTGTCAATACTCTGTGCAATTTCATTCACACTACCAACAGTAATACCTCCTGGCAATAGTCTAGCATTACCAACATTCGTACTAATAAACGGAACCCCTTGTGACATGGCCTCAATAATTGATATTGAGTATTGTTCCCACCTACTCGTAACCAGATATAGTGAAGAACCTTTTATTATAGATGGGATATCACACCTCTTTACACCATAAAGCAAATGGACATCCCTATGACCGTATTGTAGTTCAAGAGCATTAATCAAATTAGAGCACTCGTTATAATACTCATTCTTGTTAGAACCTATGCAAACCAACGAGTAGGTCTTACTTGATTGTGAATTATAATACTGTTTAATCATGTCCTTTTGATTCTTTACAACAGTATAATTTGCACAGCTCATTAAATAATGACTATTTTCTAGCTCAAGATAGTTGAAAAGTGCGTCCTCCTTTATGTTTCCCTGAAAAAACATATTATCTGCCGCATTATCCAAAATAAATAATTGTTTTGCATTAGATTTAAGATAATCTATTCCACTATCCACTTCAGATAAGCACATACAAGCATTAAAATAGTCGAATGCTTTTTTGAAATAAAAATTAAAGTAAATATGAGAATTTATCCAATTATATGTAGTACCGATTGTGTGTTTTAAACTATCTTTTATTGAAAAAAACTTGTTATCAAAACCTGATAGGCCATGAGCGTGAAATAATATCTTCCCTTTAATCTTGCTTAAATGAGGTAACAATGTATCAGTTGTTATACATTCTGCACACTCCATAATAATTACATCAGCGTCAGAATTCACAACATAATTAATATATCCTGTAATATTACCTTTATAAGAATGACGCCAGCTGCGAAATATCTCAAAACGATACACGCAGACTCCATTTATTACCTCATAACTACATGAACCTTCTGGTTGTTGAGTAACTACGGAAACATCATGACCTGCCGCAACTAGCCCTTCTGCTAAGTACTGTACAACAACAGGGACTCCACTCACTTTTGGATAATAGTATTCTGAAGTAAAAAGTATTTTCATTTTTGTATAAGTTTTCCTGTGTTTAAAAACCCTAAAAGATCAAAGTATGAATTGAACAGGGTGGTATCGTCTGAAATATTGTATTTTCCAAGAGAATCACGAAAAATAATCTGTGATTCAATTTTATAATCTTTTGTAACAAAAACCACTTTCTTAGATATGTTAATCTTATCAAATGCCATAATCTCTTCAATATGGCAGTTATTCATTTCAGAAAACTTAATCCCAATTAATTCTTTCAACACGACGCTTCCATTTTTCCTCAGCTTCCTGCTCTGAATGATAATGCAGAAAAACTATTTCCACGTCTCCCAAACGTGCTATTGGTACATTCTGATGATTATTCTCTATTATTTGTTTCTTGTGTCTTGCTTCGTTTGCAGATATAAAGCAAAGTGGTGTACCAAAATACTCTCTTAGATTTGAAACAAAGCGTACATAATCATCGGCAAAAAAATATAAACCTACAGTGGGTGATTTATATGGCAGATTATAACGACGATAGACGCTCCCCGCCCAACAATTATTAGAAATAATTGTAAAATCTTTGTTGGACAGTTTTTTCTGCCTTATTCGCCCAAAGTACGGGTCCGTTAAATCTCTTAACCTTAGTCTTAAGGACTTGATTATTCTATTCATTATTATTTTATATATGACTTTATTAACTCTATGATATATTTGAAATACTCACTGTTACGGAAAAACAAACAGGTGCAAACTACCCATATTATTAGAACAACAATTGCTTTCTCAATCAATAATACCAGATGAGAGTTGCTGGATGGTAAAAAATAGATAGTTACTGTTGCCGGGATACAATATAGTAAAGCAACAATGATATCAAATACAAGTTGTTTAGCAAATGATTTTCTATCCACTTGGAAAACCATCTGGTTAATTAGTCGCCCTTTGTTATATGTAGAAAGGGAAAAAGAGGGTATAATCAATCCAAGTAAGATACCATCTAACCCCATACACTTACCACCCACAACGCCCAAAATTACAACCAATAGTGCTTGAGTAAACATTAATTTAGCATCTATTCTATGTAAGCCCATTGCATTCTGAACAGAGATAAATGGTATATTATATAAGGTAATCCAAATAATCACACCAATAAGGACTACCTGTGTTGATGAAAGCAAGAAGGTCTCTCCAAAAAGTAAAGCAATAAAGTCTTGAATGCAAAACAAGAACGCCAACAACAATAATAGACATAAAGTATTCATAAGGAAAGATGTCTTACGAAAGACTTTGTAAAGATCTTCTTTTTCCCCATCGACAGATAAACTACCAAATGTCGTTGTAAAAGCTCCCCCCATCTGACTATATATCAACTCCATTGTACTCATAACCAGCTGATAATTAGCAAAATATCCAACTATACTAACATTCCCCAATAAGGCACTAATAATTATACCAGTTGAAGCTTTTTGCGCAGTGCCTGATATTTGATTTACAAATAAAGGCTTGATTGTGTTCCCAAAAGCATCTCTTTTTTCCCTTGAAAGAATTTTATTTTTGTACCCTTTCAATTCAGGATAGTACTTAGCTATATACAAATTACATAATAAATTGCTAACATATTTCTCTATTATTATCAGAAATAAAAACAGTAAATAATTACCAAGAGTTAGCAATACTACTATCTGCATACCTCTGAAAACGAGTTCACATATAGTGGTTGATATAGTACTTATATAATTCTTTTGATCTGCAAATAATAAACACCTTTTATGATATGTAGCGAAATCTACTACATATGAGGCAGCAAATACTGCAAAGAATAAACGAATACTTGTCTTGTCTATTGAAGATGTAACTATTGAAGGGATGAACGTACAAACAATAATAGAAAGGATAAAGAAAGCAAGCGCAAGAATCAAATAAGCTTTCCTAAAAAAACACAATAAAGCTTTTACTGTATTTATATCATGATTCTTTACAGGTTCATACAGATGTATTATCATAGCCGAGCTCAATCCGAGCTCCAATAAGGCCAAAATACTTGTAACACTTTGGAAGAGACTATGCAAACCATAATACTCATCCCCTAAAGTTTTTACAAGAACAAGTCTTACGGCAAAGTTCAGCAATACCATCAATATTGCTGAAACAATTCCAAATAGACTATTACGTATTACAATTGATGCGCTTCCTTTTACTTTCATTTCTGATTATTATCACACTATAGTTTTAGGACTAGAAGACACCGCGGGAGAAATCCAGATAAATAAAAGGACATAAGGGAGCCCAAACAAAACAGTAAATAAACTCTCGCGATTTAGATATAACATTTGCGAGTAAAAGCAACATGAAATAGCGATAATATATATAGAACTTTTAAATAAGTATGTACGATTCTCTAGGTATCTTATTATAATACCGAACAGCCAAAAAGCAACTATCACGCCTATAACGCCCAATGAAATATAAACATCAGCAATACTAGAAGACCCCATGGCCCCTTTTTCCATATCTCCGTACCCAAGAAGAGTAATAAAATAACCACTGTTCTGTAATTCTGGCGGGATATTAAACATGTTAAAAAATAGGGAGCGGGCACCCGGTATTAATAATAACAATGCAGGAATAAAAGACAATCCATAATTGTAATCAACAGAACTTGGAACATTTTCCAATGCTACATGAAGAGTTGTTACAGAGAATGCTAACTCTGAAGTAAGGGGGGAGATTGAAGCACTAGAACCAAGATTATGTGTGGCGTCAGCGATGGTACCTGACGTATCAGATCGAAGTATTCCTTGTAGTGAAGCAGCTAGTGCAACGATTATTATTCCTATAATTATGACTGATGTTCTTAATTTTGGTCTTGTTATATAATAATACGAAAAAAAGACAACAATTAACATTCTAATAACTGCATATCTTGCTCCAGCTAGCGTTAAAATGCTAACGTATAAAATAAGAATTAATAACGGTGTCTTAACAATCTTAATATAATCATTAAACTTTCTTGTTCCTGAATGCAAAACAGATATCATCACAAAAGAAGCGATAAGCGACATCTGAAGGATTTTCTCAAATTCTTCCGCAAGGGTCCCTTTATCATATATTCCATACCCCCGAAAAACGAATTTAGGATCCACAGTTAAAATAAAGGCAAGAAGTGAAATAATGGCAATTACATTAACTAATGACGGAGACTTGATTACATAGTTTTTAGACTCTGTTATGAATTGTTTCCGTTTTCTCTGATAACCTATACAAAATGAAGATAATGCAATATTTGAAATCGCCACTCCCTTGCAATACTGACCGATATATGACATATCTGTTTGGCTAATTGCATCTGTATTACCTAACAAGTATTCAAGGGGATATTGGTAATAAATAATTATAAAACTGATCAAGAATAAAGTTGAATGCTTAATTATCGTACCGTCATTTATTGTTGTTGACTTATAAAATGACGCCACAAGTATACATGCAACAATGAATTGACCTAATAAAAAGGTACTATTCGGGTTTAATGGAGCATGATAATATGAGTATATTGAAATTAATAATATACAGATTTGTAGCCATTTCATAAGCACATCTTTTCCATGTATTCTCTCTTACTCATCAACTTTTTATCCTTCTCCGATATAATAAGATTATCCTCACCACCAATCAAATCCATAGGCCACTCAATAGCCAAGTCTGGATCATTGTACATTATACCAGAATCTCCATCACCATAGAAAACCTCTCCGCACTTATATGACACAACAGAATCTTCAATTACCAGATATCCGTGTCCAAAGTACTGAGGGATATATAGTTCAACCTGATTATCACCTGTCAGATGAAAACCTCTCCACTGACCAAAGGTGGGTGAATCTGGACGCAAGTCTGCAATCACATCATACACATGACCACTGATGCAACGAACTAACTTGGCTTGCTGCTTCACCAACTGGAAGTGCATGGCACGGATAACACCTCGTTTGGAGATGGTATAGAATACCTCTTTCAACTCATGCTCAATGCCGTTGGCTTTAAACATATCAATATTGTAGTCCTTTACAAAACCACCACGATCATCCTTTGCGTAGAACGGCTGAATCTTATATGCTCCTTTGAGGTCAAGTTCCTCAAAACTGAATTTCGTTATCATTATTGTTGAATTATATTCGAAGTTTTCTCGCCATGGCATAGCTCAAATTAATTTGGCTCTGCCCATATGGCTTATCGAAAACTTTCATTTAACCAGTTAATCGTTTTCTTAATACCCTCTTCGAATGGAGTACTGACATACTCTCCAATGGTTTCCTTCAGAGGTGTTGTATCAAACATAGAGAACTCATATTTGATACCATCATCCGGGCGAATGCCAATACCCACCTTCTCCTGCATACCGGCCAATTCTCCTATCTTTAATAGGTATTCTTTAAGAATGCGAGGAGAACCAGAGCCTATGTAATAGCAAGCCTGCTTAGTCTCTGAATCGCCCAAACGATATACGGCCTTCAACAGATCATCCACATAGATGAAGTCATACGGCTGGGCAGCAGGACCGAAGGTAGCCTCATTGCCTTTCAGAAGTTCACCAAGAGTATAGCTTACCAGGTTGCCGGTCTTGTTTCCTACCCCATAGATGTTAGAGAACTGCATCCAGACAAAATCCAGGCCTATGTTCTTGCAATAACCCTCCAGCATCAAGTGAGCACAATGCTTAGCTACCCCATACATCATACCTCCACTAGTCTGTGTAAGATTAGGTAGGCTATGAACAGCCTGTTCTGCAACTGTACCGGCACATAGCAACTTCTTCACTCCAATGGCCTTGCAAAGTTGCGCACAATTGATACCCAACTGGATATTGTTTAGTTGTACAGTAGGGTCTGCCTTACTTGAACCATTCACTCCTGCCCAAGCCAGATGATACATTGCATCATACTCGCCTGCGGGTATCAGAGCTTTCAGTTTCTCCACATCATCCAGGCCCACTTCCAACTTAACGACCTGGTCACAATCTGGAATTCTGGGGGCAGCAAATGAAATATCAATGGCTACAACCTTAACTCCATTTTTGAGAAGGTTGTTTACTAATGTGCTACCGATAAAGCCATTTGCGCCAGTTACTATTACATTCCTCATCATTTCACTCCACTTAAGAAATCATCAATCTGCTTGTCCATACAGGCACGTACATCTCCACCTGCTAGCCAGCACTTACTCCACTCTACAATCTTATCCATAGCCTCACCCAGGTTCCAACGAGGAGCCCAACCAAAAGTGGATTTCAATTTAGAACAATCCAACTTCAGGAAATTGGCTTCATGAGGGCCACCATCGTATTTATTAATCCATTTCAGGCCTTCACCCCACTTGGAGACAAAGAGGTCGACCAAAGCGCCAGTCTGGAAGCAGTCTACATCATCAGGACCCACATTATAATAATCAGCATACTTACTGTCCTCATATTGCTTGGCAGCAATCATCAAGTACGCATACAACGGCTCCAAAACGTGCTGATAAGGACGTGTAGAATAAGGATTGCGTACCACTATGTCTTCACCTTTCTGTGCTGCACGCACACTGTCAGGAATAATACGGTCGTTAGCAAAGTCGCCACCACCAATTACATTACCGGCACGGGCTGTAGAAATAGGAACGATAGCTTTTCCATCCTTATCGGTAAAGAAACTCCGTTTATAGCTATGTGTAACCAGTTCTGAGCAAGACTTGGAGTTACTATAAGGGTCATATCCATCCAGCTCTTCATTTTCGCGATAGCCCCATTCCCATTCCTTGTTCAAATACACCTTATCTGTGGTAACATTCAAGAAAGATTTCACACAGCGACTATTGCGAACGCACTCTAGGACATTCACCGTACCCATCACATTGGTCTCGTAGGTATAAGCGGGATCTTTGTAACTGTCGCGCACAATGGGCTGTGCAGCCAGGTGGAGAACAATCTCAGGCTGTGCCTCATCAAAGGCTTTCTTCAAAGCGGCATAATCACGGATATCACCAATAACAGAATGAATATCATT
>OCVV011318738.1_pt1 | contig 16128 bp, 9 predicted proteins | sample 1539721 | NCBI WGS metagenome assembly OCVV01 (sample SAMN02144230, study PRJEB22623) | gut metagenome | biome: sheep rumen | host: Ovis aries | place: New Zealand
CAATGTACGAGGCCATTGCCCCAGAACACCCAGCTGTCTGTCTGACTGTTATAGTAGAGAGGCACTTCGGCCATGTCATCAAAGTGTGTTCCCTGACGTATGAGTTCGGGCAGCAGGTGACCGCCGTAGCCGTATAGGTGCACATTCTCGGGAGTGTTGAAGCCCATCTTCTTGAGTGTGGCGCGCGAGAACTGATAGAGACCATCCTCTTTGATGCTTACCTTCACCCATTTGCCGCTTGCCAGCTTGGAGTTTGCAGCGTAGCGTCCTTCGCTGTCGGCTCCCTGCCTGGGAGAATTGAGCCTGCCGCTTCTGTTGGCGTTGATGACGATCTGTGCGCTGATGAGTTTCTCGTACTTCGAGCCTTGGCGACGGATGGGGATGAACGAGATGTCGAGCAATCCTTTGCCGCGTTCGATGCCGACGAATGTTTCCACATCAATCGTCTCGCTCAGCAGACTGTCGAAACGTGCAGCCACTTCTGCCTCCTTCGAACTGAGTGCTGCATACTCTGGGTAGAGCAGGGAGACGGTGTAGGTGTGCGTCCTGTAGTCTGTCTCGAGTGGCACGACTTCAGTATATACGGGTAGCACGGAGTCAATCTTCATCTCGTTCCAGTCGAGGCTGGTGAAGGCCAAGTCTTTCTCCTGTTGAGCGATGATGCCTTGTGTCAAAGCAATAAGCATCAGGCATATAGTATAAATTCGTTTCATACGAGTTGATATTTGTTCCCCCTAAGGGGGGTAGGGGGGCTTATTTCACATTAAATTCCAACAATTTTTCTCCTTCGAGGTAACCCTCCAGATGGTCTTCTACGTTGACTGGGCCAACCCCCACAGGCGTGCCTGTGAAGATGATGTCGCCCGTCTTGAGCGTGAAGAACTGACTGATGAAGCTCACCAGTTTATCGACTCCAAAGAGCATGTCGGCCGTGTGGCCTTCTTGCACCTTCTCGCCGCCCAGGAGCAGGTGGAAGTGCAGGTCCTGAATGTCTTTCCCGTAGTGGGAGAGTGGCATCCATTTGCCGATGGCGGCACTTCCGTCGAAGCCTTTGCAGAGGTCCCAGGGCAGTCCTTTCTGCCGTAGCTGCTCCTGCATATCCCTTGCCGTGAAGTCGATGCCCACCGTCACCTCGTCGTAGTAGCGGTGCGCAAAGCGTTCGGGGATGCTCCTGCCCAAATGGTTAATGCGTACACAAAGCTCCGTCTCGTAGTCGCAGCGCTTCGTGTATGCAGGGATGAAGAACGGCTTGCCGCCCGAGAGCAGTGCAGAGTCCGCCTTCGTGAAGACCACAGGGGCTTCTATATTTAATAACGAATTTTGCAGCTCTTTATTGTGTGCCGCATAATTCATTCCTATACCGAATATCTTCATTGCGCGACAAAGATACGAAAATTAATTGAAAATGGAAGATTGAAAGGTGAAAAAGTGAGAAAAAGCGCACACAGATGACACAGATTCGTATGGGTTTAAAGGTTTAAGAGTCCCTTTGGCGAGAGGGACGCGTCCCTATGGCAATAAGGACACGTCCCTATGAGGAAAGGGACACGTCCCTATGGCAAGAGGGACTCGTCCCTAAAATCGACGTGAGGATTTAGCAAAATCGACGTGAGGATTTCATTAAATCCACTGCAGGATTTGGGCAAATCCTCTGCAGGATTTTCCGAGTTTTGCAAGACGCGCTTTTTTTATGCGCGGAGCCATCTACCCTCTTCCTTCTTCCTTCTTCCCTCTTCCATCACAAAAAAAGCCCCACAAGCTTGCGGCTCATGGGGCATTACTGATTCAGTATCGTTTGCGATTACTCTGCGCGGAGAGTGAAACGCTTGAAGTCGGTGACTGTGAGATCCTTGTCGATGCTCTGAAGATAAGAGGCAACGGTAAGGTTCTTGTCCCAGATGTACTCCTGACTCATCAGGCAGTTCTCTTTGAGGAACTTGTTCACACGACCCTTTGCGATGTTCTCGATCATGGTGGGGTTCAGGTTTGCAGCCTTCTCAGCAGAAACGGTTGCGATGATCTCCTTCACCTTGGCAACGTCCTCGGCTGTGATCCAGCCCTTAGCCTGGTTGCTCTCCATGTGGTCCTCGCTGTCGAAGTGTGCGGGGTTGAAGCCAGCCTTCTTGATGGCAGCCTCTACAGCCTTCTGCACTTGCTCAGCCTTAGACTTCTCGATGGCAACAGCGAACTCGTTGTCCTTGACGCTCTGAGGAACGCCAGTCTCGTCGATAGCCACGGGAGCAGCACTTGCAATCTGCATGGCAATGTTCTTGCCTACAGTTTCGTCCTCCACCTTCTTGCTCAGGTTGAGCATGGTGCAGAGTCCGTTGCGGTTCATGTGGTTGTAGGTAGCGATGTTCTCGCCCTCGATGGTGCAGTAGCCGTCGAGTTCCATCTTCTCGCCAGTGATACCGCTGCGAGCGGTAACAGCGTCGGCAACAGTGCCTTCGCCCATGGGCAGAGCCTTCACCTCGTCCAGAGTCTTGCACTTAGCGGCAACGGCAGCGTCGAGGATGCTCTGTGTGAGAGCCACGAAGTCGGCATTGTTTGCCACGAAGTCGGTCTCGCACTTCAAGGCGATAATGGCGCCGAAGCCATTCTCAGCCTTTACGAGTACGCAACCCTCAGCAGCCTCGCGGTCGCTACGCTTTGCAGCAACTGCCTGACCCTTCTTGCGCAGGTATGCAATAGCACCGTCCATGTCGTCGCTTTCTGCCAGAGCCTTCTTGCAGTCTGCCAGACCAGCGCCCGTCATCTCGCGGAGCTTCTTGATGTCATTCATTGTAACTTCCATAGTAGTATCTGTTTTTAAAAGTTTTGGATTTAAAATAAGGATTAAGGATTAAAGAATAAGGATTAAAGTTTAGTTGTTTTGGCAATAGACAATCCAAATGGTATCAAGCTTTAATCCTTAATCTCTAATCTTTAATCTCTGTATTTATTTACTCAGCTTCGGGAGCTTCTTCAGCCTCTTCGCGAGCCTTACCGCTGCGACGACCCTTCTTCACGGGCTGGTCTTCCTGCTCGGCAGCAGCGTCGCTGTCGGCCTTCTCAGCCTTACGCTCTTCGAGGCCCTCGTTGATGGCAGCGCAGCAAGCCTGGAGGATAACCTCGATGCTCTTGCTTGCATCGTCGTTTGCGGGGATTACGAAGTCGATGTTGTCGGGGTTGCTGTTCGTATCAACGATACCGAACACGGGAATGCCCAGGCGGTTTGCCTCACGAACTGCAATCTGCTCCTTCAGTACGTCAACGACGAAGAGTGCAGAAGGCAGGCGGTTGAGGTCGGCGATAGAACCGAGGTTCTTCTCGAGCTTAGCACGCTGGCGGCTTACCTGCAGGATCTCACGCTTGGAGAGGTTGCTGAATGTGCCGTCGGCAATCAGCTTATCGATGTTAGCCATCTTCTTCACAGCCTTGCGGATTGTGGGGAAGTTGGTGAGCATGCCGCCGGGCCAGCGCTCGATAACGTAGGGCATGCCTACGGAAGTAGCGAGGTCGGCAACGCATTGCTTGGCCTGTTTCTTGGTAGCGACAAAGAGGATCTTCTTACCGCTCTTGGCAATCTGCTTCAAAGCTTCAGCAGCTTCGTCAACCTTAGCAACAGTCTTGTGCAGGTCGAGGATATGAATGCCGTTGCGCTCCATGAAGATGTAAGGAGCCATAGCGGGGTTCCACTTTCTCTTGAGGTGACCGAAGTGACATCCGGCCTCCAATAAAGTCTCAAAGTTAGTTCTTGACATTGTTCTTGTTTGTTTTGTTTGTTGTTTACTTTCTTTGTTAATTCTTTGTGTTTTAGAATCAATCTGCGAGTAGTCCCCATGACTTCCCTATACATTATATATAATATATAAGGAAAGGGAGTCAGGCAGATTTAGATGCTAAACCTTTTTGGCAATTCATAATTCATAATTCATAATTATTGCTTTCGCCTGACATTGCATGGGCGTAGCCTCCATTATGAATTGTGAATTAAGAATTATGCATTGTATGTTAACGCTTGCTGAACTGGAAGCGACGACGTGCCTTTGGACGACCTGGCTTCTTTCTCTCGACCTCGCGGCTGTCGCGTGTCATGAAACCTTCGGCGCGGAGTGCCTTCTTGTCCTCAGCATTAATCTTCACGAGAGCGCGGGCAATAGCGAGGCGAAGAGCCTGAGACTGACCTGTGTAACCGCCACCATAAAGGTTGACGTTGATGTCATACTTCTCGGCAACGTCGAGCAGAGCCAGAGGCTGCTTAACCACGAACTGCAGGATGGTGCTGGGGAAGTACTCGGTGAGGTCGCGCTTGTTGATGGTAATCTTGCCATTACCTTCGCTGACATACACACGGGCAACGGCGCACTTGCGGCGGCCCAATGCATTAGCTATGTATTTCGTATCCATGTTTGGTGATTATTTATACTGGTTAATATCAATAGCCTTGGGGCTCTGTGCCTGCTGCTTGTGCTCTGCGCCACCATAGATGTAGAGGTTGGTGATGAGCTTGTCAGCCAGCTTGTTCTTGGGCAGCATGCCCTTTACTGTGCGGCGAAGCAACTTCTCTGCGCCGTTGGGCTTAGCCAGAATCTCGGCAGGATTAGTTGCGCGCTGGCCACCGGGGTAGCCTGTGTATGACAGATAAGTGCGGTCTGTCATCTTCTTACCAGTGATGATAATCTTGTCGGCATTTACGATGATTACGTTGTCACCGCAGTCCACGTTGGGAGTGAACTCAGCCTTGTACTTGCCTCTCAGCAATTTTGCCACCTTCGAACAGAGACGACCGAGAACCTGGTCTGTAGCGTCAACTACGACCCATTCCTTCTTGACGGTGTTCTTGTTCATCGAGATGGTCTTGTAACTCAAAGTATCCATTCTTTGTCTTACTTTTGTTTGTTTCTACCTAGTTTATTTCTCATTTTGTCGAGCGATTCACGAACCGTCCGTTCAGGCCAATGATGCGGACTATTCACACGCTTCGAGAGGGCCCTTTAGGGGTCCTTTGATAATAATCGGCGTGCAAAGGTACAACTTTTTCCCAATTCTGCAAGCACAGGCAAGACTTTTTTTCTTCTTGGCATGCTTGTTTTTATGTTTTACATAATATGGCGCCATTTTTTTTGTTACCTTTGCGATTAAATCTCTTGAATTTCGAGAAAGGAATGAAGTTTCTTTTTATAGGCGATGCCAGCAATGCACGCTACACTTTGGCAAAAGGGTTGCGTGAACTTGGACACGAGGCTCTGGTTATAGGCACAGGCGGGAAGTGGCGGAAAATGCATGTGGATAAGTACATTGAGCGGGGTGCTGGCCGCTGGGGAGCCATAGTCTATCTGTTCCGCTGGCTTGTGTTGTTGCCTAGGCTTAGAGGTTATGATGTGGTTGACTTCAACGGACAATTCATGATGGACTTCAAGCCCGGCCTGAAGCGCTTCTTCTTTGATTTCATCCGTAAGCACAACCGCTATACGGTAACTTCTTTGCTGGGAATTGGCCATTACTATGTCAAGGGCTGCATTGAGGCGAAGCTTTTCAGAAGTAGCGACTTCAATATAGGCGACAAACTACGTACCAACGATTTTGCCCGAGAATTGTCGGATGTGTGGATGCATCACCCTGAGGTGGTTGCTTTGGGCAGACACATGGCTGAAGCGAGCCATCTGCTCGTCGGTACAGGCTACGAATACTGGGCAAGCCTGCATCATTACTTCCCTGAGAAGACACGTTTCGTTCCTTTGCCAATGGAGGTTTCCGAGGAGCCAGTATGCATCCAAGATACAGAAGGCCCTGTGCGTTTCTTTATAGGGATACAGAAGGAGCGTGACGAGGAAAAGGGAACGGACATCCTCTGGAAGGTGTTGCAGAAGTTAAGGGACGACTATCCCGACAAGGTTACGCTCGTCAAGGCGGAGAATGTGCCGTATGACGAGTACTGCCACATGATGGAGGGAAGCGACATTCTCGTCGATCAGCTATACACTTGCTATGCCATGAATGCCTTGATTGCTATGTCGAAGGGCATTGTGGCTGCTACTGTCGCGATTCCCGAGGCTTATGAGCTGCTCTCGGAGAAGGAGTCATTTCCGATGATTGACCTGCCGTGTGATGAGGAGGGAATATATCGTCAGTTGGAACAATATGTCCTGCATCCGGAAAGGCTTGCCGAGGCTAAGCGTCAGTCTGTTGCCTTTGTTCAGAAACACCACCATTACCTGAAAGTTGCGCGCCAGTATGTGTCGCTATTCGATGGGTTAGAGAAAATAATCCCTGACAGGTAATCTCTAATCCAAATTTATTTTGTATCTTTGCAGCCCGAATGCAAAAAGAAGCGATGGACGAGCTGAAGAATCTTCATAACCCAGAGACGAGCGACACCTCATTTGACCATGTACTGAAGTACACGGGCATCTTTGGTGGTGTACAAGGCTTGAAGATGTCGGTCAGCGTCGTGCGTGAGAAGCTTACGGCTATAATCCTGGGCAGTTGGGGCATTGGCCTCATCACGGCTTATAATGCTGTCTTCGAGTTCCTGAGCAACGCCAGCAATATGGGTATTCCCTTGAATGCCACGCGAAAGACGAGTGAGTTGTTCGAGAACGGAACAGAGGAGCAGATAGCGCATCAAGTGATGGTCATTCGTACCTGGGTGTTGTGGTCGGCCATGCTGTCTGTCCTGATTTGCCTTTTCTTCTCGCCCATCATCAGTTATTTCTATTTCAATCACGACTGGACTCGCTGGCCTGCAGTAATGCTCACCTCGTTGGTGGCGGTCAGTAACATCATTGCGGAAGGCGAATGTGCTATTCTGAAAGGCCTCAGACAGGTGCGGAAGGTGGCTGTCATCGAGACGATTCTTGCTCTCGGAACGTTGTTTTGCACGATACCTCTTTACTATTTATTGGGCATTCGAGGCGTTATAGTTGGACTGATTGCCTGTGGATTCCTGTCGGCAATCGTGCATTTCTCGTTCTCACTACGTTTGGTGTCGTACAAGGTGAAACCCCTCTCGCAGAAAACCTTTTGCGAGGGTTTGCCGCTCATAAAAGTCGGCATACCTTACGTGCTGGCAGGCGTGGCCAATTCCTTCCTGCCGATTGCCATCGTGGCTATCATCCTTTCCAGTCATTCGGAGGCAGAGTTGGGTTATTATAGCGCAGGTTGGAAGGTGATGGTCGGTTATTCGGGACTGGTCTTCCTTGCTTTGGAGTCCGATTATTTCCCGCGTCTCTCGGCCGTAAATAACAACAGGCAACGCATGAACGACACCATCAATCAGCAGATTGACGTGTGTACGCTGCTCATCACGCCTATGTTGATTCTGCTTGTCGTGCTCATGCCGTTTGTGTTGCAACTGCTTTACAAGGACGAGTTCCTTGTCGTGACGGGCATGGCAACGCTTTCTGTCTTCTATTCTTTCCTGAGATGCATCTCTCTGCCAATGGGTTACAGCGTTCTGGCGAAAGGTCACAGCATCACATATCTCGTGCTTGAGGTGTGCTTTGATGTGTTCTTCGGCTTGCTCATCTGGTGGTGCTACAACTCTTGGGGACTTGTTGGTGCCGGAATCGCGTTCTCTGTCGGAGCACTCTACGACGTTATCGTCTATTTCATTTACTGCCATTTCCGCTATGGATTTGCTTTCCGCAGCAGCACATTCCTGTTCTGCCTCGGGCAACTTGCTTGTTTGCTTGTGGCTGTGGAGTACTGTTATCTTGTTTCTCCTTCTGACGAGGAGCGGTACACAGCCGGCGCAATTGCCTTCATTGCATCAGTCGCTTTGAGTGTCTCTCGCTTGCTGCATCGGTCGGATTGCATGAAGTGTTTGGTTCGCAAACTCAGGAAGTAGAGAAACTACTGCAGTCGGCTTCTCCAACTCGACACGTCAAGTTCTTCAATTCGACACGCCTAAATTCCCCATTAAGCACGCCTAATTTTTCAACGCTTCACAAATGCTTCTGCATTTTCTGTGCCTGACTTGTTGTATTATTGCAGGAATATGTGTATCTTTGCACAGAAAGTCACACATTATATATTATTTATATGAAAAGAAACCTGCTTTTCGCAGCCTTTTTGGCTTGCGCTTTCGGCTCGACGGCACAGCCCTCGCAGTCGCTCCTACAGTATGTTGAGCCTCGCATCGGTACGGCTCATTGTCGTTCGTTCCACTTCGCTCCAGGCTCGATGCCTTTCGGAATGGCAAAGCCAGGCCCGTCAACCAACGGCTCTCTCGGTAATGCAGATGGTTGGCAAGCTACCGGCTACGACTATCGCGACACGTCCATCGAGGGTTTTGTCTGCACCCATGAGTTTCAGGTGGGAGGCATCACGGTTGCTCCCTCCACAGGCCTTCTGCTGACAACACCTGGCAACCCAGACGGCACGGGACCTCGCGGCTATCGTTCCGGCTTTTCTCACGACAACGAATATGCAACTGCAGGTTACTATCGGGTGTTGCTCGACGAGTACGACATCAATGCGGAAGTGACGGCTACCCAGCGCGTGGCTTATCTCCGCTTTACCTATCCCGAGACACAAATGGCGCATCTCATCTTCGATATCGGTCATCAGCAAGGCGAGAGCGGCAAGGTGAAGGACTCGGAAGTCTGGGTGAATGAGGACGGAACCGTCGAGGGATATGTCATCACGCGACCCGAATACATCAAGAAGTATCAGCCGAATGCTGACCAACGCATCTATTTCTCGGCCGTCGTGGACAAGAAACCCGTATTTGTCGGCACGTTTAATGGCGACGAGGCTTACGACGACCGTACCTATGCGCATGGCGTCGGAGCAGGAGCCTACCTGAACTTTCACACGAAAGAAGGTGAGCAGATTACCGTCAAGGTTGGCATCAGCTACACTTCCGTGCAGAATGCCCGCATCAATCTCAAGGCAGAGGCAACTGGCGTGAGCTTCGACCAGGCACGTGACGCCTCGCAGATGATTTGGGGGGAAGCTCTCGGACGCATCCGCGTGGAAGGCAAGAACGAGGACGACCTCAAGAAGTTCTATACAGGCCTCTACCATGCGTTGCTCGGCAGAGGCGTGATGAGCGACGTGAACGGTGCTTATCCCAAGCACGACGGCACCATCGGCCAAGTGCCTGTGGAGCATGGAATGCCGAAGTATCACATGTTCAATACCGATGCGATGTGGGGCGGACAATGGAACTTGACACAGCTCTGGGCCCTCGCTTACCCGGATCATCTGTCGGAATTCGTCTCCTCGACGCTTCAGGAATACAAGGACTGCGGCTGGCTTGCCGATGGTCTGGCCAACTCGAAATACGTTTCCGGAGTCGGCACGAACCAGTTGCCCCTCATGATCGACGCGGCTTATCAATGCGGCATCCGTGACTTCGACCTCGACCTCGCATACGAGGCTTGCTTGAAGAACGAGATGGACGGCGACCATCGCCCTTCCGGAGCAGGTAAGGACGACACTGCCGACTTCGTGGAACTCGGGTATGCTCCGCACAAGAACCTTGGCGAGCGCGGTGAAGACTTCTACTTCTCCGGCTCTCACACGCTGGAATATTCCTTCTCGGCATACGCTACGGCTATGCTCGCAAAGAGTCTCGGCAAGACGGAACACCTGGAGAAACTGATGTGGATGGCTCGCGGCTGGGAGCGCATCTTTGATGAAAAGACCGGCTACATGCACCCGCGTCTGAGGAATGGCGAGTTTATCGCAAACTTCGATCCTATGCAAGTCTGGCGTGGATTCCAGGAGGGCAATGCCGTTCAATACACCTTCTATGTTCCTCACATGCCCGAGGAACTCATCAAGAAAGTGGGAAAGGACGAGTTCAACAAGCGCTTGAACGACATCTTCACAGCCTCGCAGCCACAAATCTTCTCGGGTGGCAAGGAGATTGACGCTTTCGCAGGACTTCGCACGTACTACAATCAGGGCAATCAACCCTGCCTGCACATCTCGTGGCTCTTCAATCATAGCGGTCGCCCGGACTTGTCCCAGAAGTGGGTTCGCGCGATATGTGACGAGTTCTACGGCACTGACGGCATCCACGGCTACGGCTACGGACAGGATGAAGACCAGGGACAGTTGGGCTCTTGGTATGTGATGGCAGGCATCGGACTGTTTGCTGTTGATGGACTTACCTCGCCAGACCCCTCGTTCTCTATCGGCAGTCCCATCTTCGACAAAGTGACCATCAAGCTCGACAAGAAGTATTACGGCGGCGACAAGTTCGTCATCACTGCAAAGAACAACTCGAAGCAGAACGTTTATGTGAAGCCCGCTAAGCTTATCAACGGCAAGAAGACAACTGCCGGCAGCATCAAGTTCTCGGACGTTGTCAAGGGCGGCACACTCGAACTGACCATGAAGAAATAAGCAGCTCGGGAGTGCTGGCAGTCCGTCTGCGCTCCCATCAAAGCAAAAGCCCGAAGCACAGCGATGTGCTCCGGGCTTTTCTGTTCATTCCTCCTTCTCGGGGGAGGGGGCTTTACTTCACAATATACTTCCTTCCACCCTTGATGTAGAGGCCGGGCTTCGTGGGCTTGCTTATCCTGATGCCGTCCAGCGTGTACCATACATCGGGCACGGAAGGCTCGCTCGTGATGACTTCATCAATGGCTGTGACTGCATCTTCCTGAATCGTGGTGAACCACTCTGTCCAGGGCGACACATTGTAAACTTCCCTGCAGCCTGCCGGAACGTGCAGCGTAGCGTTCTCAAGGCCATCGAAGGCATACGTGTCGGCCACCGGCGTCGGGCCGTTTCCATCGTTCCAGTCGGGACCGGCGGGAGGCGTGGTGGCATTGATGTGCACGTCCTTCAGGTTCCACAGGTTGGCGAAGCAGTAGCTGCCCAGTGTTTTGATGGTGCTCGGAAGCACAACGGTATTCAACTCATCGCAACCATCGCTGAGGCCATCGCCAATGTACTCAGTACCTATGGCGAACTCAGCCAAGTTCAGTTGCCTGCACCCACGGTAGGCTTCGCTTGCCGTGCCTATCACGTTGTAGCCTCGTGCCGTAGTGGGAACGGTCACGCTACCCCTGGTGTCAGTCGGTATGCCAGTGTAGAAGATGCCCGCCACGCCCGTCTCCGGGTCAACGTAGAATGGGTCGCCCCTATCGCCGTACACCTCGCAGATGTTGCGGTCGAGGCTGAGCACGCGATACGTTACGGGCACACCTTCAACCGTAGGCTCTGTGAAGATGACGTCCTCGATGACGTTCACCGTGATGTCAACAGATGGCGGCTCAGGTATATTCATCGGATCGTCGAAGTCTCCCCTGTCGTAGTCCATCAGGGTAATCTTCACGTTGACCGTGCCCGTACCCATTCCTGTAGGCACGATGTTGAAGTTGTACCAGTCCATCTCGAAGGTCTGCGGGTCGAACGTGTTGCCGACATTCACAAGGGTGTCATTGTCACATTCCACAATGAAGTTGCGCGAGGTGGAGTTGGCAGGTGTCAGCTGCACCGAGAACTGTGGCAGGTCGGTAGTCTGCGAGCGCATCACAGTGAAAGTCTTTTTGCTCGCATCGAAGCCGGTGGCAAGTATCTCCTCTTGGTATTCGTCGGGGTCGGTGATGTAGAACACAGCAGCATCCCACTTGTTGGAGCCGTCCACGGTAGTTGCGGTAATCTCCACCTCGCCTTCCGTCGGATAGCCGACCACCGTGACGAGACCATTCTGATCGACCTTAGCGACAGACTCGTCAGACGAGGTCCACTTCACGCCGAGGTTCGTCGCATTGGCGGGGCTGACAGTGGCTTTCAACTGACAGGTGAAGCTGCCCAGCTCGTTCTTGCGCACTTGGAGCGTCTTGAACTTCGGGTCAACGACAACCTGCGTTGCCATGATGGTGCCTGGCCTACGTGTCGGCAGGTCTGCTACGATGTGTGGGAACCAGTTCCAGCGAGAATCATTCTTATACTTCCGAAGTGTTCCCTCGAAGTCAATGACATGAAGCGTCGTGCCGTTGGCAAGGATGGAGGCCTTGTCGAAGGTGCCACCATCGTCGCTTGTAGCAATGGCGGGAGGTTCGGGAGCAAAGCAATAGACATCCTTCAAGCCCGTGTAGCGCATCGCATTATACTCGATTTGCTCCACGTCTGAACCAATCTCGACGGTCTTGACGAGGTCATAGGTGCCTGCATCTGCGTTGGTGTTGGTAATGTCATGGGTAATGGAGGTGATGCCGTCGCTATAGACAACGTTCTCGATGAACAGTATCCAAGGATCGAAGATGGCGAACCAGTTGTGATTGTCAGGACTGGCATAAGGCATTGCGCCCTGGCCGTCGATGGTCAATGTGTAGTTCCTGTCAATCTCCCATGAACCGTTTTCGCCCAAGGAACCGCTCACGGGAAGCATCGGCTCGCATAGCGACGAGTCGGCCTGTATGTCCATGTCTTTCCAGATGGCAGCATTCTTGTAGAGACGAATGACGTCGGCAGGCACGTAAGCCGTGATGCTGCTCAGGTCGAGGTCGCCAAACGAGCCGTTCAATGCCTTTGGCGGTGTGGGACGGGAGCAGAAGATGGTCCTCATGCCTGTACCTGCAAACGCTCCGGGATAGATGTAGCGGCACTGGTCCTTGAGGTCGATGCTCTGCAGCGATTTGCAGTCCTTGAACATGTTGGTGCTTACGTCCCAGTTGTCGAAGACGACCGTCTCCAAGGCTGTACAGCCCTCGAAGGCACCGCTGTTGTTGCTGTTGATGTGCAGACCGCTGATGTCGATGCTCTTGAGTGAGGTGCAGCCCACGAAGGCACCGTAGCCAAGCATCAGGTCGGCTGTCGTGATTTCCACTTCGGTAAGGCTGGTGCAGCCATCGAAAGCATGAGTACCAATCTGGTCGGCCCTCTTCAGGTTTACCTTCTCCAGAGCAGTACAGCCCATGAAGCTGCGGACGCCGATGGTGTCAACGTTCTCCAGGTTGATGCTCTTCAGCTTTGTGCAGTTCTTGAAGTACTCAGAGCCGATATTCTTGACTCTTTCGCTCAGCACGACTTCCTCCAGGTTGGGGAAGTTGCTGAAGGTAGAAATGCCGAGCTCATCTGAGTTGCCTTTGAACTCGATGCGCTTCACAGCTTCTCTCGGCGAGAAGAAGTCAACCTCTCCCACCTTCGTATCGGAGCTGGCAATGAGTGTGCCGTCTTCATAGATGACCCAATAGCCATCGTAGTACCTGCCGCTGCCAATAATGTTGCCGCGTTCGCCGTCACAAGCATAGGCGAGGCTCTTCCATCCGTCGGCAACCAAGTATTTCGTGAGTGACTGCTCGGGAACGGTGCAAAGCACACTTGCCGTGCGTGCAGCCTTTCTGCGGTGCTGCGGTGCGGCGTAAGACGTGGAGCCTATTGCTGCGAAGGTATTGTCCGTGGCAATGCCGGGTTCCTTCGTCATGTTCTCGATGGTGTTAAGATTGACGCAACCGCGGAACACATAGTCGCCCATCTGGGTGATGTCGCTGCCAAGCTCGACGGCTTCCAGTGCGGAGCAGCCTTCGAAGGCCTGGTCGCGTATCTTCTGTATCTTGTAGAGGTAGATGTTTACCAGCGAGGAGCAGCCCTTGAAGGCGCACTTGCCGATGGTGGTGCAGACGCGTGGTACGCTGACGCTCCTCACATTCGCCATGTCGCAGAAGGCATAGTCGCCGATTTCAATGCCGGCATCGACGATGATGTCGCGTACATATTCACGATAGGCGTACCAGGGAGCATCTTCTGGCTTCTCGAAGCCCTTGTTCACCTGTTCCACCTTCAGTGTGCCTTCGCTGCTGAGCGACCAGACGCCGTCCTTGATGGGGAAATCCGGGAGTTGCTTGTTCAACTTGAATTTGTTCCAGGGAGCCACGGCATATTCGTCGCCATATTTGGCAGGGATGAAGAGAGTGACGGTTTCCGCTACGCCGCTGAAGGCATCGGGGGCTGTCTCGGGTCTGGGGCAGTTCATGTAGAGACCGCCATACGTACGCATGGCATTCTCGAATGCCTTGCTGCCTATGCTCTCTATATCGTCCATATCTATCCTTCCGAAGTCGCATCCCGAGAAGGCACGGGCGCCTATCTGCTTTGCACACTTAAGCCCATGATCAAAATCATAGAGCTTCGTGCATCCGTTGAAGGCGTCGTCTCCAATGATGGAGGGATATTCATATATGGATTTATTCGACAAGCTCTGTGTGCCGTAAGACCATAAGTTCGTGCATCCATAGAATGCCTTCTCGCCGATGGGATAGACGTAATCATGGCCCCAAATTTTGATATCGCCACTCATGGACGTCACTTGTACCACCTCGAGGTTGGTGCAGCCGTTGAAGCAGTTCTTGCCTGGAGCTTGATGCAGTATGACTTTGGTGATTTGATTGCGCAACGCATGCCATGGTCTGTCCTCGGGACGGTCGAAGTTTTTGGTCTCGAACAGATTGAAGCGTTTGCTTTGGCTATCCCAGCTCCAACCATTGCTTCCTATTGGGAGGTTGATGTGGGTGCCTTTCAGCCTGGTCATCAGGCCATTGAACTTTACCTCGTCGTCGAGATATAGCTCGTAGGGCACGGTGATATCCATCGGGTCAAGGTTCTCACCATAATACTTGTACTGATACTCCCACACTTTATTTGCGAAGTTGACCATACAGGTCTCCATGAGGAAATCCATCTCCTTGTCAAGCACGATGCCACGCTGATACATATTCCTTGCTGTAGATATGTCGAACGCATCAGGATGCATGTATTCCAGAGCGGGGAAATGGGTATTAAGCACAGGTGTACCATCGAAGGCATGGTCGCCAATCTCCTGGACCAAACGGAAGTCGAACTCGTCGAGAAGGTCGTTGTTCTCGAACGCTCCATCAAGGATTTTCACAGGCGTGTTGCCGTCGAAGGTTACCTTTTCCACTCCGTACGACTTATCTACATACCAGCCCTTGTACTTTCCTTGCCAATAGGATTCATTCTCATACTCCCCCTCTTTCGCATTTTCTTTGTCCCATTTGTATTTGTCGTACCTGAGTCCGGCAAAGGCCCATGTGCCGATGGTCTTCACCTTGGAAGAAAAGCGTATGCTCACGATGTCAGCTCGGTATTCCCACCATGGGGCATTGGTCTTATAATAGGTTTCCTCATCGTCGCAATTGACGATCATTAAAAGATACAAAAACCATTCGTGATGTTTCTTGGTATTTTCCCACATGTGGTAGTCAGGCACGGTCTCTGCATCGATATAGAGTTCGCCCGTCTCGGTGTCGAGCTTCCATGTGCCACCTGTCGAAAAGGTGCCTGACTTCACCTTTCCGCTTGCTCCCATCGTCACCAACAGACAGAGGAGCAGTAGTAATTTCTTCTTCATAGTTATTGAAATTTAAGTTAATAAATAAAGGTAATTAAGTTGTTTGTTATTTCACGGTTTCATTCTTCCTCAACTCCGACGGCATGATGCCGAAGAAGCCTTTGAAGGCGCGTGTGAAGTTGGGCAGCTGGGCGTATCCGCAGCGGTAGGCAACCTCGGAGATAGTGATGTTTCGATGTTGCTGCAGCAGGAATTTTGCTTTTTCCATGCGGACTCGCAGGACGTAGGCTTTGGGTGTTGTCTCCAGCGTCTCGGTGAGGCGTCTGCGCAGACTGCCTGTGCTGATGTGCATCTGTGCCGCTATCGTCTTGATGTCGGAGGTGCCGTTCTCGGTAGTTGTGCTGATGATGCCTGTCAGTTTCTCGATGAACTCTCGGTCTTCGTCGGTCAGGCTGTCACGTTCCTCCTGCTTCATCATGTCCTGCACCATCTTCTGGTACTGGTCGCTCATGGCGGTGTACTGCTCGTGCAGCGACGTGATGTCCTGCTCGTAGTCCTCCATCTTCCGTCTGTGGCGTAGCCATGTGGCGACTGCTGCGGCTGAGATGACGATGAGCAGGAGGATGGCAGCGATGAGGATGAACCGGCTGCGACGCTCGGCCGTCAGCTTCTCTTTCATGAGGATGTCGTTGTAGTATAGTGCATTGTATTTTGCCAAGGCCTCGCTCGTCTCGGTCTGATAGATGGAGTCCTGCAGGAGTTTGGCGCGCTCCAGGTGCAGCATGGCTTCGGCGGGAGCGGTGGCTTTCGTGGTGCGGTAGAGTCCCTCGCGCGCGTGCAGTTCATTATATTTATCGCCCTGCTTCAGGAAG
>OCVV011314188.1_pt1 | contig 16127 bp, 10 predicted proteins | sample 1539721 | NCBI WGS metagenome assembly OCVV01 (sample SAMN02144230, study PRJEB22623) | gut metagenome | biome: sheep rumen | host: Ovis aries | place: New Zealand
TCTGAAATATTAATTCCTTCTCACTTAGAATCAAATGGTAGAGTTAAATACAAAGTAGGAGATACTATTACTCTAAATATAGGTAAAAGAGTCTCTACTGAAGATGGTGCCGAGTTAACTCAAGATGATGACTTCTCGGAAGATTCCGAAAAAATAACTGATACACATCCAAAAGAATATAAAATTGTTGGTAAGATAGCTAGACCATCAAACAAAGTAGAAAACTTTAGAGCACCTGGTTATACATTTGTAACTTACTATGAAGGTAATAGTACAGAAGGTAATACTACCATGTACGTATTACTTAATAAATATGGTAGAAAAAATTACTATAAAATAGTTGCAAATATATTAGGTATTGATGAAGTAGCATTCCAAAAATTATATGAAGGTGACTATGAAAGCACCGAAGAATATGATGCTATCTCAAAAGAAGTCCAGAAAGCTAAATATGAAATATTATTTAACAAATATTTAATATTACTAGAATCTAATCCATTTGATAAAAAATCTTTAGGTGGACTTGCTACATTATTCATGATAGTTGTAATAATTACTATTGTTGCATCAGTATTCTGTATAAAGAACTCCTTTGATATATCTGTAACAGAAAAAATTAAACAATATGGTATGTTAAGAAGTGTAGGAGCAACTAAAAAGCAAATTAGAGCAAATGTCTTTAGAGAAGCAACTATACTTGGATTAATTGGTATTCCTTTAGGTGTAGTTCTTGGATTAGTTGCTGATATTATCTTTACTGCTGTAAGTAATACACTTATTGGAAAAATTAATATGCAAGATGGCTTTAAAATATATTTAAGTTTTAGACCAATGTTTATAGCAATTGCTATTATCGCTGGAATTATTACAGTATATTTATCAGCACTATCAAGTGCAATTAAATCAGGTAGAATTACACCAATAAAGTCAATTACTAATGCTGATGATATAAAGATCAAAAGAAATAGCATTCGTTCACCTAAAATAATTAAAAAGATATTTGGTATAGGTGGAGATATTTCATATAAAAACTTAAAGAGAAGTAGAAAAAAATATAGAACGACAGTTATTTCTATCGTAGTATCTGTTGCTATATTTATAGCGTTATCTTATTTCATGGTTTCTCTTGTGAATGTAACTAAAGACACTGTTGGAGGGTCTGATTATGATATTCATTACACTACTACAGTTTATAAAGCTCCAACAGCACCAGAAAAGATCCTTAAAACTTTAAAATTAGATGGTATTAAAGAGTATTCAATTAGAAGAGAAAACTCTATTAACTTAAGTTTATCTTATGTTGATAAAAAAGTATTATCAGGTCTGTCATATGTACCAACCGATGGTGAAGGAAAACTATATGCTAAAGTTGTTGCTATTGGTGAAGATGCTTATAAAAATTATATAAAAACTCTAAATTTAAAATATGAAGATGTTAAGAATAAAGCAATTCTTTATAATTATTTCTCATATACTACAGAAGATGGTAAGAAACACTTTAAAGAACTTCTTTCTCTTAAAGGAGGAGATAAAGTAGATGTTACAAGTATAGATGATTTAAAGTTTACTTTAGATATAGAAACCACTACTAAAGAACTTCCTTTAGGTGGTAACTTTGATAATGAAATTGTATTCATTGTATCTGATGAATTATATGATTCAATTAAGTTTGATTCTCAATATGAATGGGAAGTATATTTAACTTTAGAAGATAAAAAAGATGCTTCTAAGATTCAAGATGAAATAGATAAAATATTACTTGATGAACAATATAACTTAACAAATGTAATAGAACAAAATGAACAAACTGAAAGTGTTGTACTTCTAATTGGTATTACTTTATATGGTTTTATTATTGTAATATCTTTAATTGGTATAACTAATATATTTAATACAATTACTACTAACATGGAATTAAGAAGAAGAGAATTTGCAACTTTAAAGTCTGTTGGTATGACTAAAAAAGAATTTAATAGAATGGTTAGACTAGAGTCTTTATTCATGGGAGTAAAATCTCTAGTATTTGGTACTATACTAGGATTCTTAATATCATTCTTAATGTATAAAGTATTATACAAAGATGAAGTAGATGTAGAATTCTTATTCCCTTATAAATCAGTTATAATTGCAAGTATTGCTGTATTTATAGTTATATTTGCAATCATGAGATATTCTATTAAAAAGATTGAATCTCAAAATATAATTGAAACAATTAGAAATGAGAATATATAAAAAGAGATTAATTATAATCTCTTTTTTGTTATAATTATAGATGAGGTGATTGTTTTGAATATACTACTTATAGAAGACAATGAAATCATATCTAAAAGTTTAAAATATAATCTAGAACTAAATGACTATAAAGTTGCAATTGCACCTGATATTATTACTTCTAAAGAATATTTAAATAATAGTATTAATTTAATTATATTAGATTTAAACTTACCTGATGGATCAGGAATAGATCTTTATAAAGATACTATTAAGAGCCTTTCTATTCCTACAATTATTCTTACAGCTGTTGATGATGAAGACAGTATAGTTGATGCACTTGATTTAGGTGTAGAAGAATATATGACTAAACCATTTAGTACTAAAGAACTTCTTGCTCGTATTAAAAGAGTTATTTTAAAGAATACTTCTTCTTCGTTAATAAAAATAAATGATATTACTTATAACGTTGATAAGATGGAAGTGTATGAAAAAGAAAGGCAAATAACTTTATCTTCTCTTGAATTAAAGCTTGTTAACTTACTATTTATGAATATCAATAAAGTAGTAAGTAGAAATGAAATACTTGATAAGATTTGGGAGTGGACAGGTAATGATGTAGATGATCATACTGTTACAGTATATTTTAAAAGAATAAGAGAAAAGTTTAATACAGATTTTATTAAAACCGTAAAAGGAATAGGTTATAGAATAGATGAAAAATAGAATAGAAAATAAAAATGTATTAATTCTATCAATTATTATATTTTTAACAGGTTTAGTAACTTTCTCAGCATTTAATATATACGAGTATCACTCATATAATAAAAACTTTAATAAAAAGCTCCTAGAAGTAGTAACAGCTATAAGAAATAAATACCCTGATATGGGAGAAGATGAGGTTACAGATATAATTCTTTCTGATAATCTAGATGAAGAGTTAGTAACTGCGTATTCAATTGATTTACCAACATCAAATCTTTTAAAAGAAAATAGTATATTACATACTAAATATTTAATTTATACTTTATTATTGTTCTCTTTATTTATATTATTAATAATATTTATATATACTATCTATAATAAAAAGAGAAGCAATAAGATAAACGATATTGTATCCTTAATAAAGAAAATAAATAATAAAATATATGATATAGATATAAGAGATATGAGAGAAGATGAAATATCTATATTAAAAAGTGAAATTTATAAAACAACAATCATGTTAAAACAAGAGGCAGAAAACTCTACAATTGATAAAGTAGAACTTAAAAAATCTTTATCTGATATATCTCATCAATTGAAAACTCCTCTTACATCTATATCTATTATTCTAGATAACTTACTAGAAAATGAGGCCATGGACGCAGAAACTAGAAATATATTCTTAAGAGAAATAAAAAGAGAAACTATTAATATAAACTTCCTAGTACAAAATATACTTAAACTATCTAAATTAGATACTAATACAGTTATATTTAATAGTAATACTCATACTTTAGAAGAACTTATTAATAGTTCTTTAAAAAACATATCTATAATAAGTGAAATAAATGAAGTTAAAGTAGTTACAGATATAGTTAAAACTACTCTTAAAATTGATTTAAAATGGCAATCTGAAGCTATTTCTAATGTACTTAAGAATTCTATAGAACACTCTCCAAAAGGAAGTGTTATTGAAGTTACTACAAGAGATACATCAGTATTTACAGAAATAAAAATAAGAGACCATGGAACAGGAATAGATGAGGCAGACTTAAATCATATTTTTGAAAGATTTTATAAAACAAAGAATGCTAAAAGTGATTCCATAGGAATAGGTTTATCTTTAACTAAATCCATTATAGAAAAAGAAAATGGTTCCATAAGCGTCACATCAAATAACAAAGGAACTACATTTAAAATCAGATATTATAAATAGACATCATCATAATAGATGATGTTTTTATTTTGTAGAATTAAATAAATATATGTTGTATAATATTTAAGAAAGGTAGAATATCATGAATAAGAATAAACAAATATTAAAACATTGTCCTAACTTTTATAAAATAATTAATTTTGATTATTATGAAGATGATGATTTATCTGAAAAGATAATAGATATTTATCAAAAATATGTATTCGTGGTAAATCCTTCAAAAGAAAAAGAAGTTAAAAAATTAGAAGAATTAGATTATATAATTAATAAATATATTGATGATTATTTCTTTAGGAAAGAACTAAGAGCTTGGATGACTAATATTCAAGTTAGAAAAGGTGAAGACATCATGGAAGCAATAGTTTCTTGGATCATCAATGTATTTGATAATTATGAGGTTGGCTATACAAAGAATATTTATTTATCGAGGTGGATTTAGATGGAAGATTATTACTACGAGGCTACTAGCAAAAAAGAAGTTATATTTAAATTATTCTTAGGATTAGTAATAGTTGCATGTTTCGTTTTATTAATTATTTTTATGATTAATAAAGATAATGTTTCTATTAAGAAAAATATAGAATTAGAAGCAGGAGAAGTACTTCCTAAAGATGTTAATTTTTATGTTAGTTCCAAAATAACTAATGAAAGTGATTATACTGTTACTGTTAAAGACCTTACTTTAGGAGAGAAAGTAACTACTGCAGGAAAGTATAACTACAAGGTAGAATACAAAGATAAAGTATTAAAAGGTACTATTACAGTAAAAGATACTACTCCTCCAAGAGTAGAAGTAAGTGATTTAACTATCGGGGTTGATGAAGACTATAACCCAGATGATTTCCTAACTAAATGTGAAGACTATTCAAAACCTTGTACAGTTATTATCAAAGACGAAAAAGATGAGAGTTTAAATAAAAAGGCAGGAGAATATAAAGTTGATTTAATAATAACTGATACATTTGATAATAAGACAACAAAGACTGCTAAATTAATTGTTAAAGAAAACTACTCAAGAACAATAGAAGCACTTAAGGATACTACATTTGTAGCAACTAATCCTGAAGTAGAAGATATTACTACAAAAGACGCATTTAAAATGTATGATCATGCATTTATAGATGATCCTCATGAAAGCAAAGAATATGAAGATATCTATGAAGTACTAGAAACTGACCTTAGAGAATATTTACCAGAAGAATACTCAGGACTAAATATAGTAAATCAAGAAATTATATATATGTATAATAGACACGGATTTATTGTAGGATTTGCTGTAAGAGTACAATTATCAAGTGGAGAAACAATATATCTTCATAAAAATTAAAAAAAGTTAAATTTTTACTTGCATTTTATTCTCAAAAGAGTATAATGATTATTTGTGGGCGTCATTTACCCGGAAGAACATAGATAATAACTTAAACACTTAATTATTTCTTTATACACAACTTAAATTATCTATATATAACATCCTAGACCTAACAACTTAAGATTCTTCCAAACAAATGGTTATATAAATTCTAGAGTTTAGCTCTAGTTTTTTTGTGCTCAAAAATATAAACTTTTTCTATTAAAACGAACAAATATTTGATAGAATGTTATATAGGAAATGGAAGATGAAAAATGGATGAGAAGTTAATCAGATTTTTTAAAAAAATTGGATTTAATGATATTGTTTCTTTTGAAAATGCGAGCCTTGAATCTTGTACTGTTCATAAGAAAACATCTACTTGGACAATTAAGATTAAAGCACCAGAACTAATTCCTTTATCATCTATTTTAAGTCTTAAAAAACTTTGTAAAGAAGGAGTAGACTCAGTTAAATCTATAGATATTATATTAGATTATAGTTCCTTAAATGAAGAACTAGTTTTAGAGTATTTTAAATACTTCTTTAATCTTGTAACTAGAGACTTAGTAAGTCTCTCAGGTATTAATAAAGATACTATTAGCATTGATGGGAACTATATTTCAATAGATGTTACTTCTAAGATGGAAGAAACTAATATCAAAAAGGTAGAAAAAAGACTATTAACTCTTTTAAGTGAATGTGGTGTAACTGGTTTTAAGATTAAATGTAATTTAAATGAAGAAGCAGAAAAAGAAGTTCAAAAGACTATTAAGAAAACTATTGATAATGTTGTTTTACCTAAAGTAATGGCATCTCCTCAAACAACTACTAAATCATGGACTCCAAAGAAAAAAATTGAGTATCAAAGAGAAGGAGTAGTTCCAATTAAGACTCTTACTAAAGAAGAAAATGCTGTTAACTTAGAAGCTTATGTAATAGATCTTGAAGGAATGGTTAGAACTAAGAAAACAGGCGGAGAGTTTTATTTAATAAATATTAAACTATCTGATAACTCATCTTCTATATTAGGAAAATACTTTGCAAGTGATTCAGATGAGTTTGAGAAAGTATGTAAAGAACTTAAAAAAGGTAATTGGTATCACTTCACAGGTCAAGTAAGAGATGATGCTTATGCTCATGATCTTGTTTTTAATATGCGTACATATGAAGCAATTGATAATCCAATTGTTAAGAGAATTGATGAAGCCGATGAAAAAAGAGTAGAACTTCATGCACATACAATGATGTCTCAAATGGACGGAGTTATCAATGAGGAAGATTTAGTTGATCAAGCAATTAAATGGGGACACAGAGGTGTTGCTATTACTGACCATGATTGTTGCCAAGCATTCCCTCATGTATTTGATAAAGTAACTAAATATAATAAAAGTAAGAAAAAAGAATTTGATGAAAAAATAAAAGCTAATGAAGAAACTATTAAAGATTTAAGTGACTCAGGTAATATTGAAGGAGTAAAAGCTCTTGAAGAAATGAATAACGAGTTACGTGAAGAAAAGAAGAACTATGTTCCTTTTAAAGCTGCTTATGGTGTAGAACTTGATATGTTTGATTCTTTCCTTAATGTTTGTTTCAATGCTGATGATAGAGATATAAATAAAACTGAATTTGTTGTATTCGATACTGAAACAACAGGATTTAATCCTGGTATTGGAGACTCCATGATTGAAATAGGTGGAGTACGTATTAAAGATGGAGAAGTAGTTGATAGATTTGATGAACTTATTAATCCAGGTCATCATATTGATGAAGCAATAACAAAAGTAACGGATATATCCGATGATGATGTAAAAGATGCTGATAACGAAGAAAATGTTACTAAACGTTTTAAAGAGTGGATAGGAGACTTACCACTTGTTGCTCACAATGCTAAATTCGATAAAAATATGCTTGATATGGCATATCATAAATATAATTTAGGAGAACTTAAAAACCCTATTATTGATACACTTAATTTATCTAGAGTAATTAATTTAGATTTAAAACGTCATAGTCTTGCTGCTTTAGGTAAAAACTATGGTATTGATACAGGAGAAGCTGACACTGGAGATGAAGAAGAAAGTGATTCTTCTGTAACTTTAGTAGATATTCCTGAAGAAGTTGGTGCCTTACTTGAGGATATTAAACTAGATGGAGTATCTATTCTAGAAGTTACATCTATAGAAAATGATGTAAAAGATATAGCAACTGAAACTGTAGTAAAGGGATTCAAGAAAAAATATTCTATATCTAATGCATTCAGAGCATCTAAAACTGATTCAGTAGAGTTAGAAGTAATATTAAATAATATAGATTTTAGTGTTGTAAGCCCAACTGGTGTTATAAAGTTGCATCCAGCTTCTAATGATATTTCTATAGATATTACAAATGGATTACAAGAATATAACATTACATTTAATATCTATGTTGGACAACACCATGGTGCTGATGTCGACTCTGAAAATACTGCTTTAATATTTAATAGTATGTTAAAGCAAATAAAAGGAATTAATACTTTAAATGAACTAAATGACTTAGGTTTATTAGAATCTATTTCTATAAAGAATAATCCTAAGTATTTAAAGAATATACAAGATCTTATTTCTTATAAGAATTATATAAAAATTCAGATGGATAGTGACACTAATAAAGAAAATCCATTTGAAGAATATGGAGTAAATGGATATTCATGGAAGTTTGACTGGTGTCATAAAGATCACCTTCAAATGTATGAAAATATACCTGCTGAAAGTTTTACAGAAAACATAGCAAATGAATATGATGGTACAAAGCATATTACACTTATAGCTAAGAATCATGATGGCTTAAAGAGTCTATTTAAGATTATTTCCTTTGCTAATACAAACTTCTTAAGTAAGAATGCAAGAATACCTAGAAGATTAGTTAATGAGTTAAGAGAAAACATTCTTGTTGGAAGTGCATGCTTAAATGGTGAAATATTTAATATTGCACTTACTCGTAGTGATGAAGAGTTAAAGAAAGCAATGGAGTTCTATGACTATATAGAAGTTCAACCTTTAGATAATTATCGCTTTCTAATTGCAAGCCACGATATAGATTCAGAAGCACATTTAAAGAAAGTAATTAAGAAGATTATTAAGTGTGCTAAAGAAGTAGGTAAGATGATTGTTGCAACAGGAGATGTTCATAATCTAAATCCTGAAGATGTTTTATCAAGAGAGATTATAGTTAATCAAAATGTACCTGGAAAAGGTAGACATCCTCTTGCAAGATGTCTAAAACCAAAAGCTAAAAATAATACTAATAAAAAGAATATTGCTGATGCAATAGAAAAAGCTAAGAAGAATGGTGTAGAACTAAATCCAACAGATATAAAAGTACTTAAATATATCTACACAATGACTGCGTTTAAAGACATTCCTATTACTGCTTCAACTATTCTTGATATATATGCAACACCTAAAGGTGATAAAGCAAGTGACGAAGTAGAAGTATTAAAGACTGATGATGATAAGAAGTATAGAATAGAAAGTTCTCTACGACGCTTACAAATTGCTGGTGTTCTTACAATTAACTTTGCAGATGGCACTTATAAATTACTTTCTAAATACTCATCAACTGGTTCTACCGTTCATGGTGATATACCTAATCAATACTTTAGAACTACGAGCGAAATGTTAGAAGAGTTTGCATTCTTAGAAGATAAAAAGTTAGTTAAAGAAATAGTTATTGATAACCCTAATAAGATTATTGATATGATGGACGAAATAGAGGTAATTGTTTATCCTGAAAAACCTTACTCTCCAATTATTGAGCATTCTCAAGAAATATGTCGTGATTTAGTATTTGACAAAGCACATTCTATGTATGGAGATCCACTTCCAAGAAACATAGAAGAGCGTATTGCTCAAGAGTTCTATGGAGATAAGATAACTGATTTAGTTAAAGCTCATATGGATAGTGAATATCCAGATATGAGTGAAGAAGAAAAACAAGAGAAGTTCTCTAGTTACTTACATGATGTAATCATGTCAGGATATGATGGAGTAGTAAAATTAAAAACAGAAGAGGTTAAGTCTCAAGAACCAGACTTAAGTGAAAAAGATGCTATAGAAAAAGCTAAGTTATTATTAACTGGTATCATAGGTGGAGGTTTTGACGTTATCTACCTTATAGCTCAAAAACTGGTTAAACACTCAAATGACGATGGATATTTAGTTGGTTCCCGTGGTTCTGTAGGTTCATCATTTGTTGCATCAATGATGGGTATTACAGAGTGTAATGGTCTTCCAGCTCATTACTATTGCCCTAAGTGTTGCCATAATGAATTTACTGATAAAGATGGTAATCCATTATCAGAAGCATATCCATCTGGATATGACTTACCTAATAAAAAGTGTCCTGAATGTGGAGAAATGATGGTTCATCAAGGAAATGACATGCCATTTGCAACCTTCCTAGGTTTTGCAGGTGAGAAAGTTCCTGATATAGACCTTAACTTCTCGGGAGATAACCAAGCAAGTGCCCATGCTTATACAAAAGTACTATTTGGTACTGATAATGTATATCGTGCGGGTACAATAGGTACAGTTGCAGATAAGACAGCATTTGGTTATGTTCAAGGTTTCTATGAAGATCAAATGTTTAACGATCTTCAAAATGAAGCAAAAACATATGGTATAAAAATAGCTTCTAAAGATGACTTAAAGAAGAAAAAATTAATTAAATGTAATATAAGAGATGTTGAAATTGAACGTCAAGCAATTGGTTGTACAGGTGTTAAAAGAACAACTGGTCAACACCCAGGTGGAATCGTTGTAGTTCCAGGTTACAAAGATGTCTGGGATTTCACACCATTCCAATATCCTGCTGATGATCCAACTGCTGAATGGAGAACAACACACTTCGATTATCATAAGATTGAAGCAGATCTTTTAAAACTTGATATACTTGGTCACGATGACCCAACAGTTCTAAGAATGTTACAAGATTTATCAGGCATGGATGTTACAACAATTGATTTAGGTGATAAAGATACTATGTCTATTTTCACAGGTCCTGAGATTCTTGGCGTTAAACCTGATCAATTAAGAGGATTAACAAAAGATGGACGTAAATACTGCCCAACAGGAACTCTTGGTATCCCTGAATTTGGTACATCATTCTTACTTGGAATGCTTGAAGAAACAAAACCAACAACATTTGCAGAACTTATAAAAATATCAGGTTTATCTCATGGTACAGATGTATGGTTAGGTAATGCTCATGACCTATGTACACCTGATGAAAATGGTGACATAAAAGTACCATTTAAAAATGTAATTGGTTGTCGTGATGACATCATGGTTAATCTTATACAATGGGGTCTTCCTGCTGGTAAAGCCTTCAAAATCATGGAGTTTGTTCGTAAAGGTAAAGCAAGTAAAGATCCTGCTGGTTGGAAAGAACACGCAGCCTACATGAAAGAACATAATATTCCTGATTGGTATATTGAATCATGTAGTAAGATTAAATACATGTTCCCAAAAGCACACGCAACAGCATATGTAACAAGTGCATTTAGAATTGCATGGTTTAAAGTACATCATCCAATTTGGTATTATTCAGCATACCTTTCAATTCGTAAAGATAAATTTGATATTGCATCCATGGTAGGTGGAGAACAAGCAATAAGAGATAGAATTGATGAGATGGATATGGATCCAAACTTAAGTGATGTAGATAAAGAAAAACGTGATACGTTATACATTTGTCTAGAAATGTGTGCACGTGGATTTAGATTTGAAAATATCGATATTGAGAAAAGTGATGCACGTAAGTTCCTTATAACTGAAGATGGTAAAGGTTTAATTATTCCTTTCAGTGCTCTTGATGGTCTAGGTGAAAACGTTGCTTTAAAGATTATTGAAGAACGTAAGAAAGCACCATTTATATCACAAGAAGATTTACATGATCGTGGTAAATGTCCAACAAGCGCTATGGAAAAATTAAAAGAACTTGGATGTTTCAAGAACTTAAGTGAATCAAATCAATTATCATTATTCTAAAAGTGAGATTTTTCTCACTTTTTTCATTTTTATGTTATTATGAAACTGGTGATAGCGATGAATGATGAAAAAATAGATGAATTAAATAAAGGAATTAAAATTTTAATATTCTTTGTAATAATACTTATAGTATTAGTATCAAGTTTCTTTGCTGTATTTATGTTATCAAAAGATAAAGAAACAACTAAAACTGATAATAAAGAGACTACAGCAGCTACTACAATAACAACTACTACAACAACTACTGCAAAAGATCACAAACTTTTTACATTAGGAACAGAATTCTACGAAGGTTTTTACTGGAATGATTGTGGTAAGAATGGTGATAACTATAGAAAAGAATACCTAGATAAATTTAAAGATATAGGTATTAAAGTAAATATAGATAATCTAATTAGATATAACAGTGATGATCAAGAAGCATTAGAATATTATTTTTCTGATTATGATACAGTTGAAACTAGAGTAATCTTTTACCCTAAAAAACCTTATGGTGTTAAAGACTATACTATTAAACTTGAAATAGTAAAAAAATAAACTCGATATCGAATCGAGTTTTTATATGTTATAATTGTTTTAGGGTGGTAAAATGAAATATTCAACTAAGGACTTATATCTTGCACGTCTTGGAAAAGTAACAAGTATTAAATTTTTATCATATGACCATTATAGAACTTATTATGATAAACTTAATAGATTTATATTTGCTAGAAAAGATGGACTTTATTATTATGACATTTTTACGGGTACAGAGTATCGAGATTTATCTCGTCTAAACGATGAAGGAGATATAATTATTGTTGAGAAAACTCCTATTTCTATTAATCAAAAAAAGGTATCTAAAGAAACACTTGAAAAGATAGTAGCAGAGTGTAATCCAAATGTTTTAATTGTAAAAGAAAGTCCTATAGAAGGTATTAAAAGACTCTTATTTAAAAAATAGTAGTAATACTATTTTTTTATTTATCTAAACAATACATTTATATATACGAAAGTATGTTTGGTATGCTATAATTAACTAGGAGATGATAAATATGTTTAACTACATAATTGGAACAATAACTGAAGTTACTGCAAGTGGAATAGTAGTTGATAATAATGGGATTGGATATGACATTTTTGTACCTAATCCATATGCTTTTGAAGAAGGAAAAGAAACTAAAGTATATATATATCATCAAATAACTGAAAATGGACAAGCCTTATTTGGTTTTAAAAATAAAGATGAAAAAGAATTATTCTTAAGACTTATAAATGTAAAAGGATTAGGTCCAAGAATAGCTCTACCAATGTTTGCAACTGGTTCTGTAGATGGAATAATTGATGCTATTGATAGAGAAAATGTTTTATATTTAACTAAATTTCCTAAAGTAGGAGATAAGTTAGCAAGACAAATAATACTTGATTTAAAAGGAAAACTTGCTCCAACTAGTTCAGGTGATATTGTAGATTCTGGTGAACTTGTTGAAGTATTATTAAATCTTGGTTATAAGAAACCTGAGATTAAGAAAGTATTACCTAATATAGATTATTCAAAGAGTCTTGAAGAACAAATTAAAGACGCTTTAAAACAAATGCTTAAATAGGAGAAAATATGGAGAGAATAATTGATAATGAAAAACTATCAGAAGATTTTGAAAGTGATCAATTTATTAGACCTCAGACTCTAGATGAATACGTAGGTCAAGATGAAGTTAAAAATAACTTACATGTCTTCATTGAAGCAGCAAAATTAAGAGATGAACCTCTTGATCATGTTTTACTATATGGTCCTCCTGGACTTGGTAAAACAACACTTGCTCATATTATTGCAAATGAACTTGGAGCGAAGTTTAAAACTGCATCAGGTCCTTCAATAGAAAAGTCAGGGGACTTAGCAGCAGTTCTTTCAACTCTTGAACCAGGAGATGTATTATTTATTGATGAAATACATAGATTACCTAAGTTCATAGAAGAAATGTTATATCCTGCCATGGAAGACTTTGAACTTGATATTGTTGTAGGAGGAGAAGGAAGTTCTAGATCAATTAAAATTGATTTACCACCTTTCACATTAGTCGGGGCAACTACTCGTGCTGGAGATGTATCAAGTCCTCTAAGAGATAGATTTGGTATTGTTAATAAGCTTAATTACTATACAGATGAAGAATTACAATCAATTGTAAAAAGAACTAGTAGAGTCCTAGAAATGCCTATTAATGATGATGCAGCCATGGAACTTGCTAAACGCTCAAGAAAAACACCAAGAATTGCTAATAGATTATTTAAAAGAGTAAGAGACTTTGCTTTAGTTGATGGAGATAATGAAATTAGTTTTGATTTAACTAAAAAAGCTCTTGATAGATTAAAAGTAGATAACTATGGTTTAGACCAAATAGATATTGAATACTTAACTGCATTAATTGAAAAATTTAATGGAGGTCCAGTTGGTGTTGAAACTATTTCAAGTGCAATTGGTGAAGAAATATCTACTCTTGAAGATGTTGTAGAACCTTTTCTTATGCAAGAAGGTTTTATTAAACGTACTCCTCGTGGAAGAGTAGTAACTGAAAAAGCCTATCAACATATGGGTATTACAGAAGGTAGATTGTTTTAATTAAAGAAATATAGATTATATTTCTTTTTTTATGGATAATATATGTAAATTAATAATTAATTAAAATCTAAATTAAATAATATATTTGCATATTTTGTATAATATAAATAGGATGTGTTTTTATGAAAATTAGTACTAAGTATTTATATCCAGGGATGGAATTAAATGAAGAAATTAAAACATATGAAGGAGACCTTTTTTCTAAGGGTACACTTATTAGTAAAAATATAATAAATACTATTATTAAAAACGATTATAGTGAAATAGATATCTTAATAAGTAATACTAATGAAACTTTCAATGGTAACTTTAAAGAATACATAAAAAATGCTATTAAAGATAATAATATTGAATTACTTAAATATATTTCTACATTATTTGAAAGAATATATCATAATATAAGTTTTAATATAGACTTATCTAAATATACTTCTAAAGAGTATGATTTATATGATCATATTGTTAATATGACAATATTTGCAACAAGAGTTGCAACTCTTTATAACGTTAATGCTCCTAAAGATAAACAAATAGATATAAGTGAACTTGCTTTATCATGTATGTTATCTAAATATGGTAAACGTTGTAAGAATGAAGAATATTTTAAGAAGACTAGAGAACACATGAACTTTTGGGATAAAGAAAAGTTTCCTAATATAAAAGCAGAAGACTTCTATAAATATAATGATAGAGTTAATACCTTATATGCATACATTTTGCTTGATGAATTTGATATAGATGAAAATGTAAGAGAAAACATCTTACTTTCAAATGAATACTATAATAATCCATCATCTCCTCTTGGGGCAAAGCTACTTGATTATGGTTTTTCTTCATACGTAGCATCTTTGATAAGTGTTGCAGATACATATGATATGTTACTTATAGAAGGTGCCTTAAAGAATAAAAATGAGCCATTTAAAGAAGTGGTATCAAAGATTAATAAATATGTATCTATTGGATACTTAAACCCTTTTTGGACTAAGTTTATACTATATGATATTCCTCTATATAAGGAAGGGGATAAAGTAATATTAACTGATTCTACAATTGCTTATGTTAAATCATACGATCCTAAAGATCCTCTTAGACCTAAGATAACAGATAAATCAGGAAATATTATAGAATATAAAGATGATTTAAGAGTATTAAGATTAGTGGATACAAGTTACTAAAACATTTGTAAATACTTAAAAAAAGAAGTATACTAGTGTAACGATTTAAAGGAGTGAAAGACATGAGAACTGATGACTTTGATTATTATTTACCTGAAGAACTAATTGCACAGTCTCCACTTATGGATAGAGACTCATGTAAATTACTTGTTCTACATAAGAATACTGGAGAAATTGAACATAAAGTATTCTCAGATATCATAGATTATTTACGCCCTGGAGATGCTTTAGTAATTAATGATACTAAAGTAATTCCAGCAAGAATAATTGGAGAAAAGATAGATACACACGCTGTTATAGAGTTACTTCTTTTAAAAGATTTAGGTAATGATGAATGGGAATGTTTATCTAAACCTCAAAAACGTTTACATGTTGGAACAACTCTTACATTTGGAGATGGTTCTCTAAAAGCAGAAGTAACGGAAATACTTCCAGATGGTATTACTCATGTTAAATTACTTTATAAAGGTATTTTAATGGAAATACTTGAACGTCTTGGAACTATGCCACTTCCTCCATATATTCATGAAAAACTAGATAAACAAGATATGTATCAAACAGTTTATGCTAAGAATTATGGATCAGCAGCAGCACCAACAGCAGGTCTACATTTTACTCCTGAGTTACTAGAAGATATTAAGAATAAGGGTGTAGAAATAGTACCTGTTACACTTAATGTTGGTCTAGGTACATTTAGACCTGTACAAGTAGAAGATGTAACCAAACATGTAATGCACACTGAAAGTTATGTTTTATCTAAAGCATCATGTGAAAAACTTAATGAAATCCGCTCTAAAGGAGGACGTATTTTTGCTGTTGGTACAACATCAACAAGAGTACTAGAAAC
>OCVV012846851.1_pt1 | contig 16112 bp, 19 predicted proteins | sample 1539721 | NCBI WGS metagenome assembly OCVV01 (sample SAMN02144230, study PRJEB22623) | gut metagenome | biome: sheep rumen | host: Ovis aries | place: New Zealand
GTTGCATACAATGTACCAATTCCAATCTTGGAATGATGGGGGAATGTCACCCATTAAACTGGTTCTGCGCTGACGGTGAATGCGGGAAGGACGGTGAAGTGGAATGATGCGACCAATGCAGAACCATAAAAATACCCTAAAGTGATAATAAACACTATAAAGTGAATCAGAACTTTGAAGGTGGTGAACCTGGAATGACTGAGACGATCGCAGAGATCATGATCCGGCTGAGTGACCTGGAGCTGATCGAAATGCTGCCATACATACGGGATGAAAACGGCGAGAAGGTGTCGCTGGTGGAGCTGAGACACATACTGCGCGAGGAAGTGCAGCGGATCAGGAACAATGCCAGATAGGGGTATCGACCTGGAGAACATGAGCAAAGAAAAAGACCGTGGGGGTGCATGACGATGGTGGACTTCAAACGAATAGAGTTATTGCAGAATCAGGAGAGAAAGTTTGCGCTGATGGTCATTAAGGCAGACGCCAGGGCGAAGAAGGTTACCTCCGTCATCACCGGAATGCCACGCGGTGGAAGCTCCAACAACTCTCAGGAAGATCGAATGATTGAGCTTGTTGCAATCAAAGAAATTTACAACGATGTATCAAACGAGCTTAAACGGAGAAGAGATGAATTGGAGAAGCTGATCAGGTTCCTGGACGATCCGAACGAGAATCTTGCGATCCAGCTCAGATACCTTCGCGGAAATACGGTGGGGGGTGTTTGTGAAAAGATGAACTATTCGGAAACACAGGTCCGCCGCTTCCTGCGCAGAGGTGAAGCGAACATCAACCGGAGCGCTGAAAAAGATGGTCGGTCATGACTGCCTTTTATGTGTAATAATGTATGTGTGGTTCCAGGATCATGGTGGAACTCTCCTAACAAGGGAGCGGCTTTTCGGTCGCTCTCTTGTTATGTTGAGGGGTATCAATTGGAAAAGCGGCAGGGGGTTTGAAAAATGCCCGTCCCCAAGCGAAACCGGCCGGATCATGACGGCACGCATCGGCTGGCCTTCGACAGGAACAAGCGGAAGATCCTGGCATCAGAGAGCATCTGCGGGATCTGTGGTCAGCCAGTTGACAAGCGGATTCCATATCCGCATCCGATGGCGCCTTGCATTGATCACATTATACCGATTGATAAAGGTGGACATCCAAGCGACATCAGCAACCTACAACTTGCGCACCTGAAATGTAACAGGGAGAAGTCGAACAAGCTGCAGTATCCAGTGAAGCAGAAAAAGAGTGAAGCCAACACCGGAACGGAGATCGTTGACAATTCAAACCGAGTATTACCACAGAGCATGGCGTGGTCGGAATACAAAGCGAAAGAGCAGTGAGAGCAGATAGAGGGGGGCCATCCCCCCGGCCGGGGCGGGCGCGAGCTTCCCCCGCCGTGTCTGGGAACTTTTTTTCGGGGAAAGGGGGTCCGGCCCCCGGATCAGGAGGTCAAGCATGGAGTATCAGGGAATCGACTATCTGCGGCGAAAGCTGGACAGTAAGCAGGGCCGGGTGAACCTCAGATACAAGTATTACGAAATGAAAAACGCGGTTCAGGACTTCAATATTGTGATCCCGCGGCAATGGTCCTGGCTGACGGCTACCCTGGGATGGTGCGGAAAGGCTGTGGATGCGCTGGCGGATCGGCTGGTGTTCCGGGAGTTCGGGGAGGACAACTTCAACCTGAACCAGATCTATGACATGAACAGCAAGGATGTGCTGGTAGACTCCGCGATCCTGAGCGCGTGCATTGCATCCTGCTGTTTTGTGTACATCTCGCCGGATGAGGACGGGTTCCCGCGTCTCCAGGTGATTGACGGTTCCTATGCGACCGGTATCCTGGATCCGATCACGATGCTGCTGCATGAAGGATATGCTGTCCTGGAACGGGATCCGCAGACGAGCAAGCCGACGATCGAGGCCTATTTCACGGCGGAGGAGACGGTCTTTTACGATCTGATCAACAGGACCGAGACGCACCAGGAGAACCCGGCGCCGTATCCGCTGCTGGTGCCGATCATCTACCGGCCGGACGCCAGGCGGCCATTCGGCCACAGCCGGATCAGCCGGGCCTGCATGAATCTGCAGCAGGCGGCGCTGCGGACGCTGAAACGGTCCGAAGTGGCTGCAGAATTCTATTCCTTCCCGCAGAAATACGCCACCGGCCTGGGCCAGGATTTCGAAATGATGGACAAATGGAAGGCAGTTGTCTCCAGTATGCTGCAGTTCACGAAGGACGAGGATGGCGACAAGCCGACGCTGGGGCAGTTCCAGCAGCAGAGCATGGCTCCTTTCATGGATCAGCTGCGGATCATGGCTTCGCTGTTCGGCGGAGAAACCGGCCTGACGCTGGATGATCTGGGTTTTGCCGGGGAGAACCCCAGCAGCGCCGAAGCGATCAAGGCAGCGCATGAGAATATGCGGCTGACGGCCAGAAAGGCGCAGCGGACATTCGGAACGGGCCTTCTGAATGTGGGCTATCTGGCGGCGTGCGTCCGAGATGATTATCCGTACCTCCGTCGGCAGTTCTACATGACGACTCCGAAGTGGGAGCCGATCTTCGAAACGGACATGGGCCAGCTCTCCGGCATCGGGGATGCAGTGTTCAAGATTCAGCAGAGCTTCCCGGAATACTTCACGGAGGAAAAGCTGCGTGATGTGACCGGCATCTGAGGAGGAACCGAATGGCGGATAACGCGGAAATTCTGGCGAAGATCATCGAAGGCTTCCATCAGGGCATGGAGGGAAGCCGCAGGGCAAAAAACATCGCCGAGAAGATCGCCCAGGGAAAGGCTACTTATGCGGATGCATACAGCTATGCCAGGGAAAACAGCCGGATACTGAGAAACAGCATTCAGGAGAACATTTCGGACGCGCTGACGGAGGACGGCAGGCTCTTCCGGGAAGCCGCGGACGTGGTGATCCGGCAGCCGATGCAGCAGAGCGGGAAGCGCGTGATCGAAACGGCGGCGGAGATCCAGCAGCAGCTGAACGAAGAGGCCGGGATCGGGATCCGGGCCATCGAGCCGGGACTGAATGAGGACCAGATCGACGGCATCATCACGGGGATCTGCAACGCGGAGAGCTATGATGCAGGCGAGAACACGCTGTACAGCCAGATTGAGAATTTCCTGGAGGGTACGGTGGACGACTGCGTCCACGACAATGCGGATTTTCAGTATCGGGCGGGGCTGAATCCGAAGATTGAGCGCAGGGCCGCGGGAAAATGCTGCGAATGGTGTGATCGGCTGGCGGGAACGTATGATTACGAGGATGTGAGGGATCGCGGGAATGATGTTTTCCGCCGGCACAAGAATTGTCACTGCGTAGTCAGCTATATTCCAGGAGGAAAGAGCAACAGACGGCAGAATGTTCACAGCAGGCAGTGGACAGAAGAAACTGAAAATGGTAAAATAAGTAGGAAGAGGCTTACACAGGATATTAATGATGGCAGAATACTAAGGGCCTCAATGGAAACAACAGATCTTAGAAACGAATACTTTGCAAGATCTGTTGGGGCCAAATCGGTTAATTACGATGTTATGGATCTTAGAACCGGAGAACAATTCCATTTTGCGGAGGATACAATCCTTCGCAATAAAAAAGTTTTCGCTGGGAAAGGATCGAAAACGGTTTACAGAAACGCATATAAATATGCAGAGACCATTGGTGGGAATGCAGCGGATTGGCAGCATGTCAAAGCAATCGGGACGATTGACTATTATGGCGAAAGACGAGACGCAGAAGTCCATTGGTCACAGTGCGAGGGATACGGGAAACACGACTTTTTCATAAAGGAGTGGAAAGATTGAAAGTAAAATGCCTGAAGGATCTTTATGAAGGACGGGGACTCATTGCCGGGAAAATATATCAGGTCATTTCTGTGGAAAGAGGATGGTATCGTATTAAATGCGAGCTCGGAGAGGATTACCTCTTTCCACCAGAAATGTTTGAAATTGTTTTTGATTGATATAAAGACGCGAAAGCAAGCTCGACGGAAACGCCGGGCTTTTTCAATACCATTTTTGAAGGTGGTGATGCCTTTGGGCGTGGGAAGAACCTTCCTGGACGATGACCAAGAGAGCAGCCAGGAAGGAACCATACAATGCACAGCATAGACGGGAGGAGAACAGATGGAGGCCGTACGCATTGGCCGCCAGACTCCGACCACCAGCGTGGTGCTGCCGTATGAACAAACACTGGGAGAAGAAGCCATCAAACTGTACGAATCCACCGGGAGAACCGCTCAGGAATGGCAGAAGCTGCTGATCTATGACATCATGGCCAGGACGTCGGACGAGCTGTGGACACACAGCCGGTTCGGGTACGCGGTTCCCAGACGGAACGGGAAAAATGAGATTGCGGCCATTCGTGAGCTGTGGGGACTGGTGAACGGGGAAAACATCCTGCACACCGCCCACAGAACGACGACAAGCCGGTCCGCGTGGGAAAGGCTGAAAAAGTTCCTGGACGATGCCGAAATCGAACACAAGGATTCCGGCGCGCTGGGTCAGGAAACGATCCGGATCAAGGAAACAGGCGGAACCATCCATTTCCGCACCCGCACCAGTAAGGGCGGGCTTGGTGAAGGTTTCGACCTGATGATCATCGACGAAGCACAGGAATATACGGACGATCAGGAAACCAGTCTGAAGTATGTCGTTTCCGCATCGCCAAATCCTCAGACGCTGTTCTGCGGGACGCCGCCAACGACGGAATCCAGCGGAACAGTGTTCATGCATATGCGGGATGCCATCCTGTCTGATGGAATCGAGGACACCGGATGGGCCGAATGGTCCGTGGAGGAGATCCATAAACAGACCGACGTTGACGCGTGGTATGAGTGTAACCCTTCACTGGGAACCATCCTGAAGGAGCGGGCCGTCAAGGCGGAGATCGGCGACAATGAGCTGGATTTCAACATCCAGCGCCTGGGCTACTGGATCCGGTACAACCTGAAGAGCGCGATCAGCCAGGCCGAATGGGACGAGCTGAAATGCGACACGGTGCCAGAACTGAGAAGCAAAATATTTGTGGGCGTTAAATACTCCAAGACCGACACGGTGGCGGTGTCCATCGCGATCCGGACGGAGGACAACCGCATATTCGTCGAAGGAATTGACTGCCGGCCTTTCCGCGCCGGCACGGACTGGATTGTGTCCTTTCTGAAGGGCATCGACTACAAGGAAGTTGTGATCGACGGGCAATCCGGACAGCAGATCTTGAAAGACGCCATGCGGGACGCGGGCCTGTATCACGCGACGCTGCCGAGAGTGGCGGAGGTGATCCAGGCAAATGCTTCATTTGAGGGACGGCTGGCAGCGAAAGAGCTGTGTCACAAGGGGCAGCCTTCAATGGTGGCCAGCGTGACCAACTGCGAAAAGCGGGCCATCGGAACAAACGGAGGATTCGGATACAGATCCATCAATCAGGCAACGGACATCGCGCTGATGGACAGCATGATCCTGGCGCAGTGGATCTGCGGCCTGAAAACGAAAGCCAACGTAAAGCGGCAGCGAAGCAGTTGTTAACGACCAACGTCGTTAATATACAAACTATACCGATACCACCGGGTAAGTGGGAAAGGAGAACACTATGGCGGATTTTACACCAATCAACACGCAGGAAGAACTGAACAACATCATCGGCGAGCGTTTGCGCAGAGAACGGGAAACGGTTACCAGGGAGGTCACACAGAAGTATGAACAGCAGATCTCCGCGAAAGACAGCGAGATCGCTGCGAAAGACGGCGAGATCGCGAAGTACAAGACCGACATGGAAGCCCTGAACCAGCAGCTGACAGACGCGAACGGGAAGATCTCCGGCATACCCGCCCTGGAGGAGAAGATCCGGGGCTACGAGCGAGCTTCGGTTAAAAGCAGGGTAGCCAGAGAAGTCGGGATCCCCTATGAGCTGGCGGAAAGGCTTTCGGGGGAAACCGAAGAGGACATCCGCAAGGACGCGGAGGGGATGCGGAAGCTGCTGATTGGAGCGATGAAGCCCGTCGCGCCGCTGGCCAACGGCGAGCGCGACACAGGGACTCAGAACGACAAAAAGAATAAATGGCGCGAGGTCGCCAAACAATTTGAGGAGGAATAAGAATTATGGCACTGAATAAGCTTGAGTTGCCGGAAGAGCTGGTAACTGACATTTTTTCCAAGGTGAACGGACACAGCGCGATCGCCAAGCTGAGCGCGCAGAAGCCTCTGCCCTTCAACGGCGAGAAAGAATTCGTTTTCACGATGCCCGGTGAGGCATCCATCGTGGCCGAAGGTGCGGCGAAGCCCGCCAGCAACGCGAGCATGACTCCCGTCGTGATCCGGCCGATCAAATTCGTCTATCAGGCCCGCGTGTCTGATGAATTCATCCACAGCGCGGAAGAGGCAAAGTTGAACTATCTGGAAACCTTCGGTGAAGCCTTCGCGGTGAAGATTGCCCGCGCGCTGGACATCGCGGCCATCCACGGCCTGAACCCGCGCGATCTGACTCCCGTTTCCGATCTGGCCGCGAAGTGCTTTGACGGCGTCGTGACCAACAAGGTCACATACGCTGCCGCAACTCCGGACGACAATCTGGACGCTGCCATCCAGGCGATCGTCGCTCTGGGCATGAAGGCGACCGGCGTCGCCATCTCTCCCGCGTTCGGCGCGGCGATGGCTCAGGTGAAGGTCAACGGCGTCACGCAGTATCCGGAATTCCGGTTCGGCGGCGCTCCGAACGCACTCGCCGGTTTCGCGCTGGACATGAACAGCACCGTTCCGGTCAAGGCCGAAGACGGGACCAAGATCGACCACGCGGTTGTCGGCGATTTCGCGAACGCTTTCCGCTGGGGCTACAGCAAGAATGTGCCTCTGAAGGTGATCGAGTACGGCGACCCCGATGGCGCCGGCCGCGATCTGCAGCAGTACAACGAAGTATGCCTGCGTGCTGAGGCGTACATCGGATGGGGCATCCTGGACAAGGACAGCTTCGCGCTGATCCAGGCGAATGCCTCGTGATCTACCGGCACAAGGTGACGGGCGTCACGATTGACGTGGAAAGCACCATGAGCGGTGACTGGGAACCCGCAGCGGCTCCCGGTCCCGCCCGTGCCGCGAAAGCGGAGCAGCCCGAAAAACAGACCACCGAAAAGGCGGTGAAGAAGAATGGGAGAGCCGTTCGCAACGATAAGTGATGTCAGCCAGCTGTGGCGGCCCATGACGCAGGCGGAAACCGAACGCGCGCAGGCGCTGATCCCGATCATCTGCTCCAGTCTACGGGAAGAAGCGAAAAAAGTTGGCAAGGACCTGGACACCATGATCGCGGAGGACGAGGATCTGGCGGAGGTTGCTAAGTCCGTCACGGTCGACGTGGTGGCGCGCGTGCTGATGACCAGCACGAGCCAGGAGCCGATGACGCAATACTCAGAGGCGGCGAACGGCTATAGCATGTCCGGAACGTTCCTTGTTCCGGGCGGCGGCCTGTTCATCAAGAAGGCGGAGCTGGCCCGACTGGGCCTGAAGCGCCAGAGGATCGGGGTGATCGACTTCTATGGCACTCCTGAAAGGAATTACGGTTAATCTGCATCAGCGGATCCGCACGGGAAAGGATGCCTTCAACCGGGATATCTACGAAGAAACCGTGATCCCGGTCGAAAATGTGCTTGTCTCCCCGATCAGCCAGACGAACACGGAGCTGATCAGCGAACTGAGCATGAGCGGAAAAAAGTCCAGGTACATTCTGGCCATTCCCAAGACGGACGACCACAGCTGGGAGGACGCGATCGTCGAATTCTGGGGCGAGAAGTGGAAAACCACCGGATTCAGCACGCAGGGCATCGAAGCCCTGACACCGCTGGACTGGAACAGGAAGATCGTGGTGGAACGCTATGGCTAAGAAGATCAGGATCGAGTTGAACAGCGAAGGCGTCCGGGAATTGCTCAGATCGCCGGAGATGAAGGGAATCTGCACGGAGCTGGCGCAGGGGATCGCGCAGCGGGCCAACGGGATGGGCGCGGATGGCGGTTACTCCGTATCCAGCTATACCGGAACGAACCGCGTGAATGCGTCCGTTTACTGCGCGACCAGGGAAGCGCTGCGGGACAACCTGAAGAACAATACCCTGCTGAAGGCGGTGAAATGATGAACGAGCCGATCACACTGATTGAGAAGGTCGTGATCCTGTTTCTGATGGATTCGCTGAACACGGAAAATGTGTATGCCGAACGGCCAGTCGAGCTGCCGGAGGAATACTACATTGTGGAGCGGACCGGAAAGAGCGAGGAGAACCAGATCCAGAGCGCGACCGTTGTCGTGCAGTCCATTTCCTCCGTTTCGCTGCTGCGGGCGGCGGAGATGGATCACGTGATGGAGGGCGCGATGAAATACCTGATCACGGTTCCGAACGTCAGCCGCTGCAAGCTGAACACATCGTACAATTTCACGGATGAGGAATCCAAGCAATACCGCTATCAGGCGGTATTCGACATTACCTATATGGAAGGAGCTTGAAACACATGAGCAACGTAGTGACCAATGTTTCGACCGGCAAGCCGAAGATCGGCGGAGCCATTTTCCGCGCGCCTCTGACGGCCGCACTGCAGCTGCCGACGGATGAAAGCACCGCCCTGAGCGCTGATTTCAAGGCCCTGGGCTATATCTCCGAGGACGGCCTGACCAATAACAACAGCCCGGAGTCCGAGGACATCAAGGCATGGGGCGGCGACACCGTGCTGTCCATTCAGACCGGCAAGGCGGACACCTTCGGCTTCACCATGATCGAGGTGCTGAACGAGGACGTGCTGAAGGCGGTCTACGGTGATGACAACGTCGCTGTGACCGCGGCCACCGGCAACGATCCCAAGAAGATCAAGATCAGCGCCAACAGCAAGGAACAGCCGGAATGCGCGTGGGTCGTGGACATGATCATGCGCGGCGGCAAGGTGAAGCGGATCGTGATCCCGGACGGAAAGATCACCGAGCTGGGCGAGATCACCTACAAGGACGACGAGGCTATCGGTTATGAGGTGACCATCACCGCGATGCCGGACGCCAGCGGCAACACCCATTATGAATACCTGACCGCCTGATCGCAGGCAATCCATTTGTTAGGAGGGGAACATCATGAAGAACATCCGGCTGGACAGCGGCCTGAACCTGAAGGTGAAGGACAACGCGCTGGATAACATGGAACTGCTGGACGACCTGGTCGAACTGGACGAGGGCAACGGATACGCGATCAGCCGCGTACTGAGCCGCCTGGTTGAACCGGAGGAGAAGAAAAAACTGTATGAGCATCTGCGGGTGGACGGTGTGACGCCGGTCAGCGCCGTGGTGAAGGCCATGAAGGAGATCTTCGACAAGCTGGGAGAACAGGGAAAAAACTGATCATCCTGGCGGGTATGATCGAGGCCAGCGAGACGGATCTGATCTGTGACCTTGCGGAGACATACGGAATCACGGACTACAGGGCGCTGCCGCTCAAAACCGCGGCAGCGCTTTCTGCAGGCCTCCGGGATGAATCCAGGAGCAAAATGCGGGCAAGCGGGATGAAGATCCCGACGGCGACGGCGCTGATCGCCGCTGCGGTGGATCGGCTGGCTTTGCTGGTCTGGATGCAGAGCGAGGACGGCGCGAAACGGAGGAACAGGCCGGAATCCATCCTTGCCAGGCTGACAAAGGAACAGAACAAAGACGATAAGGTTGAAGCATACAACACGCCGGAGGAATTCGAAGCGGCGTTGAAAAAGGCAAGAGAGAACGCGTTAAAAGCGGGGTGAAATAAATGGCGACCGAACTGGCAAAAGCGTACGTGCAGATCATTCCTTCTGCGCAGGGCATCAGCGGATCCATATCCGAAGCGCTGGGCGGTGAAGCGGATTCTGCCGGCAAATCGTCCGGAAAGTCGCTGGCGGCCTCGCTGGGTGGAACGCTAAAAAAATCACTGGTGGGGCTTGGAATCGGGAAGATGATTTCGGATTCCATCGGCGGCGCCAGTGAGTTTGAAACCAGTATGGCAAAGGTCAGCACGCTGTATACGGGGGACAATTTCAGCGGGCTGCAGACCGACATACTGAACTTGTCCAGTGCATACGGACTGGGCGCGACCACACTGGCGGAGGCGGCCTACAGTGCTGAATCCGCCGGTGTATCGATGGAAAACCTGACCGGGATGCTGGAAGGCAGCGCAAAGCTGGCCGTTGCCGGTTTCACCGACATCGATACGGCCCTGAGCGCGACCGCGAAGACGATGAACGCCTACGGTGACGCTGCCGGAAGTATCGAAGACATTCAGAAAATTTTGATTCAGACGCAGAACCTTGGTATTACGACGGTTGGCGAGCTGGGCGCGAGCCTGGCCAACGTGACACCGACAGCAGCGGCGGCCGGCGTCGGATTTGACCAGGTCGGCGCGGCGCTGGCACAGATGACCGCGAACGGCGTGCCAACGGCACAGGCCACGACGCAGCTGCGTGCTGCCATGACAGAGCTGAGCAAAAAAGGCACGGCGGCGGATAAGTCTTTCCGGAAGGCGGCAGCGGGAACAAAGTTTGCCGGTATGTCCTTCCAGCAGGCCATCTCCAGCGGCGCGAACCTGGGCGATGTGTTCGGTTTGATGCAGAGCTATGCCGACAAGAGTGGCAAGAGCATGGTCGACCTGTGGGGCAGCGTCGAAGCCGGTAACGCGGCTATGACGATCGCGGCGGATCTCGACAAGTTCAACGAGAATCTGGAAGCAATGTCCACCAATGCGGACGTTGTTGGCGACGCCTACGGGAAGATGTCCGAAACCTTTGGAACGAGTCTGAACAAACTGAAGGAAAGCGCCAAGAACTTCATGACCACGCTGTTCCAGGGCGGAGACATCGCGGCCAGCTTTGACCAGATGCTTTCGAACGCTGGGGATATTGGTGCAAAACTGGGAGACTGGCTGCAGACGGCATTGACCGGCCTGGGCGAGAATTTGCCGGACATGATCGAAAGCGCCCTCCGCTTCGGTGAAGGCGTCCTGGATTATCTGGCGAATGTGGATTGGATCAGCCTGGGGACAACGATCATTAACGGGATCATCGGCGCTTTGGGAACGCTGGGAATACACCTGATCGAATGGGTCAGCAGCGGGATCAGCGATTTGACGAGTGGGAAAGTTGATTTTTCGGAGATCGGTCGTTCAATTCTGGGCGGCGTCACGAGCATCATCACCACCGCGGGCGACTGGCTGAGTGCGCTGTTTAATACCGCGGTCGGAGCGGTCACCGGCGGGGAAGGCGGGGTTGATTTCAGCGGAATCGGAACCGCGATCATGAACGGCGTGACCGGGATTCTGGGCTCTGCCGGATCCTTCCTGGGGGATATTTTCAAAGCGGGAAAAGAGACCGTCGAGGGCGGGGAATTCGGATGGAACACCGTCGGCGACGCGATCAAAACCGGCGTTGCGCTGGCGCTTGAGGGAGGAAAGTTCCTCGTCGGAGTGTTCGAGGGCGGCTCGAAGATGGTCAAGGCCATCAACTGGCCGGTTCTGGGCGCGAATATCTCCAACCTGGTCATCACCGGGCTGGAGGGCGCGAAAGAGCTTACCAAGGCAGTGTTCGAGGGTGCTGTTTCGCTGGTTAAGGGCATTCAGTGGACGGAGCTGGGCACTGCCATTTCTGAATTGGTAATCGCCGGTATCGATGGCGCGAAGCAGCTGATGGTCAGCCTGTTTGAAGGCGCCTCAAAGATGGTCAAGGCGATCAACTGGGCCGCGCTGGGTGGAAGCATCTCCAACCTGGTGATCACCGGCCTGGATGGGATCAGGGATCTGATGAAGGCGGCGTTCGAGGGCGCGGTCACCCTGGTCAACAGCATTGACTGGCAAGGCGTCGGCAGCGGAATCTCCGGAGTGGTCATTGAAGGCCTGAGCGGCGTGAAGACGCTGATGCGGGACACCTTCGAAGGCGCGTCCAGAATGGTCCGGGCGATCAACTGGGCCAGCCTGGGCGCCGGCATCTCCAACACGATGGAGACCGGTCTGAAGGGCGCGGGAACAATCCTGGAGGACGCCTTCAGCGCTGCGCACACATTCATCACTAAGGGCATCAACTGGGCAAAGGCTGGCCAGGATATTCAGTCTGGGCTGGGCGAAGTCTGGGGCGGTCTGACCGGACTCCTGGGCGGATTGCTTGGAGGAGCCGGAGATGCTCTTTCCGGTATCGGTAAGGGCGCTGGCGCAGCTGCTGAAGGCGTAGGCACTGCGATCGGTAAACTGCTCAGCGGTGACACACTGAAAGAACAGGTCGACGCCCTGAAGAGAAACCTGGAAGAACTGAATACAGCCATCAAGGATGCAAAAGAAAACGCCGGAACCGCGGCCAAAGAGATCAGCAAAGCCATTGCAGACGGACTCAAAAACGATCTGGGAACGGATGATATGCAGGGCATCGGATCCGGGTGCGTGATGAGTATCACGACCGGGCTGCAGGATGCCGGTGAGATTTCTTCCCTCTCCGGTGCGGTCGATGATCTGGTTTCCAAGGTGTATACGCCGTTTGATTCATACGATTTCAACGGCACCGGATCAGGCGTGATCAACAGGATCAGCGCCGGCGCGATGGGCCAGAGCGGCGCGCTGAACCTGATCATGCTGCTGATCGTGGCAGCGGGCGCCAGACAGTTCGAGACTTACGACTGGAAGGGCGTCGGCAGCACGCTGATCAGCGGTATCGGCAGCGGCGTGAATACGAACGCCATCACGTTCATCAGCGCGATGAAGGTGGCAATGGACAACGGCGCGGCGAAGGTCACCGGCGTTGACTGGAGTCGTCACGGCGAAAACATCATCGTCAACATGGGCAGGGCCGTCAGCAAAAACGCGGGCCAGTTCACGGAACCGATGAAGACAGCAGCGGAAACAGGGAAGAACTTCTTCACCAGCGGCTGGAACAGTGTCGGAAGCAACATCATCAGCGGCATCATCAGCGGCATCAGCTCCAGATCCGGCGCGCTGTACAACCATCTGCGCACGGTGGCCGGCAATGCGCTGGCAGCGGCAAAGGACGCATTGGGCATCGCATCGCCGTCGAGACTGATGCGTGACCAGGTCGGCCAGTGGATCCCGGCGGGCATCGCGGCCGGTATCGAGCAGAGTAGCGGTATGGTCACGGATGCCATGACGGAGATGGCCGGGAATATGGCCAGTGTGAATATGGCTGACACGCTGATGGCTCAGGGCCGCAGGGTCGGCAGGATGAACGCGGGCAGCCAGGCAGGCGGAGGTCTGGCCGGTGTCAACGGGATCCTGCAGAACATCGCGGCAGCGGTGCAGGAAGGCATCCAGAATGCGACCATCCCGGTTTATATGGACGGTCGCCTGGTATCGAACGAGGTGAGCCGGAATCTGGGTAACGCCATCGGGGCGAGGAGGTTTGCGACATGACGAACGTGATCGACAGGCTGGAGGCGTACATGGACGGGGAACCGCTGACGGCGATCCACAGAGGGATCTATATCACGGGCATTGAGCATTCTCCTGCCCAGGCGGACACCCGGACGGCGGCGCTGGCGAACCGGCACGGGGAAACGCTGATTGACCGCCGGATGCGGGAAGCATCGACGGAGATCTCGTTCATCATCAATGCCGGAAGCATCGCGGAGCGGCAGGAGATATGCCAGAAGGTCGCGCGATGGGCGCAGGGATCCATCCTGCAGACCAGCGACCGGCGCGGCCAGCAGCTGCGCTGCGTATGCACGGAGCTGCCGAAAATCGAAGAGATCATGAACCGGGCGGAGGAAATTACCGCCCGGTTTACCGCTTACGAGCTGCCGTTCTGGGAAGAGAAAATTCCGAGCGTTCTGTCGCTGAGCGGCAGCAGCCAGGAGGGAAACCTGTTCATTCCCGGTAACACCGGCGAGGCCAGCGTCGAAGTGACGGTCACGCCGGCATCCGGAACGGTGAACACGATCACGCTGACGGTTGGCGAAACAATGATCCGTTTCCTGAACCTGGGCGCGACGGCATCCAATCCGCTGCGGATCTGTTATGACGATCACATGATCCAGAAGATCACGGTCGGCAGCGCGTCCGCGCTGAACAAGCGGACAGCCGCGTCTGATGATGATCTGCTGGCGGTGTGCGGGAAGATCAACACATTTGGATATGTGGCTGACGGAAACGTCAATGTCACATTTACGGCAAGGGGGCTGTGGCTATGAAAAAGCCGAACCTTCCGAAGGTGCTGGACAGCAGCGGGCAGGAAGTCCGGCGACTGCATCCGATCCGGGTGCAGATCACAGAAAACATCATCCCGCTGTCAACGGCTACGATGGACATCATGGCGGAGGATGTCGTTCCGGAGAGAACCTACATCGAGCTTTTCAACGCCAACGGCAGCGCAGGCGTATACCGGACGCGGGCGCCGGAAATCAGCTACGGCGGCGATCGGAACAGCATCAGCCTGGAACACGGGGTATGTGAGATCGGGGACTGGCTGGTCCGGGCGGAGATCGAACAGACGGAAATGACACTGGCAGCCGCGATGCAGCGGATTTTTGCATTTTACGGCGGCAGTCGGTGGCAGCTGGGGACGGTCCAGGCACCCGGAAGCGTGATCCTTTCCTGCAGGTATGCCAATCTGCTGCAGACGATCAACGGACTGATCGAACAGGTGGACGGCGCGATGCTGACATATGATTTCAGCACGACACCGTGGACGCTGGGGGTCAAGCTGAAGGACTCAACCGTTTCGGCGGAGGGCAGGCTGTCCAGGAACGTGATCAGCGCCAGCGTGAAGAAGGACGACAGTCAGCTGTTCACCCGCGTATGGCTGGAGGGCCTGCTGGGCGGATACATGGATGCCGACACGGTCAGTCAGTACGGCATCATTGAAACGAAGCTGAGCGACCGGGAATATACGCAGACACAGGCGCAGATCGTTGCGTCTTCCTATCTGGCCAGGCATAAGAAACCGATCTACACGGTCACCATCGACGCCCAGGAGTTTTTCGCGATCACGGGCGAAACGCTGGACAGGACGGCCATCGGCGCGATGTACCGGCTGGCCATCCCGGCGCACGGTGTGGTGATCGATGAGAACATCATCAGCCGGACCTGGAACGACGTATACGGCGATCCGATGAATGTGACGCTGACGCTGTCCCAGGGGAACGAGACGATCGTAGATTTCATTCAGAGGCAGAATGCTGAAACGAATGGGGCTGGCGGAAGTGCAGAGTATTCCGAAGTTGTAAAGATCAAACAGGAAACTGCGCTGGCGACTGAAACACAGAGGGCGACAGCTGCAGAGAGCAGTCTGAGCCACAGCATCGAAGAAACGGACGAATCGCTGACGACACTGTATCAGAAAACCGGAGTAAGTGAGCTTGGACAGCAGGAAACGCTATATAGTCGTATTAGTCAGAATGCGGACAGCATAACTGCAGAGGTCGGCAGGGCGACAGAAGCAGAAGGTACACTTTCTGGAAGGATTCGGGTAACCTCAGAAGCCGTGACCGCAGAAGTCACTCGCGCAACAGAATCGGAGGGAAGACTTTCCGGTCGAATTGATGTGACTGCTGAAAACATCACTGCCGAAGTCACACGGGCAACAGCAGCAGAGGGAACTCTTTCCGGGCGAATCTCCGTCAATGCTGACAATATCACGGCAGAGGTTACAAGAGCGTCCGCTGCTGAAGGAACGCTATCCGGTCGCATTTCCGTGAACGCTGACAATATTTCCGCAGAAGTCACACGGGCAACGACAGCGGAGGGAACTCTCTCGGGAAGGATTGACGTTACCGCCGAAGCGATTACTGCGGAGGTGTCCAGAGCGCAAGGCGCAGAAGGAACGCTTTCCGGTAGAATCGATGTGACAGCCGAGAACGTTACAACACTCGTTCAGAAAACCGGCATCAATTCCCTTGGACAGCAAGAAACACTTTATAGCAAGATTGAATCCACAGCTGACAGTATCGAACTATGGGTCGGAAACAACTACTACGGGAAGCAATCAGGAATAACCATCAATTCCAACGGTATTACGATTACCGGGAACAAGTACATCAGCTTGCAGTCCGGCGGGTACATTGATGTTAACAGCTCCAACTTCAAGGTTGACAGCAGCGGGGTGCTGACTGCTTCAAAGTTCGTTTCTGTTGAT
>OCVV011331334.1_pt1 | contig 16103 bp, 15 predicted proteins | sample 1539721 | NCBI WGS metagenome assembly OCVV01 (sample SAMN02144230, study PRJEB22623) | gut metagenome | biome: sheep rumen | host: Ovis aries | place: New Zealand
ATGTCTTTGTCAGCGAAGGCGGCGGTATGCTGTATGACTGGGGCGTGCATCTGCTGGATCAGGTCTGCTGGATGTTCCCGGGAGCAAAACTGAAATCCGTATTTGCGGACATCCGCAATGTCATCAATAAAGAAGTGGATGATTACTTCCAGATCATGCTGCGGTTTGACAACGGCGTAACCGCTACCGTAGAGCTGGGTACGTATTATCTGGCAGACAAGACCGCGGACAAGTGGTTTGAGCGGCACTGGTTTGTGGCAGGAAACAAAGGAACCGCGTATGTAGACGGCTTCTTCCCGGAAGGAAAGATCGTACGTACCACCCATCTGTTGACCAACGTGGGCGGCAAGCGGACCATGACGGCCGCAGGACCCACCAGATCCTTCGGACCGGCGCCGGAAGGCACGATTGTAACGGAGGCGCTGCCGGAAGTGCATACCGGCCACAGGGACTTCTTCGACCACTACATCCGTTCCTGGCACGGGGAAGAAGAGCCTTTTGTGACAATTCCGCAGGTGCGCCGCGTACTCCGGCTGATGGATGCGGTCAGAGAATCCGGACGCACCGGCAAATCCATTGATTTTGAATAAGACTGGCGACTGACGCAGGAAAGAGAGGAAAACAGAAATGAGCAAGAAACTTCCGATTGCCATACAGGTATACGGCCTGAGAGATCTTCTGGAAGACCATCCGGAAAATTTCCGGACCGTGATGCAGCAGATCAAAGATATGGGATATGACGGCGTGGAACTGGCCGGACTGTACGGTCTCAAACCTGCCGAGGCAAAACAGATCCTGGATGAGGTGGGACTGACACCGATCTCCGCCCATGTGGCATTTGCGGAGATGATGGAAGATCTGGATCAGGTCATTGCGGATTATTCGGAAATCGGTGTGAAATACCTGGTAATGCCGTATATGGCAGAGGAGTACCGTCCGGTGAATCCGGAAGGGTTTGAAAAATTTCTCCCGCTGCTGAATCAGGTGGGCGAGAAGATCCATCAGGCGGGCATGACCTTCCTGTATCACAACCACGACTTTGAGTTCGTCAAACTGCCGGACGGCAGATGGGGCTATGATGCCATGTTTGAAGCCATTCCCCACGACCATCTGATGAGCGAACTGGACACCTGCTGGTGTGATGTGGCTACGGGCGCGGTAACAGATTTTGTAAAGAAATACACGGACCGTCTGCCGGTGATCCACCTGAAGGATTACATCAAACAGGGTGAAGTGAAAAATATGTACAAACTGATCGGCATTGAAGAAGAGGAGTCGGAGGAAGATACCGGATACTTCGGATTCCGTCCGGTAGGGTTCGGACAGATGATCTGGGAACCGATTCTGGATGCCGCACTGGAGGCAAACACCCGGTGGGCGGTAGTGGAACAGGATGAACACTACGAGACTGATCCGCTGGAGTGCGCGAGAAGAAGCCGGGAATACCTGAAGATCCTGGGCTGGTAACAGAGAAAAATACAGTGCCCGCAGAGGGATGTGCAGAACAGCAAGAAAGGAAACAGCATGAAAGAAATAAGAATTGCCATTATCGGAACCGGAATGATTTCCGAGCGTCATATGACCGTAATCAACAACCTGAAAAAAAGAGGCCAGAACTTGACAGTCGTAGCGGCTTGCGATATTGTAAAAGAACGTGTAGAGGCCTTCGGACAGAAGTACGGCCTTGCTGAAGACAGACTTTATACAGACTTCCGTGAGATGCTGAAACGGGATGACATCGACGAGGTAGAGGTATGCGTACACAACAACCTGCATACTTCAGTTGCCACTGCTGTAATGGCTGCAGGCTATCCCTGCTATTCAGAGAAGCCCATGGCCGCAAGCTACGCAGACGCAAAGATCCTCTATGACGCACAGGAGAAATACGGCCAGAAGCTGGCGGTACAGATCAGCTCCATCTACAATCCCCAGACCCGTATCGCGAAAAAGATGATCGCGGAAGGCAAACTGGGAGACATCTACCATGTGAGAAGTGTGGGTCACAGACGTCAGGGCCGTCCGGGCTATGATATGCCCTTCTTCAGCCATGACTTTATCGATCCGCGGATCGGTGTGCACGGTCCCCTGTTTGACCTGGGCATTTACCATCTGGCACAGATGCTTTATGTGCTGGGTATGCCGGAGCTGGAGAGCGTATACGGCGTGCAGAGCTGCTCTTACTGGAGAGACCGGCGTATGGATGACGCAGTGAACTGCCACACCCCCATCGAGGACCTGGGCGTCGGCATGGCACGCTTCAAAGGCGGCATTTCCATGGATATCTACGAAGACTGGGCAATGCACATGGATGAGATCGGCAGCAGCTTCATTGCCGGTTCCCTGGGCGGACTGAAATTCACCGACGTGGACACCACAGGCGGTCCGCTGGCGGTTCCGGACGGCGGCTCCATCATCGGCGGCGGCGCGCTGCAGAACCCGAAGCTGGAGTGGTTCGGCGTAGATGCAGACGGCGTGCTGTTTGACAACAAGTTGGACTGCGCGATCGGCGATATTACCGGTATGCAGGAGCTTGCCCTGAATCCGGAAATGGAGAAATACAATGACAACCAGCTGCAGTGGTACTCCTACCTGCGCGGCGAGCTGACCGATGAGACCAGAATTGATTCCCCGTACATTGCGATGCAGACGGCTTTCCTGTCGGAAGGTGTGGTTCTTTCCAGCGAGCTGGGACGCAGCGTAAGCGCGGATGAGATCAAAGCAATGTCCAAATCCATTGCGCTTCGTGAGCAGGAGACCCCCTTCGGAGTGATTGCCTATGATTTTGATGAATACAAACCAGAGTAAACAGCAGATACAATAACATGCATTTGGCAGGCGGCCGGTTGATCCGGCCGCCTTTTCCGGTATTTCCATTGGGTTCCGGTACAGGATGGATGCAGAAGGGAGAAATCGAATATGAAAAAGTATGCGTTTGGCGTGGACATCGGCGGTACAACTGTGAAAATCGGCCTGTTTCTGACCGAGGGCAGAATGGAGGACAGCTGGGAGATTCCGACCCGTACAGAGGACGGCGGGCGGCTGATCCTGGGAGATATCGCAGGGTCCATTGATGAAAAACTGAAAGAAAAAAATATTTCAAAGACCGAGATCGAAGGCATCGGCATTGATGTGCCGGGTCCGGTACTGGAGGAACGGATCGTGAACAAATGCGCCAATCTCGGCTGGGGTGTGCTGGATGTGGCGGAAAAGACCGCGGAGCTGACCGGAATCGCCAAAGTAAAGGTCACAAACGACGCAAATGCGGCAACCCTGGGTGAAATGTGGCAGGGAGGCGGAAAGAATCACAAAGACCTGGTGATGCTGACCCTTGGTACGGGAATCGGCGGCGGTATCGTGCATGACGGAAAGATTATTTCCGGACGGTTCGGAGCAGCCGGAGAGATCGGGCATATGCGTGTGAACCGGGAGGAAACGCTGGTGTGCGGATGCGGCAAGCACGGCCATCTGGAGCAGTACGCGTCCGCCACCGGCATTGCACGGAAGGCCCAGGAGATGCTGGTGCAGAGCGACCGCCCGTCCATGCTGCGGAATGTGTCCTATCTTTCCGCGAAAGAGGTGTTTGACTGCGCGAAAAAAGGAGATGAACTGTCTCTGGAAATCGTGGAATTTATCGGTGAGGAGCTGGGAAATGCCTGCAGTCTGATTGCCTGTGTGTTCGATCCGGAGATTTTTGTCATCGGCGGCGGTGTTTCCAAGGCAGGGGATATTCTGATTGAAACGATTCAGCGCCACTACCGCAAGTATGCCTTCCACGCTTCCGCGGATGCGGAATTTGCCCTGGCCACACTGGGCAATGACGCGGGCATGTACGGCGCGGTGAAAATGGTACTGGATTAAGCGGAAAGACACAGGACGGATAGCAAACCATGCATAGAAAAGAAAGGAATCGAATTATTCTGCGCACCAGCGCAGGGGGCGTACTGGCAAACGTGCTGCTGGGTCTGTTTAAGATTGTATTCGGACTGATTTCCGGTTCGGCAGCCGTACTGACGGATGCGGTAAGCAATTTTACGGATGCGCTGGCTTCCGGGGTAATTATTACGGGCACTGTTTTTTCGGAAAAGCGTCCGAACAGAAAACACCCCTACGGATACGGGCGTATGGAATATATGGTGACACTGGCCATCGCGCTGATTGTGCTGTATGCAGGTGTGGAAGCCATGCGGGAGACGGCAGAGGCTTTTCTGTCTCCCCACGCGACCCATTACTCCGGCGTTACCCTGACGGTAGTGATTGTGTCCATTTTTGTGAAGATCCTTTACGGTGTGTACACAAAAAAGAAGGCAGAACCGGTACAGTCCAAGGCACTGCATGCCTCCGGCGCGGAGGCCATCCACCATGCGCTGATCTCTGTTCTGACCCTCGCGGCAGCGGTGGTGAATATTCTGACCGGCCTGCACCTGGAGGCATTTGCCAGCGGAATCATCGGAATCTTTATTCTGATCGAAGGCGTACATCTGCTTCGCAGCGCGTTAAGCGAGATTCTCGGCCAGAAAGTCTCCGGGGAACTGGCAGGCAAAATCAAGGCAACGGTCCGCAGCTTTGACGGGGTGCTTGGGGTGTACGATCTGCATCTTCATGATTACGGGCCGGACCGGATGCTGGGCTCCGTGCATATCGAAGTGCCGGATACCTGCACGGCTGACCGGCTGGATATGCTGCAGCGCAAAATTGCCAGAAAGGTGTACTGGGAGCATCGGGTGATTCTGACCGGTATCGGAATTTATTCCATGAATACCGGGGACAATCAGGTGAGCCGGCTGCGGAAGCAGGTGGCCGCGCTGGCCCTGGCCCATCCGCATGTGACGGGAATGCATGGGTTTTATTTAAACCAGGAGAGTGGGTATGCCTCGCTGGACCTGGTAATCAGTTTTGATGAAAAAGACAGGGAAGGCCTGTTTGACCAGGTGTCGGATGAGATCCGCAGGACTTTCCCGCAGTATGATTTTCATATCACGATGGATATCGAGCTTTAGAAGACAGAAGGGGTCTTCCGGATTCGGCACTCGATTTTCCGTAGACAGGAACCGGTGGGTTCTTTCTGCTGTCAGGCAGCTGACGGCAGAGGGGGATCTGCCGGTTCTTTTTTTGCTTTGTAATAGTCATTTCCACGAAATTTTCTGTAAAAAACTGTTAGATTTTTATCTGTTCAGACGATCCGGAGTATGCTATTATTTACATGACAAAAAGTTTGTTATGATAAATAAAATTTTGAATACGGAGGCCCATATGATCTATCTGGACAATGCGGCTACTACATTAAAAAAACCGAAACAGGTGCTGGACGCGGTGCTGACAGCGATGCAGACCATCGGAAACGCCGGCAGGGGTGTGCACGGGGCTTCTCTCGGGGCGGCGCGTACCGTGTTTGATACCAGAAAAAAGGTTTCAGATTTCTTTCACGCGGAGGGACCGTCGCAGGTGGCGTTTACCTGCAATTCCACCGAGGCGCTGAATATTGCGCTGAAGGGGATTCTGAATCCGGGGGATCATGTGATTACCTCCGTGCTGGAACACAATTCCGTGCTGCGTCCGTTGTATGAACTGGAGGACCGGGGCGTGGAGCTGACGATTCTGCCCTGCAGGACAGACGGGACCCTGGATTATGACAGCTTTGCGGCTGCCGTCCGCCCGAATACCCGGATGATTGTCAGCACCCACGGATCCAATCTGACGGGCAACCTGGTGGATCTGGAGCGCCTGGGCCGGATCGCCCGCAAACACGGACTTCTGTTTGTGGCGGATGTGTCGCAGACGGCAGGCGTATTTCCCATTGACATGCAGAAGATGCAGATTGATGTACTGTGTTTTACCGGGCATAAGGGGATGATGGGTCCCCAGGGGACCGGGGGAATCTGTGTCCGGAAAGGACTGACCATCCGTCCGCTGAAGACGGGAGGAAGCGGCATACAGACCTATCACCGCAGCCATCCGAAGGAAATGCCGGCGGCGCTGGAAGCAGGGACGCTGAACGGGCACGGGATTGCCGGACTGGATGCGGCGATTGACTATCTGAACACCGTGGGGCTTGCCGCCATACACCGGAAGGAACAGGCGCTGATGCGCCGTTTTTACGACGGCGTGAAGGAACTGCCGGGGATCCGGATCTACGGGGATTTTCAGGCAGAGGAACGCTGCGCCATCGTGGCGCTGAATCTTCGGGACTGGAGTTCGGCGGAAGTCAGCGATGTATTGAATACTGATTACGGAATCTGCACCCGGGCCGGCGGGCACTGCGCGCCGCTGATGCATGAGGCGCTGGGGACGGCTGCCCAGGGTGCGGTGCGGTTCAGTTTTTCCTATATGAATACAACGGAGGAAGCGGACGCGGCAGTGGATGCGCTGCGGGAGCTGATGATGGAACCCATACATTAATTGCATGAAATACTGCGGCAGAGCAGAAAAAGAGGAGAAGGAACAATGGCAGATTACAGACAGATGTGGGAAAACCTGGGAATGGATCTTGAGAAGCATGACGCCCTGTGCGAGGTGCTGCCCCAGGCATTTGGGGATGTATTCCTTTCACAGGAGAACCGGCCGGAAGGCATGGCCTTCTGGGATATGGTGGTGGCGGATATTCATGGGATCCGCCCGGGAGAGTTAATCGAAGCACAGAAACAGGGGAAAAAAGTGTTTGGTACTTTCTGCACTTATGTGCCGGACGAAGTGCTGATCGCAGCAGGAGGAATTGTGACCGGACTGTGCGGCGGCTCCCAGTTCTGGGTGCAGGGCGGAGAGAAAGTGCTCCCGAAAAACACCTGCCCGCTGATTAAGGCTTCGGTGGGAGCCAGACTGGAACGGACCTGTCCGTTTTTCCGGATCGCGGATATGTATATCGGGGAAACCACCTGTGACGGCAAGAAGAAGGCCTATGAAATCCTGGCCGAGGACGTGCCGCTTCACGTAATGGACCTGCCCCAGATGAAGCGGCCGCAGGATTATGACCGATGGACCGATGAGATCCGCATTCTTGCGGAGAAAGCCCAGGAACTGACCGGACAGGCAGTGACACCGGAGAAGTTAGGCGAGGCCATCCACATCGTCAATGAGAAACGGAAAGCCCTGCTGCGTATTTATGAAGCGAGAAAGTCCGCAAATATTCCAATCAGCGGCAAGGACGCGCTGCTGATCATGCAGATTGCGTATTTTGATGACCCGGTACGATGCGCGGAAATGGCGAATCGGCTGGCGGATGAACTGGAACAGCGCAACAGAGACGGCATTTCCGTATTCCCGAAAGGAACCCGTCGGATTCTGCTCTCCGGGACACCCATGGCAATCCCGAACTGGAAGATCCACCATCTGATTGAAACCAGCGGCGCGGCAGTGGTCTGTGAGGAATCCTGCACCGGTACCCGTTATATTGAACATCTGACTGACGAATCCGGAAAAACGCTGGAAGAGCAGTACCGCGCACTGGCTGAACGGTATCTGCATATCAACTGCGCGTGCTTTACGCCGAATCAGGGAAGAATTGACGATATTCTGCGGTTGGCCCGGGAATATCAGGTGGACGGCGTCATTGATGTCAATCTGAAATTCTGCGAAACCTATGACACAGAAGGATATTTTGTGGAACGGGCCCTGAAGCAGGCGGGAATCCCGGTGCTTGGAATTGAGACCGATTACACAGACGCAGATACGGAGCAGCTGCGTACCAGAATTGAGGCATTTGTGGAGATGCTGGGATAAGTGTCCATGGAGCGGCAGGAGAAACTTAATTATTATATTCTGTTTGAAACCTATACCCAGGGGATGGTGCTTTATGATCTGCTTCGGGAGGAGAAGATTCCGGCGCGGATCTCGCCGGCGCCCCGGGTGCTGCAGAAGGAAGTCGGCTGCGGAATGTCCCTGCTTCTGCAGCCGGAGGATGTGGAAAGGGCCAGGGCATGTATCAGCAGACATCAGGCGGCGTATCACTCCATCGCTGCCCTGCCCTGCCAGATCCGCCCGAAAAGAGACAGATTCTGTTAGAGGAACGGAGCATGTGCGCAATGTATTATATTGGAATCGATATTGGATCCTCCGGTGCCAAGACGGTGGTGTTTGACACATCCGGAAATCTGATTTACAGACAGCTGCAGCCGACGGGATGGAGCAGCGCGGATACTGCGGAAGCGATCCGGAAGGATCTGGTGCGGAAAGGGTACGATCCGTCAGAAAACCCCTGCGTAGCCACCGGATACGGAAGGATCTCCGTGCCTTACGCGGATAAGCAGATCACAGAGATTACCTGCCACGGGCGGGGGGCGTCCTGGCTGTTTCAGACAGACCGTCTGGTGATTGTCGATATCGGCGGCCAGGATACGAAAGTCATCTGCATGGAGGAGGGAATGGTCCGGGATTTTATTATGAATGACAAGTGTTCCGCCGGAACCGGGCGTTTTCTGGAAGTAATGGCCAACTCCATGGCCATCCGTCCGGAAGAACTCTGTGCCATTGCCGCGGAAGGGTCCGGCACCGAGATCAGCTCCCTGTGTACGGTTTTTGCGGAATCGGAGGTCATCAGTCTGATTGGCCGTGGAGAAAAACGTGCAAATATCGCCTATGGTGTGGTACATTCTATAGTGAACAAGGTGGCGGCACAATGCAGCAGAGCGGATCTGGAAGGCCGGATGGTATGTCTGACCGGAGGGCTGTGTACCTGTGACTATCTGAGAAGGTCATTGGGAGAAGCGCTTCATACAGAAATATCTGCCTGTCCGGACGGAAGATACGCCGGAGCGATCGGGGCCGCGCTGAGTGCAGGATACCTGTGAACGAAGCTAGTAGGATGAAAGCGTGGAGAATGATCAGAATACGTAATTACCAAAAACCCTCCAGCCTGGAGGAAGCCTGGCAGCTGAATCAGAAGAAAAGCAGCCGGGTGATCGGCGGAATGCTCTGGACGAAGATGGAGCAGGGAAACATCAACACCGCGATTGACCTGTCCGGACTGCGTCTGGACACGATTCGGGAGACTGCGGAGGAATTTCAGATTGACTGCATGGTTACGCTGCGGCAGCTGGAGATCCATGAAGGGCTGAACCGGTATACCGGAGGCGCAGCCCGTCAGGCGGTCAAAGATATTGTAGGCGTGCAGTTCAGAAACCTTGCCACCGTGGGCGGCAGTATTTACGGAAGATACGGGTTTTCCGATGTGCTGACGCTGTTTCTGGCAATGGATACCTATGTGGAACTGTACAAGGGGGGACGGGTGGCCCTGAGGGATTATGTTGATCTGCCCAAGGACAGAGACATCCTGATTCGCCTGATCGTAAAAAAGGAGAAGGGCCGCATAGTTTACCAGTCCGTCCGCCGTTCCCGCACAGATTTTCCGGTCCTTACCTGTGCCGCGTTCCGGAGTACGGAGGGAGCCTGGCGGTTTTCTGTAGGCGCCAGACCGCAGCATGCGGTCCTGCTGGAGGATGCGGAAGGGATGCTGTCAGAACCGCTTGCGGAAGAGGCAGCGGAAAAATTTGCCGCGTATGCCGTGGAAAAGATCCCTACCGGCAGTAACATGCGGGGAAGCGCGGAATACAGGAGCCATCTGGTGAATGTCCTGGTCAGCAGAGCAATCCGGCAGCTGAAAGGAGCGGAAACATGGAACTGAAATTCATACTCAACGGCAAACGGGTTGTGACGGAAGCCCGGCCGGATACCCTGCTGATTGATCTGGTCCGGGAACTGGGGTGCCGCAGTGTGAAACGGGGCTGCGATACCTCGAACTGCGGCCTGTGCACCGTATTCCTGGATGATCAGCCGGTACTGTCCTGCTCGGTGCTGGCGGCCAGGGCGGCAGACCGCAGAGTGACGACTCTGGAAGGCCTTCAGGAAGAAGCAGCGGAATTCGGCAGCTTTTTGGCGGATCAGGGCGCGGAACAGTGCGGATTCTGCAATCCCGGAATGATCATGAATGCCATTGCGCTGTTTCGTGAAAATCCGGATCCTGATGAGGAGACCATCCGGGAATATCTGGCGGGCAATCTGTGCCGCTGCAGCGGTTATGAAGGGCAGATGCGGGCCATAAGGAACTTTCTTGACTGGAAACACGGGCGCCAGACGGCAGACGGAGGAGTGCGGAATGAAAGATAAAGATACAGAGAGAACCGTTCTGCAGGGAATCGAATCCACCGGAGAGGAAACGTATGCCGAAGAACGAAGGGCAAAGGCCGGAGAAAAAGTAAGGGGGCAGGTGGAACAGGAACTGACCGTGGTATCCAGACCGGTCCGGAAAAAAGACGCGATGCAGCTGGTGACCGGAAAACCGGTATACACCGATGACATCGCCCCGAAGGACTGCCTGATCGTCAAACTGCTCCGTTCCCCCCATGCGAATGCTTATGTAAAAAAGATTGATGCGGAAGCGGCCCGGCAGGTGATCGGCATCGAGGCGATTTATACCTGGCAGGATATTGACCAGAACGGGCGGCGCTTTACCCAGGCGGGACAGACTTATCCGGAGCCGAGTCCCTATGACCGGCTGATTCTTGACCGGCATGTGCGGTATGCGGGAGATCCGGTGGCTATTGTGGCCGGCAGAGATGACCGCTGCGTCGATCAGGCCCTGCGCATGATCCGGGTGGAGTACGAAGTGCTGGATGCGGTGCTTGATTTTCATACCGCCAAGGACAACCCGGTGCTGGTGCATCCGGAGGAGAACTGGGAAAGCCTCTGTCCGGTGGGCGCGGACAACAGAAGAAATCTGGTGGCCCACGATTCCTGCGGAGAAGGGGATATCGAACAGGTGCTGGCAGACTGTGAGGTGGTCATCGACCATGTATATCACACGAAAGCCGTGCAGCAGACCATGATGGAGACGTTTCAGACCTTCTGCACCATTGATACCTATGGCAGACTGGATATTGTCAGCTCGACGCAGATTGTGTTCCATGTCAGACGGATTGTGGCCAATGCGCTGCATATCCCGAAATCCAAAATCCGGGTACGCAAACCGCGGATCGGCGGAGGCTTCGGCGCGAAACAGACGGCAGTGTCAGAAGTCTATCCTGCTTTTGTCACCTGGATGACGAAAAAACCAAGCAAAATCATTTTCAGTCGGAAAGAGGCACAGACGGCATCCTCCCCGCGGCATGAGATGGAGATGCATGTCCGTCTGGGCGCAATGAAAGACGGCAGAATCCGTGGCATTGATCTGTATACCCTGTCAAACAGCGGCGCCTATGGGGAACACGGCCCTACCACCGTGGGCCTGTCCGGCCACAAATCCATTCCCCTGTACGGAAAGGCGGAAGCCTTTCGCTTTGTGTCAGACGTGGTCTATACCAATCATATGTCTGCAGGGGCCTACCGCGGATACGGGGCGACCCAGGGACTGTTTGCCGTGGAATCCGCAGTCAATGAGCTGGCGGAAAAGCTGTCCATGGATCCCATTCGCCTGCGGGAGCAGAATATGGTGCAGGTAGGAGACTGTATGCCGGCTTATTACGGAGAAAAACTAAGCAGCGGAACACTGGACCGGTGTCTGCAGAAAGTCCGGGAGATGATTGACTGGGACAGAAATTTCCCGATCCGTGATATGGGAAACGGCAAAGTGCGTACCCTCGGCATGTCCATGGCGATGCAGGGATCCGGCATTTCATCGGTGGATGTGGGAAGCGCCACCCTGAAGATCAATGATGACGGCTTTTATTCTCTGGTGCTTGGGTCGGCAGATATGGGTACCGGCAGCGATACTTCCATGGCTCAGGTGGCGGCAGAGGTCCTGAAATGCCCGGTAGAGCAGATTGAAGTATACAGCGCGGATACGGATGTATCGCCCTACGACTCCGGCTCTTATGCGTCCAGCACGGCATATGTGACAGGAAAAGCTGTGGAAAAATGCGCCTGGAAAATGCGGGAGCAGATCTGCCGGATGGGAGCGGAGCTGATGAACTGCGATCCTTCCGAAGTGATTTTTGACGGACGGGAAGTCATCCGCAAGGATGGCGGAGAAGACGCGATTACTTTAGAGAAGATTGCCACGCATTCCATGTGCAACAACAACATCGAACTGGTGGCGTCGGCAACCCACAGTTCCAGCGTGTCCCCGCCGCCGTTTATGGTGGGAGCAGCGGAAGTGGAAACCGACCTGCTTACCGGGGAAGCCCGGGTCCTGCGTTACTGCGCGGCCGTAGACTGCGGAACGCCGCTGAATGAGAACCTGGTGCGCGTGCAGGCAGAAGGAGGGATCCTTCAGGGAATCGGCATGGCCCTTACCGAAGATATCAATTACAACGAACGCGGAATGCCGAGAGAAAATTCGCTGATGCAGTATAAGATTCCGAGCCGGCTGGATATCGGCAGCATAGAGGTGGCTGTCGTCGGCAGCTATGAACCCACGGGACCCTTCGGCGCCAAGTCCATCGGAGAAGTCGTGATCAATACGCCGGGTCCGGCGATTGCGGATGCGCTGGCCAGGGCCTGCGGCGTTCGGTTTTATGAGCTTCCGATTACAGCGGAACAGATTGCCATGAGGGGGCGAAAAACAGATGGAACAAAAACCGATCATTTTCTGTGAAAGCGGCGGCTGCACCGCCAAGCTGGGGGCAGGGCTTCTGAGCCATGTGCTGGAGAAGCTGCCCCGGGGACCGAAAGACAGTCACCTGCTGATCGGATACGACAGCAGGGATGACGGAGCCGTGTATCAGATTTCAGAGGACACGGCGGTGATTCAGACGCTGGACTTTTTCCCGCCGATGGTGGAGGATCCCCACCTGTTCGGACAGATTGCGGCGGCCAATGCCTTAAGCGATATTTTTGCCATGGGCGGGGAAGTGAAGACCGCCTTAAATATCGTCTGTTTCCCGGAGGAGATGGATCTGAATATCCTGGGAGAGATCATGCGGGGCGGTTCGGAAAAAGTGATCGAAGCCGGCGGCACGCTGGCGGGAGGACACTCGATTATGGATCAGGGGATCCGTTACGGACTGTCGGTGATGGGAACCGTACATCCGGATCATATTTATTCAAACAATGCCTGCCAGCCGGGGGATCTGCTGGTATTTACCAAAAAACTGGGGGCAGGAATTGTCTGTGCGGCCCACCGGGTGGGAGAAGCGTCGGAAGAGGCTTTTCGCCAGGCCACAGACCAGATGCGCACGTTAAACCGGACGGCTTCTGTCATCAGCCGCCAGTATGATGTGCACAGCTGCACAGATGTCACCGGATTCGGATTCCTGGGACATCTGCATGAAATGATGGACGGCCGCTGTTCCTGCAGGATCTGGCAGAATCAGATTCCGGTGCTGGAAGGCGCGCTGTCCTATGCGGAGCAGTTCCTGATCACCGGCGGCGGCCAGAAAAACCGGAATTACGTGGGCGCGCATGTGCAGTTTCGCGATACGCCCTTTGCCATGGAGGAGATTCTGTTTGATCCCCAGACTTCCGGCGGGCTGCTGTTTGCCCTTCCGCCGGAGCAGGCCCGGGATCTGACTGCCGCGCTGCGGCAGGAGGGAATCCCTGCGGCAGCAGTGGGGGAAGTGACCGCAAGGGAAGAACCGGAGATTCTGGTCAGCTGATTCCGAAAAAACTGACAGATACCAAGAAAGATGCAGGAGGAAATAAAAGAAATGATCAAAGTAGATTCCATGGGTGATGTGTGCCCGGTTCCCATTGTCAAGACAAAAAATGCCATCCGGGAGATGGACGGAGCGGGAGAACTGGAGATCTTTGTGGATAATGAGACTTCTGTCCAGAACCTGACCAAAATGGCCCGGCAGAAAGGATACGGCGTGGATTCCAGCAAGCTGGGCGCTGCCCGTTACCGGGTGCATATGACGCTGACAGAGGATCAGGTGGCAGACATGAAGACAGCGCCGGCCGCAGAAGAAGTCTGTGACGTAACCCGCAAAACAGGAGGAACCGTGGTGGCGATTTCAGCCGGCACCATGGGAAGCGGTTCGGAGGAACTGGGAAAGATTCTGATGAAATCCTTCCTCTTTGCCCTGAGTCAGCAGGAAGAACTGCCGGAATATATCCTCTGTTACAATGGCGGGGCCTATCTGACCTGCGAAGGGTCAGAATCTCTGGAAGATCTGAAAAATCTGGAGGCAGCCGGTGTGAAAATCATTACCTGCGGCACCTGCGCGGACTTTTACAAGATCAAGGACCGGGTGCAGGTGGGCACCATCGGAAACATGTATGAAATCGTGGAAAAGATGATGCAGGCATCGGATGTCATCCGGCCGTAAGGCGGTGAATCAGCGTGCGTCAGAAAAAAGATTACTGTATCATGACCTTCGCAACAACCGAAGACGCGCTTGCGATGGAGGAATTCTGCAGACAGCAGAACATACCGGGCAGGATCATACCTTTGCCGGGGGATGTGGCGGCCGGGTGCGGACTCTGCTGGCGTATGACCCCGGAGGAGGCGCGGCAGTGGAAACCAGCGCTGCAGAAGCAGAAGATACAGGGAGTATACACGATTCAGATGTGGGGATAAGCGGATACCGGCGGAACAGATTTTCTGTTCCGCCGGTTTGCATATACGGAAAGGACAGATAGGTTATGGAAACAGGAAACAGAATTATTATCCGCGGAGCCGGCGATCTGAGCACAGGGACCATACACAGGCTGTGTTCCGCCGGGTTTCCGCTGCTGGTCCTGGAAACCGGCCGGCCGGCAGCCATTCGGCGGCAGGTGGCTTTTTCAGAGGCAGTATATGACGGAACCGCGACTGTCGAGGGGCTGACAGCCAGGAAGATTGCGTCATTGGAAGAAATCGCCGATACCGAAGCCGCGGGGATGATCCCCCTGCTGGTGGATCCGGAGGGGGAAAGCATCCGCAAAGTTCCCCATATGGCCGTGGTGGACGCAATCCTGGCAAAACGCAATCTCGGAACCAGCATCGATCTGGCAGACCTGGTGATCGGCCTGGGGCCCGGATTTACGGCCGGAGTGGATGTGCACGCAGTCATTGAAACGAAACGCGGACACAATCTGGGACGGATCATACGGGAAGGAAGCGCGGTTCCGGATACCGGAATCCCGGGAATCATCGGCGGTTATGGAAAAGAACGGGTGATTCACGCAGAGGAAGCGGGAATTCTTCGGGACGGATGCAAAATCGGAAGTCTGGTGGAACAGGGAGAATCGATTGCCCGGATTTGCACTTCTCATGGGGACCGGCCGGTACTGGCTTCCCTGACAGGAATTGTCCGCGGGATGATACGGGACGGCTATCCGGTGACCAGAGGATTCAAGATTGCGGACATTGATCCGAGAAAAGAGGAACTGAGCAACTGCTTTACCATATCCGACAAGGCCCGCTGTATTGCGGGAAGCGTGCTGGAACTGGTTTGCAAAGAAGAAAGAAGGAGAATGGAATGCAGACAGAAGATGCAGTGAAACTGACGAAAGAGCTGATTCAGATCGAGAGTACCAATCCGGGGGCCGGCGAGCAGCAGGTGGCGGAATATCTGAAACATCAGATCGAACCGGTGCTGCCGGAAAACGGAAGACTGCTGCTGCATGAGGTAGAAGAAGGGCGGCCGGTGCTTCTGGCGGAGCTGGAAGGCGAAAGCCCGGAAGAACTGGTGCTGATCTGTCATATGGATACGGTGCCCATAGCAGACGGGTGGACGAAAGATCCCCTTGCCGCAGAGGAGGAAGCAGGGCGTATCTACGGCAGGGGAGCCTGCGATATGAAATCCGGTCTGGCTGCCGCGACGGCCGCGTTTCTGTCCGCGGCGCAGCAGATCCGGCACAGTGGGAAAAAACCGGCACGCACCCTGAAGCTGATTGGCACAATGGATGAAGAAGGCGATATGAAAGGGGCAGAAACCGCGATTCGCCTGGGCTGGGTGCGCCGGGAAAGTCTGGTGATGGATACGGAACCCACAGACGGTGAGATTCAGACGGCCCACAAGGGCAGATACTGGTTCCAATACACGATTCACGGCAAAGCAGCCCATGCCAGCCGCCCGCAGGACGGAGCGGACGCCATTGCCGGTATGGCGTATGCCATCTGCGGAATACGGGAACGAATTGAAAAACTGGAAACCGATGCGTTCCTGGGCAGGACAACCGCAGTCTTTGGTACAGTCAGGGGCGGGATTCATCCCTATCAGGTGCCGGCAGAGTGTACCGTTACCATCGACATC
>OCVV011358586.1_pt1 | contig 16100 bp, 14 predicted proteins | sample 1539721 | NCBI WGS metagenome assembly OCVV01 (sample SAMN02144230, study PRJEB22623) | gut metagenome | biome: sheep rumen | host: Ovis aries | place: New Zealand
GCGCGCAAAGCGTCATAGACACTGTAATCCAAAATAGCTTCACCATTAGGACCAAGTCCGTCCATTTGTTTGAGTCCGCCGTAACGGCTACCCATACCTGCGGCCAAAATAAATAATGTTGGTTTCATGTGTTTTATGTATTATAATTGTTAGTTAATTATTCTTTTACAATGATCACTTTTCCATTGTGTTTCTTATGCCGAAACCACAAGCCATACACCTCGGAACAGTTACCGGCGGTGATGAAAGCCTGAATATGATTATTGCGGATAAACGCCATCAGCGAAGAGAACTCATCCTGCGAGAGAATAGTTTGTATCTCGAGATGCTCTTCCCGGCTGTAACCACCCTCTACCTTATATATCGAGCACCCGCGCACGAGAGTCTCCACAATATATTGCCGGATGCGCTCGGGCTCGTTGGAAACGAGGCAAACACGTTTGCGCTTGTTGAGTGAAGCTGTGAAATAGTCGATTGCCAAACCATTGATCCACGTACCGATAATACCGATGACCACCATGCGGAAATCATTGATCAAGAAAGCCGTACAGCAAATAATCACGCCACCGATAGCTACCGATGTGCCTATATCGAAATGGAGATACTTGTTCACTATTTTGCCGAGAATATCCAAACCGCCGGTAGAAGCATTGATGCGGAACATAACTGCCTGACAGATGGAGAGAAGAAGGACGAAGCAGATGAGGTCAAACCACACATCGTACATACCCAGACCGCCGCTCATCACACTATCCCGCACACGCTCCATCACTTCGCCGGAATGACTGAGGATATACGGGTTTCCATGCGCGTCCAAGACGGTTTGTCCGGCTTGCAGTTGCTCTAATATCTCGGGGGCTTGAATAGCCTTATGCGTCAGATTATAGGAAGGATATACACGATCCCAAAATTGCGTCAAAGGACCTAAGATCATCGCGGTATAGACGGTTTTGGCGCCAAACTCATTGCCTATCAGGATAAAAGCAAGGAACAGCAGAAAAGCGTTGATACCCATCACCCAATAGGAGAACGTATCCGTTGTGCCTCCTACCAGGGCGTTCAGCACGATCGAGAGACCGGAGATGGAGCCGACAATAAGATGACTCGGCATCAAGAAATAATACACAGCAATGGCTCCGACGCTCATACCAAGGGTCATCATGATCAGTTCGCGCCAGAACTTGAGTGTACCCAAGGCTTGTATAAAGGAGTGAAGCAAATCACTCCAATACTGTTTGGTAAAATAATTAGATAGTGTGTTTTCCATGATTATTGGTTTTCCTCTTCTTTGACCACTAATCGCGCCGTACGGCGAGTAGTCTGACTCAGCATAATTGTACGACCGGCTTTGGCGTTATCAATGATTTCAGGCGTTGTGCCACGAATCGTAAGAAGCGACAAATGGTCATTATAACTGACTTTGAAATGTTTGTTGAGTTCCTCTATCGCGGGAGACACAAAGCGCGTGTTATCCACACAGACAGAGATAGTTACGGCGGAGGATTGAATGAGCGACACTTTGAGACGATGACGATGAATAATATCAAATATCTCGCTCAGGCTCTCCTCCAAAGCGAAGGCAAAATCCTTCGCGCGCATGGTAATAAGGATTTGATTTTTGCGCCAGATATAAACCGGCACATCGACGGGTCCGACCCCGTCGGCAGCTATACGAGTGCCGACAGCTTCCGGGTCGCCGAAAGGTTTGACATAAAGGGGTATCTCTTTGTTTTGGAGCGGACGAATGGTTTTGGGGTGAATGACTTGCGCCCCGGAATAACTCAGTTCGACCGCATCCTGGTATCGTAGCGAAGGAATGAGCACGGTATTGGGTTCAATACGCGGATCGGCATTGAGAATACCCGGCACATCTTTCCATATTGTTACCGACTCGGCATCAAGGTAGTTTGCCAAAAGTGCCGCGGTATAGTCCGAACCCTCGCGGCCGAGTGTGGTTCGCTTGCCGTCTGCGGTACCACCGAGAAAACCTTGGGTAACGACCACCTGCGGACGATTCGCTCTGTTCCATCCGGCACGAATGACCGCTGCGCTCGTTTCGCTGTCCACCACCGCTTCACGCCAAGTATTGTCCGTCCGGAGCAGTTTGGGAATATTCCACCACTCGACCGGAATACCTTGTTTGAGCAGATAAACGGCCACGATTTGTGTGGACATAATCTCACCCATTGAAACGACCTGGTCGTAGTTCTCATCGAACGGCAACGTGGGGTCATAAGGGATCTCGCCTTGCAGACGGATATCTACTCCGGGCTGCAGACCGAGTTCCTTCATAATCGCCACATGGAAATCAATGATATCTACCCACTGATTAAGCGCTTGCTCTTCCTTTCCGGCATCCAAAAACTCGACTACCCGTTCGAGGGCATTGGTCGTCTTTCCCATTGCGGAAACTACGACCATGAGACCATCATTGGTCAAAGGTCGTTGCTCCTGCAGGGCGAGTCGTATAATTCGCTCTACGTTCCGGACGCCTGCTGCGTCCTTGACCGATGCTCCTCCAAACTTATATACCCGAGTCATTTAATTACAGATTCGCCATACGTATGGCAGTGTATGCGCCTTCGATACCTTTGTTGCCGAGTTTGCCTCCGCAACGGTCGAGCGCTTGTTGTTGGTTCAAAACCGTCAGAACAGAGAAGATAACAGGCACTTTGCCTTGTGCATTGAGTGCCGCCACACCTTGGGTCACCGACTGACAAACATAATCGAAGTGCGGCGTGTCGCCTTGTATAACGCAGCCAATGACGATAATGGCCTCCACGCGTTCCTCTTTCATGATACGTGCAGCGCCAAACGTCAGTTCCACCGCGCCGGGCACATGGAGAACCGTGATATTTTCCTCCTCCACCCCGTGTTTGACGAAGGTTTCCATAGCCCCTTGCGCCATCGCATAGGTGATCTCGCTGTTCCAATCAGCTACAACAATAGCATAGCGCTGACGTCCGAGAACATCAGCGCTAGGCAGTTGATTTACATCGTATTTGGATAAATCCGTTGTCATGAAATATGAGATTTATTCAGCGATAGCGATATATTTGTCGATATCTTGCGCCTCTGCGGAAGAAGGATAATTCTCCTTGATAGCTTTGAACGCTTTGAGTGCTTTTGCCTTCTGACCTTCGTGCAGATATACGATGCCGGCTTTCTTGAGGCTCATTGGAGCGATCATGTCGTTACCGGATTTAGCGGCATTCTCAAATGCGCTGGCTGCTTTGCCGTACTCACCGAGCTCCACATAAGCGTCACCAAGCAGCTGGTTAGCAGCCGGATCAATGTTCAGGTCATCTGCCGAGAATTTCTTGAGATACTTAGCGGCATTCTCATAGTCGCCCTTCTCATAATAGCAGATACCGGCATACAAAGCAGCTAATTCGCCTTGTTGATAAAGGCTGTACTCCTCTGCGATTGCCTCAAAACCGATGCACTCAGCCTCGTCACCATTGAGGGCCTTGTCGAAATCACCTGCCATGAAATAGACCACAGCTTTGGCGTTCTCGTTGGAAGCCTCCAGTGCTTTGGGTTTGATAATGTACTGATTGATAGCGATAATACCGATTACAACTACGGCGATACCGCATACAATCCAACTAATGAGGTTTGCGTTGTCCTCGATCCATTTTCCGGCGCCGGTCAGCGCCTCGTTTACTTCTTGCAATTGTTCGTCTTCTTTTACGAACTCTTCTTTCTTTTTTGCCATTTTATTTGAATATTTTATTGTTTACAATAATGCGGTTTGGTCCATGTTCATACACATTAAACCAAAATCGGCTACAAAGGTACTACTTTTTTTTGAATTATGCAAGTTTTTGTGCATTTTTTTAAAAGCAAAGCCCTTTTTATCTCTTTTTCCGGCGTCAGCAGTCGTTCTTTGCGTATTCTTTATAGAATTCCGTGACGGCAATGATACCTTTCTCCCACACTTCCAGATCCATGGATTCGTTAGGCGAATGGATCGCATTCTGCTCCAGACCGAAACCCATGAGGATTGTTTTGCAGCCCAATATCTGCTCAAAGGCCGCGATAATAGGGATCGATCCTCCGCGGCGCGCGGCTAACGGCCGTTTGCCAAAGGCGATCTCAAAGCCCTTTTCGGCGGCTTTGTATGCCGGAATGTCAATAGGACAGACATAGCCTTGACCACCGTGCATCGGAGTAACTTTTAGACGAACGCCTTGCGGCTTGATTGTTTGGAGATAGTCAATGAACGCCTGCGATATTTTCTCATGATCCTGATTTGCAACAAGCCGGCAGGACACTTTGGCAAAGGCTTTGGAGGGCAGTACGGTCTTCGAGCCCTCACCGGTATAACCGCCCCAAATACCGCACACATCAAAGGACGGACGGCAGGAGTTGCGCTCCAAGGTACTATATCCCTTTTCGCCGAACACATCGTCCACATCGATTGCTGCATTGTATTTCTCCTGCGAGAAGGGTATCTGCGCGATCATCCGGCGCTCCTCCTCCGGAATAGGCAGCACATCGTCATAGAAGCCCGGAATAGTGATGCGTCCGTCGGCATCCACCACTTTGGAAATCATCTCGCAGAGGGCGTTGACGGGGTTCTTCACCGCTCCGCCGAAATGGCCGGAATGGAGGTCTCTGTTCGGACCGTCCACCTCGATCTGCCAATACGCCAAGCCACGGAGACCGGTAGTGATAGAAGGGGTCTCTTTGCCGATCATAGAGGTGTCGGAAACCAAGATAATATCTGCCTTCAGGAGTTCCTTATGCTCCTCTAAGAATGCCTCCAACGACGGCGAACCGATCTCTTCTTCGCCCTCAAAAATAAACTTGACGTTGCATCGTAGTTGCCCCGTTTGCGCCATGTATTCAAAGGCTTTGGCTTGAATCATCGCTTGTCCTTTGTCATCATCCGCTCCGCGGGCATAGAGCCTTCCGTCGCGGATCGACGGTTCCCACGGATCAGAATGCCACTGCTCCAAAGGCTCTACCGGCATGACGTCGTAATGGGCATAGACCAGGACCGTGGGTATTGGAGAATTGACAATTGATAATTGACAATTATACTCCGCATAAACGAATGGATTTCCTGCGGAAGGAAGGACTTTGGCTTTCTGGCAGCCGGCTTGGAGAAGCAGCTCTTTCCAACGCTCCGCACAACGGGTCATGTCGGCTTTATGCTCCGCTTGACAACTCACACTCGGAATACGGATCAGACTCGTCCATTCCTCCATAAATCGCGCCCGATGGGCTTCAATATACTCTTTAATTGACATAAGCAACAAATTTTTGTGCAAAATTACAAAAAAAATTGCATATATCAAAATTATTTTGTAATTTTGCATCGTAATTCATTATAACCATGAAAAAAATATTCTTTTTCTTCTCTGTTTTGCTCTGTTTGGCGGCATGCCAACAGCAATCTGTCAACGCACATTTTATTGCGCAAAGTAAACCCATTATGCCGGTTCGGATGAATGCCGACACGATGCACATTGTAATGACCGACTATGCGCCGGCGCTCTTCGGCGAAGGCAAGCAGTTGTGGGTAGAAACGATGGATCTCATCGACGAGGGACGCATCACCGCTATCAGTTACAGCGACAAAAGCGGCAGTTTTGCTATTCCTGTCCTGCCGAACAAACCGGTGATCCAGAGTCTGATCTCCAAGAGTTATGCCGACGGCAAGTTGTGTGTGGGCTTTTTCGACGGATTCAAGGATCCTCATTTTGCGGCGTATATTCAGAATATGCCGCTGGATGAAAGCCTTTGGAGCGCCAATGAGGACAACACCTGGACGCTGGATCTGACAGCCGTTCCGGCTATCAAGGGCCGCAGTTACCTGCGTATTTTCGCGGAGAATGACGAATACCTCTTCAACGACCTGTTGTTACCTATGGAGGACGGCAAAATCGTCACCAAGGCATCGCAGTTAAACCGTCATGACCCGCAAGCGCAAGTACTGTACTCGCTGATGATCGACCGTTTTTACAACGGCAACACCGCGAACGACTGGAAAATGAACAGCCCCGAAGTGCTGGATATAGTGGATTATCAAGGCGGCGACATCGCCGGCATTACCGCAAAGATCAGCGAGGGGTATTTCGACCGGCTTGGTGTGAACACCCTGTGGATCAGCCCGATCACCCAAAACCCGTGGGACGCGTGGGGGTGCTATACGTTCAAAAACGGCAATAAATATGACCCCTCGAAGACGTATACCAAGTTCAGCGGTTACCATGGCTATTGGCCTATTTATGCGACGGCATTGGACAGCCGTTTCGGTACGCCGGACGAGTTACGCACCTTATTAGATAGCGCGCACGCGCACGAGATAAACGTCGTGTTGGATTATGTAGCGAATCACATGCACATCAATTCTCCGACTTTGCAGGCGCACCCCAATTGGCATACCGACTCTATTCTGCCGGACGGAAGAAGGAACTTCGAGTTATGGGACGATGCACGTCTCACGACTTGGTTCGACAAGCATATTCCGACGCTGGATTTAGAGCGTGAAGAGGTGTGCGAGGCAATGACCGACAGCGCGCTGTACTGGCTCGCCAACTATGACTTGGACGGTTTCCGCCACGATGCCTGCAAGCATATTCCCGAGGGGTACTGGCGTATGTTGGGTCAGAAGATAGCGAATCGCTGGCCCGGACGTCCGATATGGATGATCGGTGAGACCTATGGCAGCCCGGAGTTGATCGGCAGTTACGTCAAGACCGGTATGTTGGATGCACAGTTTGATTTCAACGTCTATTTCACGACCCGCGAAGCGATCTGCGGCATGAAAGGCATGGACCAAGTGTTAGCGAACGAACTCACCTCTCTACGCACATACGGCGCGCATCACACGATGGGAAACATCTCCGGAAACCATGACCAAATACGTTTTGCATCTATCGCCGGAGGCGCTATCGATATCGCGAGTCAAGGCAAAGAGGAAGGATGGACGCAAAACATCGGTATCGGCGATGCCGATAAAGCCTACAAACGTGCGCTGCTCTTGGAAGTACTGAATATGACCTTGCCTGGCGTGCCCTGTATTTACCAGGGAGATGAGTATGCCGAAGTGGGAGCCAACGACCCCGACAACCGCCATATGATGCGTTTTGAGGGACTCAACGAAGAGGAACAGAAAATGCGGGATGAGGTAGCCAAACTGATCCATATGCGCAGAAACAGTATGGCGTTGCTCTACGGAGATCTTATTCCGCTGATCGACAGACCGGACGAGATCATCTATCTGCGCGTCTATTTGGGCGAAATCATCACCGTCAAGATCGACCGCAAGAATTTGACCTATAGCATTGAAGAAAACAAATAAATAAAAAACAATCTATCTTTATGAAAAAAACTTTACTCATTGCGCTCACCGCGCTGATGTTGGCGGGATGCGCAAAACAGGAAGAAATGCGTCACCCCAAATGGGCGTATGACGCGACGATTTATGAGTTAAACGTTCGCCAGGCTACGGACGAAGGTACTTTTCAGGCAGCAGAGGCACTTCTCCCTACTCTGCGCGAAAACGGCATTGACATCATTTGGGTGATGCCTTGTCAGCCGATTGGTGTCATTACCCGCAAAGGCACCTTGGGCAGTTACTACTCCATCATCGACTACTGCGCTATTAACCCTGAGTTTGGTACGCGCGCTGACTTCGAGCATTTCCTGGCAGCTGCCCACAAAAAGGGCTTTAAGGTCATACTCGACTGGGTTGCTAACCACACAGCGCCGGACAGCGAATGGACCAAAAACGAAGGCTGGCATTACCGCGACAGTCTGGGTAATTTGATGGTTCAGTACGACTGGACTGACATCTCCAAACTGAATTATGAGAATCAGGACATGCGCGACGCAATGCTCAAAGCGATGCACTGGTGGATGGATAGTATCGGCATTGACGGTTTCCGTTGCGACGTAGCCGGCGAAGTGCCGACCGATTTCTGGAACTGGGCTATGGGAGATTTGCGCAAGACGCATCCGGGTATGTTCACCCTCGCGGAGGATGAGGACAAAGCCGACGAACTGACCGAAACGGCTTTCGACATGTACTACGGATGGACTTTGCACAAACTCATGAACGGTGTAGCGCAAGGCAAGAACAATGTGGAAGATTTGTGGAATTACTTCGCGAAAGCAGACAGCACCATTCGCCCCGAGGCTATTCGTATGAATTTCATCAGCAATCACGATGAGAACAGCTGGGCAGGAACGGAGTTCGAGCGTATGGGTGACGCAGTGGATCTGTTCGCCGCATTCACCTATGTAGTACCCGGCATGCCGATGATCTACACCGGTCAGTTATGCGGAAACCACCACCGTTTGGAGTTCTTTGAGAAAGACCTCATTGACACCGACGAGAACTATGCCAAAGCAGCACTCTATCAGAAGTTGAATGAGTTCCGTGTACGCAACAAAGCGGTTTTCAGTCCCGAAGCAGGAGCACCGATGGAGCGTCTCAATGCGGACAACGAGCATGTTTTTGCATGCGTGCGCAGCAAAGCCGGCAAATGGTACACCAACACCGTAATCGCCGTGATGAACATGAGTGCAGAGCAGCAAGAGGTGACGTTGGATCTGAACGGACACGAAGGAAAATACCAATGTATCTGCGGCAAAGAATGTCAATTAGAAGCTACACAAACCTTCACCTTGAAGCCATGGGAATATAAGATTTTCGAGAAATAAGATTCTCAATTAACATTGTGAATTGTGCATTGTAAATTGTGAATTGAAAAAACTCCCGGACGCGCAGTTCGGGAGTTTTTTCGTGGGTATTTCGCGGGTTTTTCGCGGGTCTTTAGGGATCCCAAACTTTTTACAAGGGGTAAAAGGTATGCTCCCATAGGCTTTTATGCCATCGCTCCGTTGACCTGGATGACTTGACCGGAGACGTATGACGCGAGGTCGGAGGCAAGGAAAAGGGCTACTTTGGCTACCTCTTCGGGCGCACCGCTACGACGCATCGGGATCATCGAAACGAATTGTTGGAGCGTCTCTTCGCTGAGCGCTTTGGTCATATCGGTGATGATAAATCCCGGGGCGATGGCGTTTGCGCGCACTCCGCGGGCGCCTAACTCTTTGGCTACGGACTTGGTGAGGGCAATGATGCCGGCTTTGGATGCGGCATAGTTGGCTTGTCCGGCGTTGCCGTTAATTCCGACTACCGAACTGAGGGAGATGATCGAACCGCTGCGCTGGCGCATCATCAGCGGAGTGACCGCATGCGTATAGTTAAACGCCGATTTGAGGTTCACTTGGATCACTTGGTCCCACTGCTCCTCGGTCATACGCATGATCAGTGTATCGCGGGTAATGCCGGCGTTATTGACTAAAATATCGATGCGTCCGAAATCTTTCACCACCTCTTCCACCACTTGGTGGGCGGCTTCGAAATCTGCGGCATTCGAGGCATACGCCTGCACTTGGACACCCAAAGCTTGGAGTTCGTTGACGGTCTCCAATGCCGTCTCATTCAGTTCCAAATCGGTGAAGGCGATGTTTGCTCCCTCACGCGCAAAGGCCAAAGCTATCTGTTTGCCTATTCCACGGGCTGCGCCGGTGATCAGGGCGGTTTTATTCTCTAATAACATTTTCTAACGGTTTAACAGTTTAACAGCTTAACAATTTAACAGCTTAACAATTTAACAGCTTAACGTGACGAAGTCACTTCTCTTCGATGGGGAAGACGCCGGTGGGGTGCAGAATCGTATATTTGGACATCTCCTCATTGGAATCAAACCCTACTCCCTCGATGATACTCTTCTCCCGTTTGATATGAATCGAGGTGTCGGAATAGACGCGGTGGGTCTTCTGATCCCATTTCATCTCCGGCGTATCGAACTCTTCCCCTTTGCGGTTCAAGGCATGCACATTGCCCCGCAGGGTCCATTGCTGTTGCTGCTCGTCATAGTAGGCATAATCTGCTTTGAGCGAAGCCTGCACACTGAGGTCAATATCGAACTGCTCCATGTATATACCTTGCGGAAACTCCTGATAAGGCGGTTCGGTACGGTCATAGATGAGCCATTGAGGTGCCTCAATGCGGTAACGGGTCACACCGGAATCGGAGATCAAGGTATTGACGCTGTCCGTGATGAGGGCGGCTATCTGGTCCCGGGACTGAGTAACTTGCTCCCGGAGCTCCACTTTCTTCCGGCACCCACAAAAAAACATGGCGAGTACCAAAGAGGCACTCGCCATGAGTGAATATTTAACGGATATTCGTGGTCTCACCAATCCATCCTCCTACGGTGAAAGTAGAGCCTGAGAACTCGTTCGGCAGGTCGAAACGCTCTTCCTTGGTCGGATAGTACTTGCTATAGGTGGAGATGAACTCCGTAGCCTGAGCCTCTACCGAAGGATCCACTTGTTTAGCCTTCACGAATTTATCCACAGCAGCCCAGTAAACGGTCTTGTTGAGGATAGCGCCCTTGGCGTCATTGCCGTATGGACGGCTACCTGCGTAGCACATACCGATGATGATGTAGCAACGACCCTGACCCTTGCTCATGCCGATACCGTTGAGGGTAGCGATAGAAGCCTGTGCATACTTGCGTGCCTCGGGATATTTCTTGAGGTTGTTGTAGCAGTAGAACGCAGCGTTGTACTGATAATCAGCCACATCCTCCATTTCGTCCTCTACCATCGCTAACTTGATAGCTTGGTCGTAGTACTCGATAGCCTGCTCGTAGTCGCCTTTCTTAGCCGCCATAGATGCGCATCCTGCTGCGGACTCTTGGGTCGGTTGCAGTTTGTGAGCTGCCTCGCATGCTGCGAAATACACATCGCTCTCGGTACATTTAACGCGCTTGTACAATTTGGCGATCTTCTGGAGCATATCGAGGTTCGTCAGGTTAGCCTGAACTACTGCACCGTAGATCTCATCCAGTTTGGAGCAGTCAGCTGCGCCGGAGATAGCGAAGATATTGTCCACATAGTCTTTCTGTTTGGCAGCGATGTCGGCATTCTTGTTGGTTGCGGAGCCGGCTTGCTCTGCCAGGAGGTTCGAAGCCAACTGATAGTCACCGATGAACTGCTCTGCTTTGCCGTTCGGGTCTTGTTTGTAGAGTGCATAGGAAGCATCCACGAGTTTGACCAAAACCATGATCTTGCTGTTCGCGCCCATACCCTCGGCGGATTGTTGCAGACACTCACGCGCTTCTGCAAGCTTGGTCTCGCCATAGAAATCGATGTAAGCCAAACCCTTCTCGCCTAAGATATAAGCCTTCGGGTATTTAGGATCATTGCCGAAATACTTGATACGCTTATCCTGCATCTCGATACCCAAGTTAGCCAAACGCTCTTTCTCCGCCTTGTCGTTGGTAGCGTTATAGAGTGCTTCTACGATCTTGGCACCGTCGGTATAGATCGATTTGTTAGCGTTCGGGCAGGTGGTATAAACGTTCCACCAAGGCTCGTACGCATCGGCATACTGTTTGTTTTTCACCGACTCGTGGAAGAGCGACACATTGATCACGCACTCTTCGGTGATAGTCGGTTCTGCTTCCTCTACAACCGGCGCACTTTGTACCGGTGCTTCCTCGCCTACTTTCTTAGGCTTCTTTGCCATCACTACAGCCGGCACTGCCGCTGCAAGGGCAATAACGAATAGATTTTTAATCTTCATAATAATATTATTTTAGTAATTATCAAAATATTGGCAGTTTCAACAACTCTCTTCTACTCCTTTGGGATCGTGTTGAGGGGTGTCTAACGGGTCATTTAACAATTATCGTGCCAAACTATAATTTGCGTTTCATAAACCAGTTCTCGGCGATGGATGCCCCGATAGTGACACGGAGCGAATTATCCACCAGACCGGGCGTACCGCCGCGGTGCATGTATTCGAAAGTGGTGTTAATGACGGTACCGATGGTATATAGTGGGAAACCGAAACCGATGGAAGCCGTCACTTTGCGGGGACCGATGGAAGCGAGATACTCGTCCTGCACGTTTATACCCGCGCGCCATATCATGCGCTCATAATATTGACGCCCGTGCGGATTATGGCGGTATTCTACGCCGAAGGCATAGCGGTTTCTGTCCTGAAGACCTGTTTCCTTTCCGGGCAGACCGTTGTACAAGGCGCTTGCCATACACTGACGCTCAAAATCAAAGCCCACGGTGAGACGGTTATCCCAATTATAGCTGGCTCCCACGCCCCACACCATCGGCAGATCCCAGCCTTCCTTGAAGATAGGAATAGAGTCGCTCGTCTGTGTCTCGATGAGGATAAACTGGCTGTTGAGTTTCATCTTGTTCTCATAGATTGCGCCTAAGGTGAACGAATGATCGCCGAAGGTATGGAAGAACTGCGCGCCGTAACGGAGCCGTACATCGCTGACGGACAGGATCTCGTCCTGGAGCGTCGGATTAAGACCGGTCTCTTTGAAATGGAGGGTGCGCATATGATCCAAATCGCCCCACATATAATAGATGTTCGCGCCCAAGGCGAGCCAGTTCATGATATTGAAACTCAGACCGCCATAGACCTGACTGATGTTTCCTGTTCCCGTGTAAGTGGTAGTATAATGATAGTTTTTATTGATGGAGTCGGACAAAGAAATATCGTACCCCACCGAGCTGTACGGCAGCAAGCCGACGGACATCGCGATCCAGCGTTTGAAGAGCGGGAACTGCAAGGTAACGTATTCCAAGTTACCGTTTGCTTTGTTCTTCATTCCTCCGGCATCTTCATACCGGCTCCAGTTGACGCTGGCGGCTATGTCGAACATGAAGGTCAAGGTATCACAGGAGGTATAAGACGCAGGTTGCGAAGGGTTGATGGCTTTGTTGTTCCGCATACCGAACCCCACACCGCCCATAGCACGATAGCCTGTGGGCACGTTCTCGTTCATATCGCCATAGGCATAACGCGAATAAGGCGAGCTGGACATATTCTGCGCGCGGAGACCGGCACTGAACAGCAGTACCGCTGACAAAAGGACTATTCTGGTGGTTTTATTCATTTACGTTTAATCTCAAAATATTGTTCAAGCCGATGAGCACCAAGTGCTTCTCGTAGTTCAAGTTCCGTTGCTCAGTGCGCGATTTGCGTACGTTGTTCAGTACATAGGGTGCATTTCCGCCGGTCAGGAAAGTTTGGAAATGCTGTACTTTTTCCCGCAGGGTACGCATGTACCCTTTCACTTCGTAAGCCACACCTCGTATCACTCCGGCAGCGATCGCATCGCGGGTATTCTTGCCGAAAAGGGGGATCAGTTCGTTCTCATCCACATCCACCATCGGCAGTTTCTTGGTCATCTGTTGTAAGATCGTGAAGCGCATTTTCAAGCCCGGGGCAATGTTGCCGCCCATGTATTCGCCTTCGGCGGAAACAAAATCATACGTGATCGCCGAGCCGGCATCGATGATCAGGAGGTTCTCGTTGGGGCAAAGGCTCTTGGCTCCCACCGCCGCCGCCAGACGATCCAGACCGAGCGTTGCGGGCGTATCGTAGGAATTGGTGATAGGCACCGGCGTATTGTGGTCAAAGAGCACAAAATGTTCCGACCGGCGGCTGATGGCATTCACCGTTGCCGCCTCTATATCCACCACCGAACTGATGATCGAGTTACGAATATCATACAGATCAAACAGACGATCTACGTCTGCGGAAGAGAAATGCTTGTAAATGAAGTGATTTGCTATTTTCCCTTCATCCGTCATCAGTGCCACTTTCGTACGGCTATTTCCTTGATCTATACAGAGATTCATTTACAATGCACAATTCACAATGCACAATTCACAATTATCCTCTCCCCCTCTGAGAGGGGGGCGGGGGGGTGTTATACCATATTGGTATAAAGGAAGCGCTTGATGGATTTCTTCGGGGTCTTTTCAAACTCATGCGGGTAGAGTTTGACGATGGATATCTGTTCGTATGCCGCCAATTCGGAGTTCACCTGTTTGCGAGCCTCCTCCATCTGTGCCTCCAGCTGTTCCGCCGTCAGGCCGCTGGCATCCACCTCGTTGTAATCGGGGCAGACGAGCGCCACAAGGCGGTTATCCTCCTGTTGGAGCACCAAGGACTCCAGCACATACGGCATATTGTTGATTTTTGCCTCGATCTCTTCGGGGTAGATATTCTGCCCGGAGGGACCGAGAAGCATTGTTTTGCAACGACCCTTGATGAAGAGGTATCCGTCTTCGTCTATCAATCCCAAATCGCCGGTACGGAGCCAGCCGTCTTTGGTGAACGACTCTTTAGTAGCCTGCGGGTTCTTGAAATAGCCCTGCATGGTATTCTCCCCGCGGGTCACTATTTCGCCGATCCCCTCTTCGTTGGGATTCAGGATCTTCACCTCCATAATCCCCTCTAAAGGCTTACCGCAGGAATAGAGTTTGCCGCCTTCCTTATAGGGGGTGAAGGAGATGAGAGGAGCGCACTCGGTCATGCCGTACCCCACGGTCATGGGGAACTTGATGCGTTTGAGGAACGCTTCCACTTCGGGGTTCAATGGTGCGCCGCCGATGATGATCTGGCTAAACTCGCCGCCGAACGCCTCCACTAACTGCTCCCGGATCTTCGAGCAGACCACCTCGTCCAGGAACGGCACTTTGAGCACCCATGATACGGGCGGTTTCTGGATCTGCGGTACGATCATCTTCTTGTATATCTTCTCGAGGATGAGAGGCACGGAGAGGATGAGGGTTGGTTTGACCTCCGCAAAAGCTTTGAGCAGGATCTTCGGGCTTGGAGTACGACCGACGAGCCATGTATGACCGCCGGCAGCCAGACAAGCCAGAAAATCGAACGCACACCCGTACGCGTGCGCTAAAGGTAAAAAGGTCACAAAGCGTGAACCCTCATAGACGATGTTATGCTCTAATCCGTACCGCACATTGCCGGCTAAGGCATTAAGCGGAGTGACAACACCCTTGCTGAAACCGGTGGTGCCGGAGGTGTAGTTGATGGACGCAATCTCGCTATTCGGACGCTCGTCAAAATGCAGATCTTTCGCCCAATACCCATCGGGGTGCTTTGCCTTGTATTTGGCGGCTATCGCTTCGTAATTGATTTTCTTGGGGTCAAGCGCCAGGGAGATCGGATGCCAATCGTTGAGGGAGACAACCGCCATGACCCTGGGGATCTGCTCCAAATCGATACCTTCCCAGTTGATATCACTGATAAAGAGCAGTTTGCTCTCCGAGTGATTGATAATATGTATCGCATCGTTTGCCCGGAAGTCCTGAAGAATAGGCACGATAATCGCGCCGTACGTAACGGTAGCCAGATAGACCGCTACCCAATTACTGTTATTCTTACCCATCAGGGCGATTTTATCATTCTTCTTGATACCGCATTCCTGAAAGAGAATATGTAGTTTCTCGATGTTGATCGCCAACTGACCATAGGTCAGCGTTACGTCCGTTCCGTAATCAGTCACCGCCGGGAGTTCCCAGTGGTCTTTGAAGGAGCGCTCGTAGTACTTGACGAAATTATATTTTTCTTCGGTCATCATAACAATTTACAATGCACAATGCACAATTCACAATTTACAACTCTAATCCTTCCACCGGAGGAATAGGAGTTACCACGCGGGAGGAAGCGCCGATTGAATAGATGCTATCTACGATATACACACTTTTTCCGCGCCAGGGCAACGTACCCAAATAGCGTTTCCAATGCAGTTTGACGCCCACGTTCGAACCCTCGTTGATCATCGCCGCCACATGGTCATCCACCACCGAGAACTTGAACTCGTTGGACTGAATACTACCCTGCCCTTTGATGGACTTGAGACCTGTTTGGATCATCTTGCCCTCATAGGTCTTGAAGATAAAGCCTTCTTTCTGGAAATAATTGATATCTCCCTCGTTCACACCCTCGCTATACACGAAGCAGAACTTAAAGAAGATGTACACTGCGAGCGCCAAAACGCCGATTACCGAAGTCCAAGTAATAACTTTTCCTGTAGTACTCATATTGATTGTATTTTAGTTTCAAAAATTAAAAAGCGTGCAAAGTTACAACAAATTTTGCACATATGCAAGCGTTCGGGCATTTTTTTTGAAAAAAAAGCGATTTATCGCGAATTATTAGGATATAGGGCGGCTGTCGGGAGCTTGCTCACGAAAAGTTGTCCTATATCCTAATAATGCAG
>OCVV011285121.1_pt1 | contig 16089 bp, 12 predicted proteins | sample 1539721 | NCBI WGS metagenome assembly OCVV01 (sample SAMN02144230, study PRJEB22623) | gut metagenome | biome: sheep rumen | host: Ovis aries | place: New Zealand
ACCGGAGAAATCTGACCCCTGCGGAGGAAACCTGGCTTTTGTCGCGGCTGCGTCAGACGGCAGGAACTGCGGAGAATCCGGATACTCTGGCCCGTTCCGACGCGGGAATACAGATCCGGCACAGGGACGGGACATCCGTCTGGTACCCGGCGCAGGAAGAGGCCCTGCAGCTGCTTCGGGATCAGATCATGGGATATCTGCGGCGGGAACTGGAGATTGTTCCCCGGTAGGATTGTGCACTTTTCTTTCGGCCGCCAAGCCGGGACCCGGCAGGGACAAAGCCGGACAGGGAAAGAAATTCAGACGAAGGGAGCAGACCGGAGGAGGGTCTGCTCCCTTTTGATTTTTCCGGAATACCGGGTGTAAAATCTCTGTTTTGTACAGCGGAAAATCTCTGGAGTGTGTCTGCGGGATGTGCTAGGATAGACGCATATTCCTGCATCGGATATTCCGGTCGAAATATCCTCCCGTCTGTAGCATTCCCAGCGATGATCCATGAAAAAAAGAAACAAACGGAAGATTCTGTTCTGCGGCGGCCTGGCAGCTGTGCTGCCCCTTACGGCCCCTTTTGCGGCTCTGGGCGTCGGATCAGAGATCCGCGAGGCGTCAGACAGTACAGAAAAAGTCTATCAGATGATCCAGCAGTCCGAAAACAGGAAACCTGCCTCTGCCCTGATCGGAGACAGCGCCTCCGCGCTGGTTTCTTCTTCCCTGACGAAGGGCCATGCCTTCCGGATTGATCCGGAATACGGGAGAACGCTGGTTCCCGCCTATGATGGGGTTCCCGCCGCAGCTGCATCCCGGGTCACCTGGTCGGCCGGCAGTGTGCCGGCGCCGTCCTGGATACAGAATGAGGAACGGGAGACACTGGGCGGGAAAAACAGTGTTGTATACAACCTGGACCAGACCGACGCGGACGGGGTGTCTGTGGTCTATGACAATTATTATTACTACGATCCCGCGGACAGCAACGCAGTCCGGCAGGGAAAATGGAGCGGCTATGTACCGGTGAAGGTTACCGCCAGGATTTCCGGATACCGGACCCGCCCCTGGAAGTTTTTTGAAAAGAACGCGCCGGCGTACGCCCATCCTTACGCAGCCTTTGGAAAAAGCCTGGAAGGCGGTCTGCCGGCCGTGGATATTGTGGGGGTGGAACAGGCGGAAATCAGCTATTCCTTTGCCTATGGATCCGCAGCAGCCAGGACGCCGGGCAGGCCTTATACGATCAAATCCAACGTTACCTACAATGATGTGGACAACGGGCAGGCCATGGCGGTACAGGGCGGCGTGACGCAGGCTGCCGTCACGGATGATACGGCGCTGTATGCCGGCCTGACAGCGAAAAAGCGCAATACCCGTGCGGACAACGGAGACATTTATCTTTTTGCGGATGCCGGCGACCTGCGTGACGCGGAGGATGTGCATACACCGGAGAAGATGTTCGGCATTACCTATCATTCCAGCCGCCTGAAGGTGACGTATTATACCGGATCCTCCGGAACCGGCGGCAAACAGTCGGACTGGCAGGCGCATCCCGGCAGACAGGGGGTACGCGCCTGGTTTGCCACTTCCCGGTATTCCTTCTGGAAGACATACGGAGAACTGAGCAAACAGGTATCTGACCTGGGCGAGGGAGCGGATGAAACCGGCGTGACAGAAAATACCGTGCCGAATATCGGCAGTTCCTGGCGCTATGAACTCAGTTACCGGGTTCCGGCGGGAATCGCGGACAATGCCGGCGAGCAGTACAGCAGCTTCGTATGGAAAGATGCCATAGACACCTGCCTGGTTTCCGGTGACGGGGATGCGATCAGACCATCGGATATCCGGATTGTTTCCGAAGAGGGCAGAGAACTGACCGGGCGGTTTGACATTTTGGTTGCAAATAATGAGATTACTGCCCGGGCAAAAGAGGAGCTTCTTGCGGATGCTGACTTTTCGGAACCGGGCGCAAAGGCAGCCGCATCCGTCTGCTGGTGGATGTATCGGTGCGTCCGGAGGCCCGTTCCGGCGACCGGTCCCGCCTGGATCCCTCTCACAGACACGGGGAATCGGAGCAGGAGTGGATTTTCCGCAACCGTGGGGAACTGACGGTGGACGGAATGAAAAAAGAGACGGAACAGACCGTCACCCATGTGCCGGTGCCAAAGCCGGAAGAGCCGGAAAAGACGGTAACGGACGCGGATGAAACAAAAGTAACATCCAATTCCCTGCGCCACAGATATGAGACAATGACCTACTGTGTCCGGCAGAAACTTCCCGCCGGCCTTCTGCTGGAAAGCCTGGTGTGGGAAGATCAGCTGGACAGCTGCCTGGACGCAGCCGCCGCAGGGGTTCAGCTGCGGAACAAAAAGGGCGAGGATCTGACAGGATGCTTCGCGATTGACCGGACAGACGGGAAAATAACCGCCCGGGCGAAACCGGAGGCTCTGAAATCCGGAAAACTGACAGGAACAGCAGCGGACGGCGGGGAACTCTTTCTCTTCCTTACCGTGGGGCTGCGGAAGAATCTTACAGAAGAGGAACTGGAAGCGCATCGGCATTTTTCCGAATCCCGTACCCGGGTCTGCTGGGAGAACCGGGCTTCGGTGGCAATCAACGGAACCCGGCGTTTTTCCAATCAGACCCGCACATCCCTGCATCTGACCACAAAAACGGATCCCCGGGGGGAAAATGAAGGCGCTCCCGGTCTGGCTGTTGAAAAACAGGCGGATCATTTTGAGGGGAAGCCGGGAGAGGAAACGGCTTATACCATTCAGGTGGAAAACCGCAATCCACAGGCGGACGCCACAGATCTCAAGGTACAGGATCTGTCGCTGCCCCGGGATCTTAAAGTGAGAAAAGACAGTATCGAAATCAAGGGAGCGGATCCGGGGGACTATATCCTGGACACCGCGCCGGACAATGGCTGGATCCTGCGCCAGAAAAAAGGAGCGGTCCTGCCTTACGGAAAGATTCTTACCATAACCTTCCGGGCGGAAGCAGACGGGGCAGCAGCCGGGAAGACCGTGACCAATACAGCCGCTGCCCGGGCCTATGCGGTACCGGAGGTCCGGGACCGGGAACGGGTGTGGATCAACCGGGAAGAGGATTCCATAGAGAAAACCGCCGGCCGGGACAAATACCGGGTCGGCGAGGAAGTGGAATACCGCCTGTCTGTCAGCAACCGGAAGCCGGGAACCCTTGCCCGCCATGTGGTGATTCAGGACCGGATCCGCACGAAAGGGATCAGGCTTCTTCCGGATTCCATTACGCTGCTGGATCCGAAAGGAACTCTGATCAAAGATGCCGCTGTATCCGTGGGGGAGAACGGATTTGAGATTGTTACGAACCGGAATCTGGTATCGGAAAAAGGAGCCCATCCGTTTCTGACGGAAACAGACCGGATGGGGAAAGAAGAGAAAGCCGCCTGGGAGGAATGGAACGGCCCGAAGACACTGACCGGAATGACAGTGACTTACCGGGCGGTGATTGAAGACGGAAAGCTGGCAGGCGAAAAAGGGGAAAATACAGCGGAAGTGCGCAGCGATCAGGGAAAGGCCGGCACAGCCCATACCGTAACAGTCAAAGCGCCGGGGCTGAATATGGATAAACTGACCGGGGACACCTGGCAGAATCCGGGAGACACACCGGAATACACGCTGCTGGTTACCCAGGACCGGGAAAAGGAAACTGCCCGCCGGGTGACCGTCACGGATCAGATCCTGGATCCCGGAGCTCATATGGACAGAGATTCCATCGCGGTTACCTGGAAAAACAAAGAGATTACCGAAACTTGTAAAATCCGGGTAAAGGATACCTCCTTCCGGATTGACACGGGTGTGGATCTGTCTTATGGGGAAGAACTAAAAGTGACATACCGGACGAAGCTGGATCCGGATTTCCGCAGGTTTGACAGAGACGGAAAAGTCCGGAACCGGGCAGCGGCCCGGGGAGAGAATACGCCCGGGGCAGAAGACCTGAAGGAAATACAGGTGACAGAGCCGGAGCATATTACGGAAGTGGCGGACGCGTCCGGCAGCAGCGGGAACAGCCGGAAAACAGAACCGGTGAAAACCGGCGACAGAAGGCATGCCGCCGGGGGGATCCTGGCAGGATCCCTGGCTGCTGCAGGGCTTCTGGCTGCCCTCCGGTACAGATTCAGACACAGAGGAAAATAAATGTTTTTTAGATGACTCCCTTGCATTTGGGTAAGATTGTTAGTAGTATATCATTTAGGTTTTTTTGAATGACAGGTATGGAATGGGAGGTATCGCAATGAAGCCGTATAAAGAAATGAGCAAAGAAGAGCTTGAGGCAGAAATCAGCAAGCTGAAGAAAGAGTACCGCAGATTCCAGGATATGGATCTGACTCTGGATATGAGCCGCGGAAAGCCATGTACCGAGCAGCTGGATCTCTCCATGGGGATGATGGATATCCTGTCTTCCCAGGCGGACCTGCGCTGCGAGGATGGCACAGACTGCCGAAATTATGGCGTACTGACCGGCATTCAGGAAGTGAAGGAACTGATGGGCGATATGATGGAGAACAATCCGGACAATATCATCATCTACGGAAATTCCGCGCTGAATGTCATCTACGATACCGTATCCCGTGCTATGACCCAGGGTGTGATGGGCAGTACCCCCTGGTGCAAGCTGGACAAAGTGAAATTCCTCTGTCCGGTACCGGGGTATGACCGTCATTTTAAGATACTGGAACATTTTCATATCGAGATGATCCCCATTGCCATGTCTCCGGAAGGACCGGATATGGACAAAATTGAGGAACTGGTGGCAAAGGATGAGTCCATTAAGGGAATCATGTGCGTACCTAAGTATTCCAACCCACAGGGGTATTCCTATTCGGATACCACGGTCCGCCGGTTTGCCCATCTGAAACCGGCGGCCAAGGACTTCCGTATTTTCTGGGACAATGCGTACGGGATCCATCATCTCTACGACGAGGACCAGGATTATCTGATTGAGATTCTGGCAGAATGCAAGCGGGCCGGCAATCCGGATATGGTATACAAATTTGCCTCCACTTCCAAAATCACATTCCCGGGCAGCGGCATTGCGGCGCTGGCCACCTCTCCGAACAATATGGAAGAGATCATCGAACAGCTGTCCTGTCAGACCATCGGACACGACAAAGTAAATCAGCTGCGCCATGTGAGATTCTTCGGCGATATCCACGGGATGGTGGAGCATATGCGGAAACAGGCAGATATTCTCCGCCCGAAATTCGAGGCAGTGCTGCAGATCTTTGAAGATAATCTGGGCGAGCTGGGCATTGGCGAATGGACCAAGCCCAAGGGAGGCTATTTCATCAGTTTTGAAACCCTGCCGGGCTGCGCGCAGCGTGTGGTGCGCAAATGCAAAAAGGCAGGCGTGACCATGACAAAGGCCGGCGCAACCTGGCCCTACGGCAAAGATCCTTATGATACAACGATCCGTGTGGCGCCGTCCTATCCGCCGATTGAAGATCTGAAGATGGCCGCCCACCTGTTTACGATCTGTGTCCGTCTGGTCAGCGCGGAGAAGCTGCTGGACGATATGGTGAATCCCAAGTCACTTGCCGAGTAAGATGTAAGAAGCCAGCAGAGGAAATCAGAACATCAGGAGGTTTCTGTGTTTAAGAACTACTTAATCTGTTTTTTTGTATCCATGGTGCCCATTGTGGAACTGCGGGGAGCGATCCCCATTTCACAGGGGCTGCACCTGCCCCTTTTGCAGTCCTATATTCTGTGCGTCATCGGCAATATGATTCCGGTGCCGTTTATCTATCTCTTCGCACGGGGATTTCTGCAGTGGGGAAAAGATAAGCCGCTGATTGGCAGATTCTTTACCTTCTGCCTGGAAAAAGGAGAAAAAGGCGGACAGAAACTGAAGGAAAAAGCCGGAAGAGGCCTGTTTCTCGCGCTGCTTCTTTTTGTGGGAATTCCCCTTCCGGGCACCGGCGCCTGGACCGGAACACTGGCCGCCAGCCTGCTGGATTTCGGCTTTAAGAAAAGCGTCATTGCCGTGATGCTGGGCGTGATTCTGGCGGGGATCATTATGGGCGCAGTCAGCGCAGGCGCCTTTACGGCGATTTTCCGCCTGATGGGCCGGGGATGACCCGGGCCGAAGAATAAGAAAAACCGCAGGAAAACTGTGAGCAATGGAACTGTATCCAATTGTCAGACCGAAGATCCGACAATCGGGGGCAGTTTGCCATTCCGGTTTTCCTGCGTTTTTTTTCTATGCCGGAGCCGCAGACAAAACGGGAAACGGAGGGATTCTGCGTCAGCGGACCGGCGGGCACATATCACAGGATATCCTGCAGCATCAGCGCCACCGTCAGCTGCATGCGTCCCTCGTTGGAGGAAAGGCTGGTGGCCAGCAGGGATTCCATCTTCCGAAGCCGGTAGTTTACGGTATTCCGGTGGACAAACAGCTGGTCCGCGGTTTTTTTCACACTTCCGTCGTTGTTCAGGTAACAGCGCAGCGTTTCCACCAGGGCGTCTTCATGCAGACTGTCATAGTCCTGCAGCGGGCGGAGGGTATATTCCAGATAGTCCTCAATGATCTCGGGATCTTCGATATTCATCAGCAGCTTATAGATTCCCATCTCGGAATAAAAGATTTTTCCCCGGGAAATTTCCGGTTTTTCCTGCAGCTTCTGCACAGAAGCGGCCTGCCGGTAGCTTTTGTACAGACACCGGATGCTTTTGGTGGTTTTGCCGACGCCCATGGTCCAGGATACCTGCTCCGGCAGATAGATCTTCAGGTATCGCTGCAGCTCCTGAAGGAAGCAGTTCAGTGTGTTTGTGCTGCAGTTTCCCGCGACTGCGATGATGCGGTCCGTGTCTGAAAAGACCATGGTGTGGTGAAAGTGATGGGACAGGGAATTGTGCAGATCGGTGGAGGCCTTTTCCGCGGCAAGGGTCAGATCGACGGAGGAGGCATCCGTATGGATCCGGATCACGGCAGCTGTGTAATTCCATTCCGGATCGAAGCCGCAGCGATTCAGATAGATTTCATACAGATCCTTCTGCTCATAGAGAAAGATGGCATTTCGAAACGCGTTTACGGTTTCGATGTATTTCCGGTCTTCTTCCGTCAGAAAAATACTGAACTGATGCATGATTTCCGCCAGCTGCACCTTCCAGGCGATGGTGTAAAGGGGAAAACCGTGGGCGTCACAGAAGGCGGTGACAGCATCCGGGATTTTCGGGATATAGGGACCGGTGTTGACCAGGATGCCGGAGGCGTGCCGGCTACAGGCGGCTTCTATAATCTGCAGAAGTTCGGTTTCATCCAGATTGCCGATGCCGGTGGTCAGCACCAGTTCCCCGGCATTGATAAATTCCACGGTATTGTATTTCTCAATAATATGCATCCAGCGGACATTGTTTTCCAGCCCCAGGGCACCGGCTTTTAAATGAATGGTGACATGGGTGACCGCTTCCGTCTGCTGGATTAATCGTTTTAGTTCCATACAACTGAATCCTTTCTGCTGCGGGAGATGTGCAGTTCACGCAAAAAAAGAGGCTCCGCCCAATGGGCAGAACCTCTTTGTTTCCTGGGGAATATTATAGCAAGTTCCGGCCGGGAACGCAACCGTCACATCGCCGGCGGAGGGGACGCTGCTGTGCCCGGGCATAATGCGCTTTGGACAGCGGCCCATTGTACCGGGATACAGAAATCCGTATAGTAAGGGCATCCAATGAAAAGCAAATTGCTTCCGGCAGCGGGCAGAAGGAGCTGCAGAACGCCGGCGGAAGGTAAAGGAGTGAACTATGGAAGCTACAGAGAAGAGAGCAATCGGCGAAGCCATTCGGAACAAACAGAAAAGCTATGTACTGCAGTCATGGAACGCGCAGAAAAACGTGAATCCGATTCCCATCGAACGGGCATCCGGCATCTATCTGTATGATTATGAAGGCAATCGCTACGCGGATATGTCTTCCATGCACGTCAACATGAATCTGGGTTACGGAAATCAGGAAATCAATGACGCGATCCGGAGGAAACTGGATCAGTACGCATTTGTCAGTGAAGCCTACGGCGATAAGGACAGAGGAGATCTGGCAGAACTGATTATCCGTCAGATGCCGGACAATATGGCAAAAGTATTCTTTACCAATGCGGGAGCAGATGCCAATGAAAACGCGATCAAGATCGCGCGGATGTATACCGGAAGAAAGAAAATCTTTTCCAGATACCGTTCCTATCATGGCTCATCCTTCGGGGCAGGCAATCTTACCGGCGAACCCAGACGGTTTCCGCTGGAACCGGGCATTCCGGGATTCATCAAATTCCGGGATCCGTACCGGTACCGGGATGCGCTTCCCTTTGATACAGAGGAAGCATATACCGACTGGTGTCTGAAACGGCTGGAGGAACAGATCCAGTTTGAAGGAGAAGACCAGGTGGCGGCCATTATCATGGAGACGGTTACCGGTACCAACGGGGTCATCATTCCGCCCAGAGGATATCTTCCGGGGGTTCGGAAAATCTGTGATAAATACGGCATCCTGATGGTATGTGATGAGGTAATGGCCGGCTGGTGCCGGACCGGAACCATGTTTGCCTTCCAGAATTTCGATGTCAAACCGGATCTGGTCACCTTCGCGAAAGGCGTTACCTGCGGATATGTACAGCTGGGCGGCGTAGTGGTTTCCAAAGATGTGGCAGAGTATTTTGACGATCATGTGCTTTCCTGCGGGCTGACCTACAACGGACACCCGCTGGCATGCGCGGCTGGAACTGCCTGTGTCACCTATTATCTGGAACATAATATACCGGAACATGTAAAAACGGTGGGAAAAGTTCTGGGAGAGATTCTGGAAGACCTGAAAGCGAAACATGTATCCGTGGGAGATGTCCGCTACATCGGCCTGTTTTCCGCGGTGGAACTGGTGAAAGACCGCAGGACCCGGGAACCGCTGGTGCCCTTTGGAAAAGATCCGGAAGGAAAGATGAAAAAGATTATCGGCATGTTAAAACAGAAAGGATTTCTGACCTTCAGCCATGAGAATATGATTCTGGTGGCACCGCCGCTGATTATTACCGAAGAGCAGCTGCGGGAAGAGATGAAAAAGATGGATGAAGTACTGACAGAAGTGGATCAGACCATGATCTGAAACCGGATACAGTGAAGATACATAAAAAAAGCACAGCAAAGGCGCTGCGAATCAGCAGAAAGCCCGGCTGTGCTTTTTTCTATGGCACAGAAAGAGAAAGAGAAGACGGTATGGAAGCAGCAGTAATCAGAAAAACAGAAGAAACACAGGAGCTGCGGAGCAGCAGCGGCGAAATCGTGGCAAAAGGAATCAGCGTATTCTTTCAGGACAACGCCGGAAATGACGTACAGGCACTGAAGGATATCAATTTAAAGATTCAGAAAGGCGAATTTATTTCACTCCTGGGTCCCTCCGGCTGCGGGAAAACCACACTGCTCAGGTGTGTGGCCGATCTGCAGGAGCCGACCTACGGGGAACTCTGGGTGGAGCAGATGACGCCCCGGGAAGCCAGACTGCAGCATAAGTTCGGATTTGTCTTCCAGCAGCCGGTGCTGTTTGACTGGAGAACCGTGAAGAAAAACGTGGAGCTTCCGCTGGAGATGATGTACCGCAGCAAAAAGCAGAGAGAAGAACGGGCCATGGAAATGCTCCATATGGTAGGCCTTACAGATTTTGCAGACCATTACCCGGGACAGCTTTCCGGCGGCATGCAGCAAAGGGTCAACATTGCCAGGGCTTTCGGCATCGAACCGGATATTCTCCTGATGGATGAGCCCTTTTCGGCACTGGATGAATTCACCAAAGACAAACTGCATGAAGATCTGTTAAAGATCTGGCGGGAAACAGGAAAAACGGTAGTATTTGTCACACACAACATTGAGGAAGCCGTGTTCCTTTCGGATCGGGTCTGTGTCTTATCCCCGCATCCCGGAAGACTTTCCGCAGTCGTGGATATTGATCTTCCAAGACCGCGGACGCTGGACTTAAAAGCGACGGAACACTTTGCGGAACTGGAACAGGCAGTGCGTGACAGCTTTGAAGGAGGCAGTTACTGATGAAGAACAAAAGAAGTTCCCTGATGGATCGGAAATGGTTTCGGATCGCCTTCTGGTTTGCAGTGATCATTATCGCCTGGGAGATCGGGGCATCCTATGTGGCTTCGGTAAAGCCGACACCCCAGAATATCATGCCCCATCTGTACCAGATTCTCCTGGCAGCGGTATCACCTCAGCCGGTATCCGCCGGACAGACAGCGACAGCAGTGGTGCTGCAGAGCGCAGGAGCCACCCTGGGAAGGGCGCTGATCGGGTTCCTGCTCGGGGCCCTGGCCGGATTTGGCCTGGCCCTGGTGATGAAGCTGTCCGGAATTGTGGAAAAACTGATCCTCCCCTATCTGATGATCATCCAGCTGATCCCGGTGATCGGCATGGCTCCCATTATTCTGGCTATGACCGGAGATATTAACCGAAGCCGGATTATTATCGCGGCGATCTTAAGCTTCTACCCGGTGGCTACCAATGTACTGGCCGGTTTTCACGCGGTGGGCAAAGATCAGTATGACCTGATGGCCACCTACGCGGCATCCAGACGGCAGATTTACGGCAAGGTGCTGATTCCCTCCGCCAGACACTACCTTTTTACCGGACTGAAAATCGCGGCGCCGATGGCGATCACCGCATCGATTCTGGTGGACACCCTGCAGGGAGACGGCGGCCTGGGCTGCGTACTTTCCCAGGCGCTGAAACATGCCATGAGCATCTATGTCTTCTGGCTGATCGTATTCTTCAGCGCCATCGTCGGTGTCCTCAGCACACTGATCATCGGCTGGGTGGAAAACCTGACCACACCGGGAAGAAAAAAAGGCGGCTGGAAACGCAGCAGAGGCAGAAACCATGCGATGACAGAAGAAGAAAAAGAAAGGAAGGAACATTATGGAAGGTTATTCGCAGAAGATAAAGCGTAAAAAAAGCCTTTACCGGAGACTGGCAGACAGCAGGACGGTACAGCGGGTATCCACTATTGTGCTTCCGGTACTGCTGGGCATAGTGATTTTCGCGCTCTGGCAGGGCGGTATTCTGCAGACGCTGTTTCGGGTAGACACTTTCGTGCTTCCGGTTCCCACGAAAATCAGCGAACTGATCGGGGAAAACTGGGACGCAGTGATTTCCAACAGCAAAGCGACGCTGGCAGTGACCGGGCTGGGACTTTTGTTCGGTTCCCTGGCCGGCTACGGGGCAGCTGTCCTGGCATCTTTTTTCCCGCGGATGGGAAAAGGCGGGCTGTTTCTGGTAGGCGCATTCGCCTCCATGCCGGCGGCGGCCCTGGCACCGGTGATGAATAACTGGACCCGGGATGTATCCACACAGGCAGACGTCCGCAGCATGGTGTCAAAGACCATTGTGGTGCTGCTGATCGCGGCGGCAAACATGAGCCTGAATGCCTATCGCGGTCTGACCGAGTTAAAGCCCTATTCCAGAGACCTGATGGATACCTACGCGGCGTCGAAGGCGCGGATCTTCTTCCGTCTGCAGCTGCCCAACTCCGTACCCTATATTTTCACCGCACTGAAGGTATCTGTTCCGGCCAGCATCATGACCGCGATTGTCAGTGAATATTTCGCGGAGAATATCATCGGGGTAGGCCGGCAGATCCGGGAAAACATCGTACTGGCACAGTATTCCATCGCCTGGATTTATATTACCGCCGCCTGTGTCATCGGCATCGCGTCTTATGTACTGCTGATGCTGGCACAGACGCTGATTATGAAACGATACCACTGAAAATACAAACCATTCAGATAAGCAGACAAAAATGGCTGAACCCATCGGCAGAAAGGACAAAAAATGAAAAGAAAACATTTGACGAAGTTACTCAGTATCGGATGCGCGGCAGCAATGAGCGCCATGCTTCTGGCCGGCTGCGGCAGTTCTTCCAAAACTTCCGGAGGCACTTCTTCCGGCAGCGCCGCTGCATCTGTCAGTGCTTCCGCGGAAAATGAGAGCGCATCTTCCGAACTTTCCACGAAAGAGGTGCTGACCAAGGCAGCCAAAGACGGAAAGATCGGCAACTGGGGCCTGGGCAATCAGTATGAGCTGCTGGCCCTGCTGGCAAAATACAATCTGTCGGATAAATATCTGAGCCAGGATTACAGCATGGATCAGTTTGACAATGATTCCATTACGCTGGCTTCCGCCATGACCTATAACGAACTGGGACTGGTGAAGAACACTTATGACGGCGGCTACGGCTATGGAAATAAAGTGAATGTCATCGACATGAACAAGGAAGGCGTGGCAATGCTGGAAGACAATATCTTCTGTACGAAACAGTTTGCCAAAGAAAATCCGGAGACGGTGAAGGCATTTTTATACGCTTCCATGAAGGGATGGGACTATGCGGTGAAACACCCGGAAGAGGCAGCGCAGATCGTGTACAAGGCCGGATCTTCTGTATCCCAGGAGCATCAGAAATATATGGCCGGTGAAGTGGCCAAGCTGGTTACCACCGACATGGACGGAAAAACTGTGACAGATCTGGGCAGTATCCAGAAAAAGGCTGTGGACCAGACCCTTTCCATCGCGAAGAAATACGTGAAGCTGGAGGACTCCTCCGCGCAGAAGAAACTGAAGGCACTCAAGGACAGCGATGTGGTGGACGACAGCTTTATGAAGAGCATTGAGAAGTCGGACGGTTCTTTCAAACCGGAGAAAAAATCCGTTTCCATCCAGCTGAAATGGCTGCCGCAGGCTCAGTTTATGGGATATTACGTTGCGGAAAGCAAAGGATATTACAAAGATGCGGGCCTGACCGTAAAAATTGTATCCGGAGGCGGAGATATTTCCGAAACCACAGCAGTCAACAACGGAACCGTTGATTTCGGCGTCACATGGCTGACCAACCTGGCTTCCGCGGACGCAGCCGGCATGAACCTGGTGGAAGTATCGCAGGTATTCCAGAGATCTGGACTGGATCTGGTATACAAACCGGAAAACTTTAAATAAAAAACGAAAGAAGGGGAAAGGATATGGAATTGCTGATAAAAGGCGGAACGGTAGTAACCGAGTCCGAGAGTTTTCAGGCGGATTTGGCGGTGGACCATGGAAAAATACAGGCCATCGGGAAGCATCTGGAACTGGAAGCGGAACATACCGTGGATGTTTCCGGAAAGCTGGTTCTGCCGGGAGCCATCGACGCGCATACCCATATGCAGATGCCGTTTGGTGGAACCGTTTCTGCCGACAGTTATCTCTCCGGTACACGGGCGGCTGTATGCGGCGGTGTCACGACCATTTTTGATTATCCGGTGCAGCACCGGGGCGAGACGATCCTGGGACTGATTCATTCCAAAAAAGAAATCTGTGAGACCGACGCCTGCTGTGACTATGCGTTCCACTGCTGCATTACGGATTTTAACGGCGGAGCGATTCTGGATGAGATGGAAGCGGCAGTAGAAGCCGGAATCACCAGCTTTAAATGCTTTCTGGTGTACAAGAAGGAAGGCATGATGGTAGATGACGGCATGCTGGCCACCCTGCTGCTGCGGGGCAGGGAACTGGGCGCCATGATCAATGTCCATGCGGAGAACCCGGATCTGATCGACCTGCGCACGGCGCAGTATCTGAAGGAAGGAAAGACATCGGCCTGGTACCATTATATGAGTCGGCCGGAATTTGTGGCAGCCGAGGCGGATAAGAGAACCGTACACTGGGCCACCCATCTGAACACACCGGTTTACCTCGTGCATATGTCAGATCAGGAAGGTCTGGAGGCAGTGATCCAGGCAAAGAACCAGGGGTACCCGGTCTATGTGGAGACCTGTCCCCAGTATCTGGAATTTACCTGTGACGTATACCGCAGGGAAGACGGGAGAAACTTTGTCTGCTCTCCTCCGATGAAGGGGGAGGAGAGCCGTCAGGCCCTCTGGAAGGCGCTGCAGGCCGGCTATATTGACACAGTCGCTACGGATCACTGCCCGTTCCAGCAGGCGGAAAAAGACTGGGGACTGCATGATTTTTCCAAAATTCCAAACGGCTGCGCCGGCGTGGAAAATCTGTATCCCTATATGCTGGACGCGGCGAATACAGGAAAAATCACCTTTGAGCGGGCCGTGGAGGTATGTGCCGCAAATCCGGCAAAGATATTCGGATGCGCACAGAAAGGTTCCCTGGCCGTGGGAAAAGATGCGGATATCGTCATTTACGACCCGAAGGAAGAGGTAACCGTTTCCATGGAAAACATGCATTCCGATTATGATCATACCATCTGGGAAGGCCATACGTTCCATGGATATCCGGTGCAGACCTATCTGCGGGGCAGACTGGTCTATGATCACGGCGCCTATGTCGGAAAACCGGGAGACGGAAAATTTGTAAAGCGGATTGCCGGACGCGGATAAAGAAATCCGTTCTGCGGCGGTCCGGCGGACAGGAGGTAACAGTCATGGCTTATGAAAAAATGCGGCTGCAGGAAGCCTGCAGCAGATGTCTTTTGTGTTCGCAGGCCGCCTGCCAGCAGGCCTACGGCGGAAAGACAGATCTTCCGGGCGTGATACGTTCCATTCGGTTTGACAATTACGAAGGTGCCCTGGCAAAGGTTGCCGGGCGGGATCCGGAAAAAGAGCGGAAGGCGATGCAGGCCTGCCGGAGAAGAAAGATCGACCGTCCGGTACCGATTACGGAGATCCTTGACTGCCTGCAGGAACTGGCCGGTTCCGGGGAAATTCCGGAGCCGGACCGGCAGGAAAAAGGAAACCCGGATCTGTCCATTACTTCCATGGGGGTCCGTTTTGAAAATCCGTTCCTGCTTTCTTCCTCGGTGGTGGGAAGCAATGAAGAAATGATCGCGAAGGCCTTTGAAATGGGCTGGGCAGGCGTGGCCGGAAAAACCATCGGCATGTTTACCCCCCAGGAAGCTTCGCCCCGGTTTTCCGCCCTGCGCAAGGAAAGCAACCCCTTTGTGGGATTTAAAAACATTGAACAGATTTCCACCCATCCGCTGGAAGAAAATCTCATGTACATCCGTCACCTGAAGAAGAGATACCCGGAAAAGGTGTTTCTTGCTTCCATCATGGGCAGCAGCGAAGCCGAATGGACCGAACTGGCCGCCCGGGTGGAGGATGCAGGGGCAGATCTGATTGAATGCAATTTTTCCTGCCCCCAGATGGTGGGTGAACAGCTGGGCAGCGACGTGGGCACGGATCCGCGCCTGGTCTATACATTTACACAGGCAGTCCGGCGGGGAACTTCCCTTCCGATTCTGGCCAAAATGACGCCGAATATCACGGATATGACCGTGGCGGCAAAAGCGGCTGTCGGCGGAGGCGCAGACGGCATCGCGGCAATCAATACCATAAAAAGCGTCATGAATGTGGATCTGGATTCCTTCGCTTCCGAACCGGATGTGGGCGGCCGCTCCTGTGTGGGCGGATATTCCGGCAAAGCAGTAAAGCCCATTGCCCTGCGGTTTATCACAGACCTGGCAAAGGATCCGGAGCTGTGTTCCGTTCCGATCAGCGGAATGGGAGGAATTGAGACCTGGAGAGACGCCGCGGAGTTTCTGGCCTGCGGGTGTGATACCGTACAGATCACCACAGCCGTCATGCAGTATGGCTACCGGATCATTGAAGATCTGCTGGACGGTATGATACGATATCTGCAGCGAACCGGGATTTCCTCTGTCAGGGATCTGGTGGGAAAGGCCCTGGACGAAGTGGTCCCCACCGATGCGCTGGACCGTAAAACCGTCAGTTATCCGAAGTTTAACCGGCAGGCCTGTGTGGGGTGCGGCAGATGCAGCATTTCCTGCTTTGACGGCGGACATCAGGCCATTGTCATGGAAGAGAAGCCGCGGCTGAACCCGGAAAAATGTGTCGGCTGTCAGCTGTGCCGGCTGGTATGCCCGGCAGGCGCGATTTCCGCCGGCGCCCGGGTCATACCGAGAATTCACGCCAGATAGCGGCGGTTTCCCGGACCGCGGGAAATGTGAATAAAAGAAAGACAGAACAAACAGAAAGGCAGATAATTATGTATACATGCAGTATGGACAGAATGAAGGATATGATTGCAACATTTTCAAAATTCGGTGACGCGGGTCACGGCGG
>OCVV011109411.1_pt1 | contig 16081 bp, 11 predicted proteins | sample 1539721 | NCBI WGS metagenome assembly OCVV01 (sample SAMN02144230, study PRJEB22623) | gut metagenome | biome: sheep rumen | host: Ovis aries | place: New Zealand
ATACCGGATTTCCTCTGTCTCCCCAGATTTCATCCGTATGCGTTGCCCTTGATTCAATATAAAATTCTTTTGAAAGTCCCGCCTTAATTATCATATCTTTAAATACAAACTCCGCCATAGGCGATCGACATATATTGCCGTGGCAGATGAACAGTACTTTTATCATAATAATCTCTCCAAAAATCCTCATACAATAAACCTAACTCAAAAGGTATAAATGCGGTATAAAAGCGACTTGTACCCATTATAAAGCCAAGTAATTATGCGATTTTTAAGAGTATATATATCTGTTGCCCCAGCAGACGAACAGTACTTTAATCACTCTTAAAATCCCTCTTTCTATTGCTATTTCAATACTTCTCACTAAGCATAACGGCATATTATCGCATAATATACTCATATTATTCCCGTCAAAAGGTATAAAATAAGGTATAAAACCAAAAGTCTTATACCTTATATTTTATATCTCCGTAAACGATTCTACACGGTCTTAAGCCTACCAATCTCATCCTGAGCATCTTCAAATTTTAAGTGAGTATAGTAGTTTAATGTTACTTCAATCGAACTATGCCCCATAAGGTACTGAAGCACCTTTGGATTCATCCCACTTCTCGCTTTATTAGTACAATATGTATGCCGACATATATGTGGAGTTATTAACGGCAATTCCTTCTTATAGATTTTATTATACTTCTCTCGAATATGCTGAAAATAGTGTTCCCAATGCAATGCATACATTATACTTCCATTTTTATCAAAAAACAGAAAGCCCGAATACCCATCAACTACTGGTTCTACCTCTGGAGCGTTTCTATTCTTGATAATGGACAAAAAGCATTCTTCAACAGGTTTTTCCATCGGTATTACCCTGTTTCCACTGAGTGTTTTTGCCCCACGCTCAATGTAGTAACCTTTTTTGCCCCTCTTATGAAGCTGATGATCAATAGTAATACTATGATTTTTGAAGTCCACGTCATTTACGGTCAAGCCTACAAGTTCAGAAATTCGCAATCCTGTTTTCAATAGAATAAAAACACCATTGTAGTATCTCGAAAAATGCTTCAATAAATTCCATCTACTGTTATTCCAGCGCAGAAAACTAATCCGCCGTCCATCTGCTTTCAAAATCCGTCGTATTCATTTTAAGCCCTTTGTTTATCTTATCTACGATTTCTTTACCGCCTGGTGCAAACTTAAGTGCGCCCATCTGATTCTTAACAGCGCTTCGTATATCCTTCAAAGAAGCTTTTGCCTTTATCCAGTTCTGAGGGCTGAATATCTTTCCACTTTCTACAGTCTCAGATGATGCAGTTTCAAATGCCATATTAAGGCATTGTCCTGCCATATCGACAATAGTATCTAGCAAATCATTCTTCATAAGAAGCTCATACGCTATAGCCGGATTCGGAACAGACTCCGGCATCTTATTTACCTCACAGAAGAACATTGAAATGGTATAAAGATGATGATGCGGGGCATATGCCTTCATGGCAAGGAGCGATTCATTCAATCCCATCGGATTATCATTCACCCATTTTGCGCTCACGCACTTCGATAATTCATTTAATGCCTGAACCTTTTCCGGAGCATATTCCTTACGGAATATCTGGTCAAAATACTTATCGAATATCTGGGTCTCACTATATGAGATTGTAGGTCTTTGTGAATGCCATGCGATAAGCTGCTTACCCAGTTCTGTTAATGATACAACATGATTAGTGTTATATTTTGCCGGGTCCGCTGTCTCGCCCCTCTTTGTGATGAAGTATCCATCCGTGTAGCATTGCTCATATGCTTTCTTCATAGCAAGAACAAATTTATCATTACTGCGGAGGTCTCTTGCTTTAACTGCACTCTGCGAGTTCGTTGATGTGCTTATCTTGTCAGCTTTCTCAGGGTCTGATATCTCATAAAAACGGAACATTACATATCCGTCATTCGTATTTCTTACCGCTTCGCTGCAGCTATATATTGTACTTAAGGACTGGCATCCGTTTACAACATTAAGTTCCTTTACACTAAGCAAGTCATCCTTAAGTGTAATTTGGGAACATATTGCGGTAATACCGTTATGATAAAAGAAAAATCCTTCGGCATCCTTCTTAAGAGTTGATGCTATTCCTTTGTTAACTTTATTATTTGTTCCCAAGGACTGACGCACATTCTTTCGGAAAAGGCTTCCGTCCTTTATGCCTGGAATCTTAATACATTCCTTAAGCGGAATAGCAGCAACAACCGCTTTCGTTCCCCCGATTTCTATTTCCATACACTTGCCCAGGTCAATCTTGAACTCATGATTGATATACGGTCTGTTCTTATTGAGAGCCTCATCATATTTGAACTTAAGCATCTCGTTATCTACAAGGACAAGATTCGCAGAAAGGGAATCATCCTCTGACAGCTCCTTCTGGAATGTCGCTAAATCCGCCTTTGCTGATTCCGTAAGGCCAGCCGTCGTTATTAGCTCAAACACTACCTCATAATCATCTTCAAGGGCCGTTGCAAGCTCATTGATTTTTACACGAAGTTTTTCGTTTGCATCTTCCTGAAGTTTTAACAGATTCTTTATCTCAACCCATGAAGCCAAAACCTCCCGAAGTGGCGTAGCATCAACGGTGTCGCCAGAGTAGAACTTGCCCTGTATGATATAAACAATCGACGAATCGTTATCAATGTATACAGCATCTATCTGTTTATCACCTGCGCCATCTGTGATGCAGTCCTTTGCTTCGATAGTATCAAGGTTATGAATATTGCGAAGATACCAAGCAACAAAGCGCTGCCCTTCGTTTGGATAATTGTCCATATAATACTGTTGTGATATATCATTACGGATTTTATCGTACATATAAGCACTCCTTTTTCCTTAGTTTTAAATTCTAATACCCTTCTTCAACATCTATGATGAAGTACGGACTCATGCTATGCCGAGATGCATTTGACAGCGAAGCATGCGAGGATGCCACAAAACAATGTGATAATATATCTTTCGGAGTTTCCTCAAACCTTACAATCCTGAACCAGCTCTTAAAATCTCCAGCTCTATCACGATAATACTCAGGAATACCATCGAGTTCAGGAACCTCGTTTTGCGTTTTATCAATATACGCCCAGTATCGAGCAAACTGCCCGCTATGTATCAACAGAATCCTAGGAGATTCATTTTTCATAATATCCATTGAAACTTTTGCAGATATTTTGCTACCAAGCTTACCATACCACACGAAACCCTTTTCATTTATCAGTTCTTCATGTGCTCGTATAGTTCCGATATCTGGAGCAAAATTATTAGAGAATCTCAGTGCTATCGTTCTCATATCAACCTCTTGATTATTAATTATAAAAAACTACTGTAAACTATCTACTATTGTGAGCACATCATCTATTCTTTTAGCAATTCTCTTTTGCTCATCAAACGGAGGAAGCGCAAACAATAACGGATATATTTTCTTTCCTGAAACTACTGGCTGAGCCGCTCCGTTCGTATTCTGTCCAAGATTCATATTCCTAAGAGCATACACCAAAAAATCACGATTAATTAAATTCTTAGGATATTGAGTGATAAACGCATTATCAGTCACCCACGCTTTTTCAGGCGTTACATGTACACTTCCACAATAGAATCCAACCCTACCAATTACTATTGTCTCTTCATTAACGAGCGATTCATCATGATAACCTGTGACTCCATTTCCACCATATACGGGAATATCGCCTTTCCCCATTTGATATGATGTCAACCCTGTTCCCGAATTAATTTTTATGAGTTCTCCAAGTCTTACCCACTTCCAGTTCTTAGGTATCTCAAATGGAATCTCATCCGCAGCAATATCCAGAAGCTGTTTTTCCTTTTTAATCTTTCCTTCCTTAATCAGCTGCGACTTTTGATTCATGATCTGAGCATATAAGTCTTCAGCATCTCCATCCTCAAGAAGCTGCTCAGTTAATTTGCCCTGAATACCCGCATCGATAATCTTGCTCTTTAATACGGCAAGGTCGTTGCTGTATTTTGCCTGAAGGTCATCGATGATATCGATTTGAGCAAGAACCTCTTCAAGCTTATCGGCAATTCGTTTCTGCTCACTTAATGCAGGAAGCGGAATAATACATTCATCAAATTTCGATTTTTTTATAATAGTCACAGTGGTTGCTCGAGCCCCCTGTTGCAATTGCTTTTGGAACGAATCACTTTCTATAGCATATAATAAATAATCACTGTCACATAGGATAGGAGTAATAGCATTAATCTGCTGATTCGTTGTTCCATCCACATCTATAATGGCGCTCTTTCCTATGGTTCCGATGCAGCACACAAGAATTGACCCTTTTCGCAACTGTCTTGAAACCTTCCAGCCTTCATTAGTCAAAGATTCGCTTCCATCTGAAATATGGCGTCCAGCATCCAAGTCAGACGGTTTAAAAAACGGATATTCACCATCATAGTATTCTTTGTTTTCTTTGGGTGGTGTTGTACCCGTAACAGTCAATCCTACAGATGCAATACGTACCCACTTCCAGTTCTTAGGTATCTCAAACGGAATCTCATCCGCAGCAATATCCGGAAGTGGTTTTTCCTTTTTAATCTTTCCTTCCTTAATCAGCTGCGACTTATGATCCAGTATCTGGGCATACAAAGTCTCAGCATCTCCATCACTCGGAAGCTGCTCTGTCAGTTTTCCCTGTATAGCAAGGTCAATGACCTTTTTTCTTAAAGCCTCTGTATCTATCATAAATCAACGCCCCCGAGAAGTTCTTTAAGCTTAGCGACTGCTTCAGCTATACCATCGGACTCTGCCTGCATATCATCAAGCACTTCCTGAACGGTCCGCTCATCCTTTTCTTCGAGGTCAAGCCACTTGAAATCCAAAGTATCAGACTTCTTTACTTCTTCCTCCGTAAAGCATCTCCAACGTCCGTTCGGATTATCTACGCTGTATGTTGCTTTTCTATCCTGCTGATGCCCAGAACAGTAACATGATACAAACTCATTAAGGTCGGAACGGGTCATAGGCTTTGTTGCCATGGTATGTTTGATACCCGTGCGGTAATCATATACCCAGATGTCCTTTGTCTCTTCTCCTTTGTCAAAGAAAAGAACATTGGTCTTTACACCGTTAGCATAAAAGATTCCTGTAGGTAATCTAAGAATTGTATGAAGATTAAAATCCTTCATAAGTTTCTCACGGACTTTTGCGGTTGCACCTTGGTCAGTAAGAACACTATCAGGGAGAACCACTCCTACACGACCTCCAGTCTTTACGATAGACATGATATGCTGTAGGAAGTTAACCTGATTATCCGAAGTCTTTACGAATTCAGGACGGTTTGCATATACCTCGACACTTCCCTGTGGTCTTGTTCCAAAAGGCGGATTAGTTAGTATTACCTGGTACATATCATCAGTTGTCTCAACAAGCGAATCTCTGAGAGTAACTGGACTTCTATTAACACCGATATCATGCAAGAACAGATTCATGGACGCAAGTGTAACTACAAGTGGTGTGATGTCTGCACCAAAAAGAGCATTATTCTTCAAGAAATCCTGCTTTTCCATATCCTTGCTCTGTACACGCATGTGGTCATATGCAGCCAGAAGGAATCCTCCCGTTCCACAGCAAGGGTCGGCAACTGTCTCATTTATCTTCGGGTCCACTACATCAACAATAGCTTTTATAAGAGCACGGGGAGTAAAGTACTGACCAGCACCGCTCTTTTTATCCTGACCGTTATCCTCAAGGATACGCTCATAGATAGCACCCTTAAGGTCGCCTTCCATCATGTACCAGTTCTCACTATCAACCATCTTAAATACTTCTTTTAACATAACAGGACGGTTGATTTTGTTGGTTGCCTTAGTAAAGATTGTTCCGATAAGTCCCTCCTCATCAGAAAGGTCCTTCAGAATTTCCTCATACTTCTCTAAAAGGTCATCGCCGCTCAAGTCAACGATATCCTTCCACTTGTATCCATCAGGAATAGAACTGCCAAGACCAAGTTCTTCTTTCTCGGCATCCATCTTCAGGAACAAAATATATGTGAGCTGGGTAATATAATCCGTAAAGCCCACACCTGCGGATGCCATGACATTCGCTATGTCCTTTACCTTCTTGATAAGAGCTGATTCATTCTTTTGATTTGCCATATTTTTACGCCGTTCTTAATAAAAATTTTGCCATTATTTGCATTTCAGTATCTAAGACAGGTGCGGTAAAGCTCACAACGCCCCTTCTCCATAAGTCAGTATTCACTGAATTAAGTTCCGGAGCAGAGATCGCACCGTCATTGATCACATATTCTGCAATGGATTTCATGATATCAACCTGTTCTTCCGTAAGAACACGCTGGTTTTGTCCGCAGTACAGACTAAATCTCTGTGCATACCCAACAACAAGACTGGTAAGCTTCTGATTCTTTCCGTATGCATATCTGACTATCTGTATCAGATTGGTAAGAGCATTGACATTATGCTTTATATCAAGCTCATCCACATTTCCTTCTTCATCCAGTATCTTGTAACTCTTCCAGAGCTGATATACGCCATACTGCCTATTCTCTGATATCAGCCTATCACGGAGTTCCACAAGCATCTTATGTGTGATGACTGTATCTTCTGAGTTATAAATGATACGAAGAGCTTCTATGAAATCCTTGTTATCATTGATATATTTCTCGAAGTTCTCAATATAGTCCTTAGCGGTTTCCTTGGAGAATCCTGCATATATAACTCTATCCTCGTCCTGTATGGATACAGAATATCCCTTCTGCATCTCAATGAGCTTATTGCGGGCATTTATGTTATTCATTAGAATTGCAATAAGAGCAAGACGGGCTGTATTATCTCCCGAAGGACTTCCATATTCCACAAGGACACCCCTGTCAAAAGCATCCTGAATATTATTGGCAAGAGTCCTCGGAGCAAATCCGTACTCTGTAATAAAATAGTCAAGATGTTTGCCAAACATGGCATTATCTTCGTATCGCTTGTTTATGGTCGAGCAGTAATTCCTAAGCAGCATGAGGTTTTCATCACTAACCTCACCATGAGCCAAGTGCTCCAACAACTGAACAAGCGAAAGAGTCTTTTTACTTGGTCCAGGTCCTGGCCCAGGTATATCATGGTCATGCTCCGTAACACCAACGGCATCCACTATGTAATAGCATTCCTTTGTATCCGCATTCGGGGTTACTTCACGAAGCTTATCATCTTTGATGGTACGGCATCCACGCCCCTTCATCTGAGTATAGAGTACATCCGATTGAACATCCCTCATAAAGAGAACAACTTCCAAAGGCCTTACATCCGTTCCTGTTGCAACCAGAGTAACCGTAACTGCAATACGGAAATCTTTCTCTGTTCTTAAATCCCTTATGAGAGCATTGGAATCGCCTGCGGAATATGTAATCTTCTGGACAAAGTTTGCCGGAACGTTGCCGTCAAACTCGGGCTTGAATACTTCTTTAGCAATATCCACAATAACAGAAGCATGATTATCATCCTTTGCAAAGATAAGAGTCTTTGGAACGTACTCCCACTTCTTATCTCGCTCCGGATAAAGGTCTGTATATATAGCTTCTTTATATGCTGTCAGCACTTTACGAATCTGGTCACGGTTTACAACTGAACGGTCCAGTGCCTGCGCTGTATATCCATAATTTGCATCAGCATTATATGTTGTAGTCTGCCCTGTCTTATGGGCTATCTCCACAACCTTTGAGCCCTCTTCTATGATGCCGCCGTTTTCCGTAACTTCTGTTTCAATACGATAAACACGGGACGGAACATTTACACCGTCTACTACGGAATCATCATATGTGTAGTTCTCAACGATATTATTATTGAAGAACGCATAAGCTTCGGGTGTAGGTGTTGCAGTGAGGCCAAGGACCTTCGCTTCGGAAAAATAATCTAAAACGGCACGCCATTTTCCATAGATACTTCGGTGGCATTCATCTACAACAATGAACTGGAAGTAATCCGGCGGCAGCTTCAAATCATTGCCAAGCTGAATTGCGTCCTCTGGCTTATCTTCATTTTTCTTTGCCTCTTCGTCCTCGGCATCCTCATTTCCATCGGTGAGCTGCTGTCCCGTAAGAACTGCAAAGAGTTTTTGAATCGTAGATATCACAATATCCGCGTCAATATCCGATTCTTTTTTGAGCCGCTTTATCATATAAAGATTGCTCATCGGCTGTTGGTGCTCTGTCCTGTCAAAAAGGCTAAACTCCGATTCAGTTTGCCTTGCGAGATTATTTCTATCCACCAGGAACAGAACTCTCTTTGTAGATGTATAGTTAAGAAGTCTGTATGAAGCCAGGCAAGCAAGATAAGTTTTACCCGATCCCGTAGCAAGAACTGCAAGATTTTTCTTTTCTCCATTCTTAAGTGCGTTTTCGAGCTGGATTTCTGCATTATATTGGCAGTCACGCAGGCCTTTTCGCTGCAGATATGGCAAAGCACCATACTCAGATTTTGCGCCGATCATCTGGAGCATCTTCTTCGGCGAATGCATTTCAGAAATTTCCGTATACTCTCCTTTAGGGTCGGCGAGCAAATTTTTAAGCAAAATCTTCTTGCCGTTAGCAAGATATACTAACGGGATTAGATTCCGCTTCCATAACCCATACCAATTCTGAGGATGAGTCGCATAATCTTCAGCCTGCTCTGCAACATCATCTCCCAGCGGATTTTCTTCGCGCTTTGCTTCAACAACTGCAATAGCCTTATTGTCAATAAACAAAAGATAATCACTCTCAGTGTTGCCCTGCATCAACGCCTCTTTAACGGCAGTCGTGCTCATAGGGATATACTCATCACGAGATACAATATCCCAGCCGACATTCATGAGCTGTTTATCTATTTTTTCACGTGCAGCTTCCTCTGGTTTCATCGGCATTCTCCTTCTATTAATCCTCTGTTTTGCTTAACAAAAATCCACGGTTCAACCTTCTTGCTATAAAACATCCGTTGATTCATTTTTACACAATTCTTCTTTAATGATTGGAAGTGTTCTATGCTCTACACTTTCGTCAATAAAACTGCCAATTATTAGTTTCATGGTTTCTGGGCTCCAATAAATCTTCAATTTTTCTTTTGCCCTAGTTATTGCTGTGTAGAAAATTGAGTGCGTAATTTTTTCGGCATTGCTCGGAGGAATAACAACCTTAACAGACTTATATTCTAATCCTTGTGCTTTGTGAATAGAAACAGCATAAGCCAATTGAAAAGGAATAACCGTCTTTATCTTGTCTTCCTCTGATAACTCATCATCCCATGAAATAATGTCAATGCGTATTAATGTTCCACTTCCTGTCTGTCCAATATAATCGAAGGATTCATTTTCACACTGCTTTTCCGTCAAATAGGCCTTGACCTCGATTTCAAATATAATTTTCCTATCCCCATACTCGATATCGACAATAGTACCCTTTAAATTATTATACAGTAATGGTGAGCGCTTTGTATTTGTGAATATGATTCGATCACCCTTCTTGAAAGTCCATTCTTCCCATGAATATACTTTGCCTAAATTATTAGCATTTTGAAAATACCGATTCATATTATTGAGGCCAAATTTCCCATCATAATTTAAACAAAGAACGACCTCATCCTCATCAGCATCTCCATCCTGACGAAATATGTTCTCACCTAAATCTTCTGAAAAAGGCCCGTCCACAGATAGCTTTTCCGTAATAAGAATGGACTTCTCACGAACAGCGTTCCACAAACTTTTCAGTTCTTCTTTTTCGGTCCGCCATGTGTGGCTTAGCTCAACATTAGCCCCCTTAGACTTAATAATATCTTTAGCATAGAAGAACCAGTTTCCAAAATCTATGGACTCTATCTGGTAAATATCTCCTGACAAAACCAACTTCGTTCCTTTATGGATTTTTCCAAGTAATATTTCCATCGTTCGGTTATCTATGGTACTGCATTCATCAACAAAAACAATGTCAAAATTTACCATCGATTTGCTTTGGACAATGCCATCTACAGTCTCAAAGCTACAATTGTCATCTCTATTTTCCAAATGTCTTTTTATATTTTGCAGTGCCGTATGTGTTTTTGTAAGATACAATTTCGTTGCAGCCGTCATCATATCCGTGATATAGCTGATAAGTTTCGTCTTTCCAGTCCCAGCAGCACCATAAATAAGCATCAAATTAGAATTTACAAAAGAATTCCTCAACGCAATCTCTTTTATCGGGTCATCAAATTTAATCTCACATTTTTTTAGAAATCTCTCATTATTTCTTAGTTGCTCCCTATCGGAATCGTGAGATAATTCTTTTAAACATTTAAGTATGCTTATCGTAGTATCAAAGTATGCGGCAATGCAAACTAAGCCATTCTTTTCAATTATGGAATAGCCGTTATCCTTTTCCCATTGATCCAAACTGTCATTGTATCTTTTTATAGCATCTGCGCCACCAACTCTCGCTTTTTCAAACAACAACTCCCCAGTGTCGTTAATCATGCCTTCGATCATCATGTACGGCCTCGCCAAAGCGACCGCATCAGCATTGTCAAATAAATCCATGATACTCTCTTTATCACTTTTGCTAGACTTTGTTCCGACAAGATTTGAAATAAGCGGATTCTTTTCAAAAGGATAACACCGTCTGCTTATATAGAGTTCCACAGAAATTTGATTGCCATAAAACTGATTAGGTAATAAATCTTCCAGTATTTCTTCCCTCATATGCAACATCACATATCCAATGGTATTCTTTCCCGTCTTAATGGACGATTTTGAATAATTCCCTTGTATTTTTTTCAAAGTGTCACCAAAATCATGGGTATTTGTTGAGCCAAATATTTTGTTATAAATCTCTCTAAACTGTTCTTCCCGCATATTTACCAATTCAAACAAATTCATACCGGTTTCAGTTAGAAATTTCATCAGATTATTATACTCACCGTAATTACGATTGATTTTGGTGTTCCTTAACACCATCTTCGATAGTTTATTCAAACATGAAGGATCAATGGCTACTTTCCAATCATTTAATATCTTAATAGAATTTTTAACTCCCCACAATTTTATTTCCGCTTCCGTATAGGCAATCTGAATGGAATAATTGGTCGAAACTGTCATTTTACTATAGATGGTCACGCGATTATATTTTGTGGAATATTTCCCAGCCAATTGAAGAGTTATTTCATAGTATCTTTCCCCTTCTACAAAAAAAGGACTTATTCTCTGAATGTAATATCTGGAAACTCTTACGTTTTTCGGCGTCAAATCAGCATTTTCAATTATACCCGCAACGTTCTTATAGTATTCCAAATCAACTTTATCTAAATCTAGAGGGAATAATTCAAGATTGCTCAATACCCCCGTTCTAAAACTTCTTTTCATAAATCTACGAATTTCCCAAAGATAGTTGTAATATTTTAGCATCAGCCTCTCGGCTTGGCCTTCTTTAGGTATACGATGATTGATATACTTTAAGCCTTTTAGGAAATTACAAAGATACCTCGTTTCACGCTTTAGCTGCGACACTTCCCATGCCAGCTTTTCGCTTACATCGCTGTATCCATTTTTATATGCATTTAAAATAAGCGCAGCATAACACAAATCATATAAATCTCTTACAATTCTTCTGGAAACTTCATCTCTACTGTTTGGATTTTCCTTTAGAATATCGATGCATTTTGAGACTTCACCGCATTGATATTCCATAATCCTTAATGCCTCTTCTTTTTCCACATCACTCGGATCCAATTTGTTTAAGAATACATGTGCATCTATGATTTGATTTAGCTTTTCGCATAATACATCCATGCTTTCATCCGTATTCTTTATTTCATCCTCCGGATAAAAGTATATTGTTTTACTGTCTTTTGAAAAATCGATTTCATTTAGAAAAACTTTTGACATATGTTTCCAATATATGCGCTGATTATTCCTAACATCAGGATCTAAGATAACAAATAAGATTCCCGGATCCGCTGTTACATCATTTGCTATAAACGCAGGAAAAGACAGACTTTGAAGGCAGTATGTTATTACACCATCTTTTTCGCCATAATTATGCGTTCCTTTTATCTGGACTATAAAGTTCTGCTCCGGATATCTTGACAAATCAGGATTGGAGACATATTCAAAACTTCCATCATGGTTCGGCCATTTGTCATCACAAGAAAAAGCAGTATTGATCCTTCCCCCAGGATTAATAACACTTTCTAAATAACTAACTGCCGACCTATCTTCAGCCGAACGAACCGTATGTGTAGCAATATGTCTTTTAATGTCTTCCTTCCGCCTTTTATCCAAAATGTAGCCTCTTCCCGTTGTTTTCCTTAACCTCAAAATACATTTTCAATACTTTCAATTATCTTTTATTTCCCAATATCCTCCTCGCGCAGCCCCATGTCTAATCAGAATTCCAGTCTCTCTTAATCCCTGAATGCTTTTTTCAATGGCTCTAGAGGACAGCCCCAATTCTTCTGCAATTGAAGCCGCAGATATTCTGTTATCATTCTTTATCAATTGCAGAATTTCTTTTTGCGTTTCATTCACCGAAACATCTCCGAACTTCTCCGAATTTTCTCCGAACTTCTCCGAACCTTTCTCATCATTCTCGCTGTTTTTCAGTCCCTCAAGGTAATTCAAATTATAAAGAGTTAGCGTGAACCCCTTGTGTTCGGCCTGAAACTTTGGCATTAATTCCTTCCTGGTATTCTCCTGAAAATCATAATCCTCAAGTATTTTCTTGAATCCACTGCCTCTGCGCTCCATGAGCTTTAGCCTGCTGAATACATCCGCCAATATCGGATTTCTGCGCTGCGATGCAATACTCCGTAAATCTCTGCCCTCTAAGGAAGAACCATCCACCATTCCGCCCGGAGAATAGATTTCCATTCGATCATCAAAGATATCTATATGAACCTCACTCCCAATATTCAGATAATCTCTGTGAATGAGCGCATTTACCAAGCCCTCGGTGACAGCTCTCTCCGGATAATCTGGATATTCGACTCTATGTGTGGCCGCCTTGCGCCATGCCTTATGATTATGGCTTCTGATGAATCTGAGTCCCTCTTGAAAAAGGGAAAGTAATCCCCCTGACAGTTCCTCATCATCAATAGCCTCCATAAGCCCAGATGCCTTAGATAGGCCATTCCACCTGGTGCAGAAAATCCTTGAATGCCGGATAGGGGAATCATCTGCAAGAAGTGCTCCTGCGTTAGTAAGCTTCCCACTACTGTCTACTATCCCAAACGATTCATAATCCGTATCTTCGAAGGACTTACCGGTTTTTTGAAAATATACGGAACGAAGCTTTGTAAATGCCATATTCTCAAATGCATACTGCGATGGAAGACTGTCATAGCTTCTTCCGCTACCCTTGATAACCAACTCACGAAGCTGCGCGGGATTCGCCGGTACGCTTTCATTCCCGAGGCGCACAAAAGCCACAAGCTGACCTTCTCCGAAATAATAGTAAGGCGTCTCATTGCCGGTCATAATCTCCACAACAAGTAAATCCTTATCATCAATTGATTCCTGGGATAACTTAAAGTTCGGAATAGGGTTCATGTGCATCTTAATGGCTTCACTAATCTTTTCCGAATCACCCTTTGCATCTTTCAGCCCGACTACTTCATCATTATCTGCAATGCCGAATATCAGCTTGCCGCCAAACATATTGGCAAAGGCACTAACGCTCTTGAGCCAACTCTTTGGTTTCTTCTCTTCAAGCATCTGCTTTTTGTCATATTCTGTTGTCTCACCAAGCAATTCTTTTATATTCATAAAATCCGTCCTTTACACATAGTGTTGTGATGAAGCATTCTTACTTTTTATTTTGCGCCATTTTTCGAGCCTTACGCGGATCAATGGGTTTTTCCGTACCTACCGGTATAAACCACATGCGCCCCTTCTGAATGGCCCCTTTAATCCTGCCATTTTTACAATAAATTGCTACCCATCTTTGCGAAACATTCCATTTCTCTGCGCATTCTGCCGAAGTCAGATAATCCATACTATTCCCTCCGAAAACATGAACTATGCTCTAATAATATTATATTCTACTGAGCGAATACTTTCAACAAAATAAATGGCAACTATTGCAAATTTGCATATAGTTGCCAAATCATGCATCTCCGAACTAGCCAATACATATATCCGCTCAGATAACACGACTATTGCCAAACAGAATCATTATCCTTGATAATCCCTTCCGCCGCCATCCTTCCTAACTTTTTAAGGGCATCCATGTCTTCACGAATAATTCTTTTCGTCAAATATTTCCTCACAGAAAAATCATAGATATCCACCCCCGACCAATGTACAAGCGCAACAAAACTAAACTTCCTTTCGTTTATTTCATCTAACCATTCTCCCCATTCAGAATCATAAAAAAAGAACAATGGAATATCTATCAGAATAGCTAACCCTACATGTTGGAATTGTTCATGATATTGATCAACTTTCTTCATCTTTTTTCTAAATGCATCAATAACATGAGCCTTGTCACTGTCAGCAGTAGAAACAGGATAACCTATCGAAATCTCGTCTCTAGTCCCTCCACATTTGTGTATTATCCGGAGGCACTTTTCTCGTTCCGCTTCTGTTTTTGCATGAGAATACTTAATGCTCTCACCAGTAATCTGCTCATCGCGCGGCGAGAGTGCCGAGGTCACTTCGATTCCCAAATTTCGTTTTGCATCCTGTAAATCAGGAGCCTCAGCCTTACGCAAACCCGCGAATCGTTCTGGAAATGAATACTTTAAAATTGCCATAACTTCATACTCTCTTGAAATTTTAATCTTCTCAGGTGGCAAAGGAGATTTCACTTGATAGTTTCGTATTTCAGCGGTCAGATTCATATAAAGTACCCACGCATCTAGTTTTCATATATCCCTTCATATACATGAATATATCGTAGATCCCCTTTCTTTTCAGGATATTTATAACATACTATATAACTCAACCATTTGATATAACATGCAAAATAGTTTTATACAGTCAGCTCTTGTAATATCATCATAATCATACATATTGTGTGCTAACCAATGTCTGTTTATTGATGACGGAATAATCCCATTTTGTTTGTCACGCCAATCGCTGTCATCAAAAAACTTTAATAAGGCGAAAGACAATGGAATCAAAATACGCTTCTTGTTGTCAAAACAAACATCCTTCTTTATTGATTTAAAGAATTCTATCGTAGAGCTTGCCCTTTTGTCATCTTTAGCCTTTTCCGCAAACGGAAAAGTACCGTCAAAATAAGTCCCGCCGAAATTCTCTTGAATAACCTTGCCATAACATTTCCAGCATTGACTAACATTTGCAGGACTAGCATTAGTTTTCATGAATTGATTTATGCTTGTTGAATCAATAAGTCCAGCAAGCAATGCAGCACTCGCGAAATACTCTTGTTTTAAGTATAACTCAAAGGCTAAATCAAGTTTTTTATTCTCTGAATCAGGAATTTTCCTTTGAATCAAAATCGTAAGTGATTCAATTTCTCTCTCCCTAAAGCACTCAGCCAATCCTTCATCTATTTCGTTTATAGAAATATTGTTTTTTATGTCTGCAAGAACATTTTCCAATTTAATATTCCGTTCTTTCCAACTAGGCAGACACCAGCCTATTTCTCCCCAGCACGCCATCATAAAAACCATGTGCTCATTTATAGACTCACATACTTCATCTATTTTGTCTTTTAGATTTTCTTCCCATTTTCCGACCTGTTTTTCGATGTCTCTTTCGCTTTGAAGTAGATAATCAAGAAATAAGTTATTCATAGATTTCTTTGTCATAGTTCTTCTTCCTTTTCTCTCTGTCACATATTCAGGGCGCAAATTTCCAGTATTGTGTTCATTGGTCCAATAATAAAAGTATCGAGAACAGTCCTACTAAAATGATGATTTTGTAAAATGGGGGTACAATAGGGGTACAAATCACTTCCCCGCGCCCTGGAAGCCTTGATTTTACTGCATTTTCAGAGAAAGATACGCATTCTGCCGTGGCAGATGAACAGTACTTTTATCATTAGCTTTTTTCCTCGTTTTTCCTTGATTTATAAAGGGGTGTACAACAGATTTACAACACGTATTTTTGCAAATATT
>OCVV011357190.1_pt1 | contig 16080 bp, 16 predicted proteins | sample 1539721 | NCBI WGS metagenome assembly OCVV01 (sample SAMN02144230, study PRJEB22623) | gut metagenome | biome: sheep rumen | host: Ovis aries | place: New Zealand
GCGCCTTGCGGCGGGGGAGGAGACCCTTGGCGAGAGCCGGGGCGAGCTGCAGTTTACCGAGACAGGCGTCTCAGGCCCGGCGGCCTTCGACCTGTCCCGAGCCGCGGCCGCGGGCGGCGAAGGGCTGAGCCTGCACGTGGATTTCCTGCCCGAAGGGGCGGACGCTTTCGCGCTGCTCTGCGCCCGGCGGGACTGCTTCCCCGATCAGCCCGCCTCCGAGCTCTTTACCGGCATGCTCCACAACCGGCTGGGCCGGATGCTGGTCAAATACGCAAACATCGAGGCCAATCGCCCCCTGGGGAGCCTGACCGACAAAGAGCTGCGCCGGGCGGCGCGCGCCTGCACGGACTTCACGCTGCCCGTCACCGGCACCGAGGGCTTTGACAATGCCCAGGTCACCGCGGGCGGCATCCGCACCGCGGGCTTTAACCCCGAGACCCTGGAGAGCTGGTTCATGCCCGGGCTCTTCGTCTGCGGGGAACTGCTGGACGTGGACGGCGACTGCGGCGGCTACAACCTGCAGTGGGCCTGGGCCAGCGGGAGACTTGCAGGGAGGCTCGGCACATGATCCTGATCCGCAATCTGCGCCTGGAAATCGGCGAGGGCCACGAGACCCTGCGCGAAAAAGCCGCCGGGAAGCTCCGCGTTGCGCCGGAGCGCATTACCGGCTGGCGCCTTGTGAAAAAATCCCTGGACGCCCGGAAGAAGGACGATCTGCACTACGTCTGCGCCGTCGCGGCGGAGGTGAGCGGGAAGCTGCGCCTCCGCGACCGGGACCTGAGCGAATATCATCCGCCCGTCTATGAGATCCCCCGGGTGGAGACTGCGATGCGCCCGGTGGTGGCGGGCTTCGGCCCGGCGGGCATGTTTGCCGCGCTGGTGCTGGCCCGGGCCGGGGCAAAGCCCATCGTGCTGGAGCGGGGGCAGGATGCGCTGACCCGGCAAAAGGCCGTGGAGGCCTTCCGCGCGGGCGGGGTCCTGGACCCGGAGAACAATGTCCAGTTCGGCGAGGGCGGCGCCGGCACCTTTTCCGACGGGAAACTGAATACCGGCACCCACGATCCGCGTCTGCACTGGGTGCTGCGGGAGTTCGCCGCCCACGGCGCGCCCGAGAGCGTGCAGTGGGACGCAAAGCCCCACATCGGCACTGACATCCTGGTGGACGTGGTGCAGAATATCCGGCGGGAGATCGTCTCCCTCGGCGGCGAGGTGCGCTTCGGCGCAAAGCTCAGCGGACTTGTGATCGAGGAGAGCCGCCTTACGGGCGTCGAGGTCAACGGCCGGGAGCGCCTTGCCTGCGCGGCGCTGATCCTGGCCGTGGGCCACTCGGCGCGGGACACCTTTGAAATGCTGCACCGCCTGGGCGTCCCCATGGAGCCCAAGCCCTTTTCCATGGGCGTGCGCATCGAGCACCGGCAGTGCGCCGTGGATCGGACACAGTACGGGCGGGAGCGGGGCGCGCTCCCCGCGGCGGACTATTCCCTGAACGTGCACCTGCCGGACGGCACGAGCGCCTACACCTTCTGCATGTGCCCCGGCGGGCAGGTCTTCGCCGCGGCCTCGGAGACGGGCGGCGTCGTCACCAACGGGATGAGCTACTCGAAGCGGGACGGCGAGAACGCCAACGCGGCGCTGCTGGTCACGCTGCACCCGGAGGATTTTCCGGGCGGGGGCGTGCTGGCCGGCATGGCCTGGCAGCGGGAGATCGAGCAGAAGGCCTTCCGCCTGGGCGGCGGGAACTACTACGCCCCGGCTCAGCGGGTGGGCGACTTCCTCGCGGGTGTGCCCAGCGTCGGTCCCGGCAGCGTGGCGCCCAGCTACCGCCCCGGCGTCACCTGGTGCGACCTGCATGCGCTCTATCCGCCCCGCATCACAAAGGTACTGGAGCAGGCCATCCCGGCCCTCGGGCGAAAGATGAAGGGCTTTGACGACCCCGACGCGGTGCTGACCGCGCCGGAGACCCGCTCCTCCTCCCCGGTGCGCATCCTGCGGGATGCGGATCTGAGCGCGGAGATCAAAGGGCTCTACCCCTGCGGTGAGGGCGCGGGCTACGCCGGCGGCATCTCCTCCGCCGCGGTGGACGGCATGCGCTGCGCCGAGGCGGTTCTGCGGCAGATTGACGCGGCCCGGTGTTTGTGATAAAATAAAAATACGCCCGAACAGACTACTATTTGATAAAAAGGAGATACTTTTATGAATTTCAGAACCATGACCGTAAAAGAGGCCTTCGGCAACCCCACCGTCAAGAAGATCATTCTGGACAACGCCCCCAACCTGGGCAAGTACCCCATCGCGCTGTTCAACAAGAAGACCTGCGGCGAGATCTTTGATCTGGTCGTCAGCAAGAAGCTGGTGCCCGAGGACGTGGCCAAGAAGATCGAGGACGCCATCAACGCCCTCTGAGTGAGACGCAAAAAGCACCGGAAAGCCTTGGCTTTCCGGTGCTTTTTGCACGGTGATGATAGTGATCGGTGGCCAGTGGTCAGTGGCCGGCAGGGGCGGGGCTTGTCCCATCTGCGGACGAGGGGGAAAGGGAACGGTTTGTCATCCTGAGCGGAGCCGAAGGATCTCGTGTGTCAGACCCCGCGCCGGGGCGAGATTCTTCGTCGGCCTCCGCCTCCTCAGAATGACAGCGTGGGGGCAATGCCTGCCCTCGCCCGAGTGGTCACTGGTCACCGACCACCGACCACTCGCCCGGCACAGTGCGGCAAAAATTGCGCAGATGCTTGACGAGCGGGGCAAGATGCGATATGATATACAGGTAAATTTTTGTTCATTGGAGGGCAAAATGGAACACATCATTACGATTGAGACCCGTGATCTCTGCCAGAGCGCTGCCAACGGCGGCTGCGGCGAGTGCCAGACCTCTTGCCAGTCTGCCTGCAAGACCAGCTGCGGTATTGCAAACCAGAAGTGCGAGAACGCTGACGAATAACAGGGAATCGTTCGATCCGCAGCGATCCTGCGGTATCGCCTGAAAAAGGTGCAACGGCCGCCATCTTGCATGGCGGCCGTTGCTTTCAAAGGAGAAACAGACATGATCCATCCATTCAAGCTCGGCGGCTACAATATCGTGCTGGACGTCTGCTCGGGCGGCCTGCACGTGGTCGATGATCTGGCCTATGACTGCATCGCGCTCTTTGAGCAGCAGAGCAGGGAAGCGGTCGTCAAAGCGCTGCAGGAAAAGTATCCCGCGCTCTCCGCGGAGGAGATCGGGCGCTGCTATGAGCAGGTCGCGGCCCTCAAAGAGCGGGGCAAGCTCTTTACGCCGGACACCTTTGAGCCCGTGGCCGGGACCTTCAAGGAGCGCAGCGGCGGCGTCATCAAGGCGCTCTGCCTGCACGTGGCCCACACCTGCAACCTCAACTGCTCCTACTGCTTCGCCAGCCAGGGCAAGTACAACGGCGAGCGCGCCGTCATGTCCTTCGAGGTGGGCAGGCAGGCCCTGGACTTCCTGGTGGCCCACTCCGGCAGCCGCCGCAACCTGGAGGTGGACTTCTTCGGCGGCGAGCCGCTGATGAACTTCCAGGTGGTGAAGGATCTGGTGGCCTACGCCCGCTCCATCGAGAAGGAGGCCCGCAAGAACTTCCGCTTTACCCTGACCACCAACGGCATGCTCATCGACGACGACGTGATCGACTTCTGCAACCGGGAGATGAGCAACGTGGTCCTGAGCCTGGACGGGCGCAAAGAGGTCCACGACCGCTTCCGCGTGGACTACGCCGGCAACGGCAGCTGGGAGCGCATCGTCCCCAAATTCCAGAAGCTGGTGGCGGCCCGCGGCGGCAGGAACTACTACATGCGCGGCACCTTCACCCACAATAACCCCGATTTTCTCGAAGACATCAGGCAGATGCTGGACCTGGGCTTTACGGAGCTGAGCATGGAGCCAGTGGTCTGCGCGCCGGACGATCCCTCCGCCCTCACGGAGGAGGACCGGGAGATCGTCATGCGGCAGTACGAGGAGCTGGCCGAGCTGATGCTTGAGCGCGACCGGGAGGGTCGCCCCTTCACCTTCTACCACTACATGCTGGATCTGACCGGTGGCCCCTGCATCTACAAGCGCATCTCCGGCTGCGGCTCCGGCACCGAATACATGGCCGTCACCCCATGGGGCGACCTCTACCCCTGCCACCAGTTCGTGGGGGATGAGAAGTTCCGGCTGGGCGATATCTGGAACGGGCTCGACAACCCCGAGGTGCAGGGCGAGTTTGCCGCCTGCAACGTGTACCAGAAGCCCGCCTGCCGGGACTGCTGGGCACGGCTCTACTGCGCCGGCGGCTGCGCGGCCAACGCCTACCACGCCACCGGCACCATCACCGGCGTGTATGAGGCGGGCTGCGAGCTCTTCCGCAAGCGCATGGAGTGCGCCATCATGCTGGCCGTGGCCCGGGCCACCGAGCAGGCCAAACAGAAATGAGCGGCACGCCGATCTGCGATTTCGTGCGCCGCTACGCGGATTCCGCGCCGGTCCGGCTGCACATGCCGGGGCACAAGGGAAAGCCTGTCCTCGGCTGCGAGGCGCTGGATCTCACTGAAATCCCCGGGGCGGACGTGCTGTACCGTGCCAGAGGCGTCATCCGGGAGAGCGAGGAGAACGCCGCGGCGCTCTTCGGCGCCGCCCGGACCCTCTACTCCGCCGAGGGCTCGTCCCTCTGCATCCGGGCCATGCTGCAGCTGGCGCAGCAGTATGCGCGGCTGCGGGGCCTCCGGCCCCGGATCGCCGCCGGGCGCAACGCCCACCGGGTCTTCCTGGAGGGGGCGGCGCTGCTGGATCTGCCCATCCGCTGGGTGGGCTGCGGAGAAGAACTGTTGAGCGCACAGCCCGTATTCTCGGAGCTGCAGGCGCTCTTCGCCGGGGAGGAAAAGCCCGCGGCCGTATATCTCACGAGCCCCGACTATCTGGGAAACGAGATCGATCTGCGGCCCATCGCGGCGCTCTGCCATGAACACGGCGCGCTGCTGCTGGTGGACAACGCCCACGGAGCCTATCTCCGCTTTCTTACTCCCTCCCGGCACCCCATGGACCGGGGGGCGGATCTCTGCTGCGACTCGGCGCACAAGACCCTGCCCGCCCTGACCGGGTGCGCGTATCTGCATCTTTCGCAAACCTGCCCGCAGGAGCTCGTGCCCATGGCCGAGCAGGCCATGGCCCTCTTTGCCAGCACCAGCCCCTCCTATCTGCTCCTCCAGTCCCTGGACGCGCTGAACGCGCGGCTCGCAGGCGGCTATCCCGGCCGCATCCGCGAAACGGCGGAGCGGCTGGATGCCTGCAGGGCGGCCCTTGCCGCCGCGGGCTGGGAAAGCTGCGGCACGGAGCCGATGAAGATCACGCTGCTGCCCAAGAGCCGTGGCTATACCGGCGAGGCGCTGGCGGACATTCTCGCCGAGGCGGGCTTCGTCCCGGAGTTTGCCGATGCGGATCACCTGGTCTGCATGCTCACGCCGGAGACGGAAGCGGAGGCGCTGCGGCGGCTGACGGAGCTGCTGTGCGCGCTGCCGGTCCGCGCGGCCATTTCGGAGCGCCCCCCGCGCCGCCGCGCGGCGGAGCAGGTCCTCACGCCCCGCGAGGCCCTGCTTTCGCCCTTCGAGACCCTGCCGGTCGAAGCATGTCTGGGCCGCATCCTGGCCTCGCCCTGCGTGGGCTGCCCACCCGCCGTGCCCATCGCCGTCTGCGGCGAACGGCTGGACGAAAGCGCCCTTGCCCTGTTTCGCTACTACGGCGTCACGGAGCTGGAGCTCGTGTTATAGAAAACAGAATCCCGATCCTCACATACAGGGGACGGCACATCGCCGCCCCCCTGTATGTTTATATATGGGTCAATATGCACAAATTATCACGCCTCTTTTTGTGAAAAACAGAAAATCTTTGGTCAGTTTTGGGCTTGTTTTCCGGAGGGAAAGGGACTATAATCCCACACGAACTTGAGAGAAAGGAGGCAGATCGAGATGTTTGAAGATCGTGAGATCTCCGCAGAATCCGAGCTCGAGAGTGCACAGCGCTTCCCCAATCTGCTGACGGATAAGGACTTTGTGAGCTACAACTGGACGCTCCCCTTCTGCAATCTGTAAGCGCGTCCCCTGCCCCATGGAAATTCCGGCATGCTCTGCCGTTTACGATAGATTTCCATCCCCGCAAAGCATACGCCGTCTGGCGTTTCGCTCTAATATATTGTGTCAACCCCCTGAGAGGCTGTGGCCTCACAGGCGGAGATAGAAAGCGCCGGTTTCTGGTCTTCCAGAAAACCGGTGTTTTTTTTGATTTGTCGCCTTCCGGGCGACCCTTCCGCATTTTCCCACTGTACAATGAGCATGTACTTCGGTGCTTTATCCTGTCACGGCGGTTCCGCTTCGGGCAGGCGGCAATCCCCTTTCGGGCGGAAGGGCTTTGCAAACACCCGGGCAGCATGGTATACTGCTAAAACAGAGAATCGCCAATAAAACGCAAAAGGAGGATATCACATGCTTTATCATGCTACACAGAGAATCGCGGAGGCCTTTGAAGAGGCCGGGCTCAAGTACCAGACCCAGGAAATCGGCCCCCTTTCCCTCGTGGATACGGGCTTTACCGGGGATAACTGTACCTTCCGCCTGCGCTTCATCTCGATGGATGAGGACAACGACGTCAAGGCCATGACAGAGGACTTCGCCAAGGTCCCCGAATCGCGCAAAGCCGCGGCATACCAGCTCCTGAACCAGCTGAACCGGGAGTACAAGTACCTCAAGTTCACCATGGACGATAAGGGCGCCATCTGCGCACAGTACGATTTCCCGCTGAGCCTTCCGGATGACAGGCTGGGCGGCGTCGCGATCGAAGTCGCCGTGCGCGCCTCCAAGATCGTGGATGACGCCTATCCCAAGATCATGCAGACGATCTGGAGCTGAGGGCAGATCCGTGAAAACAGAAACAGAGAAACAGAAAGCACACAGGGGCTGAGAATGGCTTTTCTCAGCCCCTGTGTGCTTTGCTGCGCAGGATACGCCGGCAGGGAAGAGGATCACAGAGTAATCCAGTACCGCTCCAGCCACTCCCTGTCGTCCGGCTCATAGACCGTGTTCTCGTAGACCCCGCCGTTTGCGAGGATCGTGCGGCGGCTGGCCTCGTTGTCCGTAAGGCAGCTGATCATGACCCGCTCCAGCCCCAGCGCCCGGCAGATCGGCAGCACCTCGCGCAGCATCCATTTGGCCACGCCTCTGCGGCGCGCGTCCGGGCGGACGGAATAGCCGATATGCCCGGCGTACTTTTCCAGGTATTCGTTCAGATAGTGCCGCAGCTGGAGCATGCCCAGCACGGCGCCGTCCTCCGCGCGGACGCAGAGATACTGCGTGGCCAGCACCAAGCCCTCCGGCACGGTGGCGGGGTCCTCCATGAGCCGTACCCGCCGCAGCCATTCTTTCGGGTCCTCGCAGCGGCGCAGAGGGCCCGCGCCGTCCAGGGAATCCCCGGCGGCGAGAAAAGCCTCCCGATAGGCGCGCACCTCGTCCAGATGCGCCTCCGTCGGGCGCACAAAGGTCCAGGTCTCCATTTTACTTTTTCCGCTTTTTGCTCGCGTACCAGAACATCCAGATCACGATGCAGATCAGGATCACGGCCACCACGATGCCGAGGATCAGGTTGAACAGGCTCCCCACAATGCCGGCGGTGCCCTGGATCAGCTTCACGATCAGCATGAAGCCAAACACCAGCACGGCGATCAGAACCACCAGACGGGAAATTTCCTTGGTGCTCATAAAGCGCTCCTTCCGTTTCCGCCGCTCCTCAGGGATCGCCCAGGAGCTTTTTGATCTGCTTCTCACCCGCCTCCGGGCAGATCGCCCGAAGCTGCGCGTACACACGCGCCTTTGAAGCCGCCGGGTCCTCCCGGTAGGCCTCCGCCATAAAGTCTTCCCCGAAAACGGCCTCCGGCACGGCGTACTCCGCCACGCCCCAGCCGTATTCTTTGCCGAACTTATCCTGCAGATACACAAAGTCCCCGATCAGCACGTAGCACTGCATCTGCAGCCGGGTGATGCGCCCATCGAAGCCCTTTTCGCCGCCCTTGCCGAAGCCGGAGAGGTTCTTGAGCTCCTTACTCAGAAGCCTGCCGCGGGCCGAGAGCGCGTCATAGATCTGCTTGTCGCCCCAGGGCGCGAAGCCGTCGTCATACAGGGCGTCGAAATCGTAGCCGTTTCGCCGCCAGTTGGCGAAGACCGGGTACCATTCCCGGCTGATGTAGCCCGCCCGGCCGCGGAAAAACTTCCCGTAGACGCAGCCGCCCCCGCGAATGATCGGGCCCTTCCACTCCCAGGGCCCCTCCTCGGTGTCGGAAAACCAGAGATGGGCGGGGGTGTGCTCGGCGATGGAAAAGCCGGGGATCTCGTTTTTAAAGAAGGGCAGAAAGCCCAGACGCTGCACCGTTTCCCGGATCAGCTCCGGGCCGGTCAGAGGCGGAATGTGCTCCATGGCTCACTGCAGGCGCTCAAAGCCGTCGTTCGGCGCGGCCTTGGGCGTCTCCCTGCCCTCCTGCAGGTTGCAGATCATGGCCCAGTTGTAGAGCATCAGCTGGATGGCCGTGCCCGCCAGCATCAGCTGCATGCCCATGAAGCGGTCGTCCGCGAGGCACATCAGGCAGAGCGAGGCGCCCAGCATGCAGTCAAAGCGGGCGCGCACGGGCTTGGCCGTGTCAAAGGCGAAGCCGGCGATGCGGGCATAGGCGAACATGACCACCACCACGGCGACCATCTCCGGCACATAGGACCAGAGCACGCTGTTGATGGAGTTGATGCGGTAGAGATAGACGAGCCAGGCGGCAAAGAGCACGATGGGCGGCAGACTCACCAGGCAGAGGATGCTCTTGCGCCGCTCCTCCCGGTGGGCCAGCTCCAGCATCAGCGGGGCCGACACCGCGGCGACCGCCGCCATGGCGGACAGCACCCGCAGGAAGCGGACGAATTTGTCCGTCTCGGACTTGGCGAGCAAAGCCAGCGCGCCGATGAGCACGATGCCGCCGGCCAGCCAGTTGAGGATGCTGAAGATCCGATAGTCGTTGTTCAGCGCGGCGACAAAGTCATCGGGCACAAAGAGGCGCCTGCGCTCATCCCGGTTCAGAAAGCGCAGGAACACCACGGCCGCGGCGATGACAAAGGCAGGCACCAGCAGGTTGAATACGCTTTTGTCCACAAGGCCCAGGTCGTTGAAGGCAATCATGACCTGCAGCCAGCGCAGAAACACGCCGAAGGCGCCGGCGCCGGCCACATAAAGGCTAATCTCCAAAGCTTTTTTCTGCATATCCTTCTGCATATTATGAATTCCGTTTCCATAAGAATTGATCGAAGCACAGCTGTCTGCGTAAAACAGCGTACCTTAGATTTTATACTGAAAACGCCCCTGCGTCAAGTCTGCGGGCGCTTTTTCGGACATTCCGGAGGAACTTATGCGGAAAACGATCCTGTGTGCCTATGTCTCGCTGCTGCTCTGCTGGCTGCTGACGCTGCTGCCCGCCCCGACGCGGGAGCCGGCGGAAAGCGCCCCGATGCCCGCGGAAACGCCCGCCCCGGCGGCGGAGGCGTCGCTCCCCTGCGTTTCCGGCCCGACCGTGCTGCGGGTGCTGCTTTCTGACGGGACAGTCGCGGAGATGGCGCTGGAGGACTATCTGCCCGGCGTCGTCGCGGCGGAGATGCCCGCGGATTTCCCGCCCGAGGCCCTGAAGGCCCAGGCGGTGGCGGCGCGGAGCTACGCCCTCTACTGCGCCGGGGGCCACAAGCACGGGGAGGCGGACGTCTGCACCGATTTCGCCTGCTGCCAGGCCTGGCTGGACGAGCCCGCCCGGGAGGCGCGCTGGGGCGCGGACGCCGCGCGCTGCGCAGCGCTGATCGAGAGTGCCGTCCGGGAGACCGCGGGGCAGATCCTGACTTGGGAGGGCGCGCCGGTGTTCGCCGCCTTCCACTCCTCCTCCGCCGGGGCGACGGAGGACTGCGGCGCGGTCTGGAATCCGGTCCCCTATCTGCGCAGCGTCCCCAGCCCGGAGACGGCGGAGACCGTGCCGAACTTTATCAGCAGCCTGCGCTGCGCCCCGCTGGACTTCCGGGATACAATCCTCTCCGCCTGCCCGGAGGCAGACTTCTCCGGTCCGCCGGAGAGCTGGCTTGGCGAGCTGCGCCGGGATGAGAGCGGGCGCGTGGCCTCCGCCGTGATCGGCGGCGCGGAAATCCGCGGCACGGAGCTGCGGCGGCTCTTTTCCCTGCGCTCCACGGCCTTCACACTGGCATATACCGAGGGCGCCTTCGTGTTCACCGCGGCGGGCTTTGGCCACGGGGTGGGCATGAGCCAGTACGGCGCGAAGCTGATGGCCGAGGCGGGGGAGAGCTGTCAGGCGATCCTGGCCCATTATTACCCAGGCACGACCCTGGCCCGGCTTGCGGAGGGCGCGGCATAATGTTTATAGGATGGCATGGTATATCCGTTGACAGCGCATGGAGAGACTGTTAAAATAATGATAATCTCCGTTGACCGAAACGGTCGGCGGTCGGAAAATACGAATAAGGAGTGATAAAAATGGCAATGAAACTGTCCCGCAGAGACTTTCTGAAGGGCACCGCCGCCGCGGCGGTCGGCGCGGCCTTCTTCGGTCTGGGCGGCAAGCTCAGCGCCTCCGCCGAGGAACCGGCGATCTATGTTCCCGGTACCTATTCCGCCACGGCGGCGGGCTATTCCAGCGACGTCACGGTCACCCTGACCGTGAGCGAAACGGCCATCACGGACTGCGTCATCGACGCGTCCGGCGAGACCCCGGACATCGGCCAGGCGGCTGCGAAGGAGATGCAGAGCCTGATCGTGGAGACCCAGGGCGTGGACGCGGTGACTTCCGCCACCGCCGAAAACACGATCCCCGCCATCAAAAAGGCCTATGCCGACTGCATCCAGCAGGCCCTGATCGTAAAGACCGAGGAGCCCGCAAAGGAGGAGGGCTTCTCCTTTGAGAAGACCGAGTTCGGCACGCCTCTGTGGCTTGTACCGGAGCTGGGCATGTTCCAGTGGCGCGAGAAGCCCGAGGCCCCCACGGAATTTGAACGGACCGAGAGCGCGGACGTGGTCGTCGTGGGCGCGGGTCTCTCCGGCATCTGCGCCGCCCGCCGCAGCCTGGAGCTGGGCAACAGCACCATCATCCTGGAGAACGACGGCCGCTACGACATCCACGGCTTCCAGTGCGCCTCCGTCAACTCCGACTTCTACAAGCGTCAGGTGGAGGCCGCCGGCCTCAACTGGGAGGACTGGAAGATCGACGAGACCGATTTCGTGCGCAACTACATGAGCATGCACAACAACCGCACCAATATCGACATCGTCAAGCTCTGGACCGCCAATTCCGGCAAGGCCTTCGACTGGTACGAGGAGCTGATGCCGCCCCAGGGCACCGACGGCAGCTACGACTACCGCAGCATGATCTACTTCCCCCGTCCGGAAGGCTATGACATGAGCCAGAAGGACCACAAGTACAAGACCTACATCGGCACCGTGGACTTCACCTATCAGTCCTGGGCCCAGGCCGGCCGCAACCAGGTGGACTGGATCGAGGCAAACGGCGGCGAGTTCCGCTACAACGAGCGGGCCTATATGCTCACCGACGACGGCGCGGGCCGCGTCACCGGCGTGATCACCAAGGTCACCGCCGAGGACGGGACCGTCACCTACAATAAGTACGAGGCCGCCAAGGGCGTCATCATGTGCACCGGCTACCACGGCCGCGCCAAGGACATCATGATGGAGATCGGCGTGGAAGAGGGCATGTACACCCTGCGAAACGGCAACGCCTTCCCCGACTCCTCCGGCTTCGGCGGCTCCGGCGACGGCCACCGCATGCTGGTCTGGGAGGGCGCGGACATCGAGCCCTTCCGTCAGGCCGACGGCTGCGTGCTGTCCCTGCTGGACCCGGCGGCGGGCCTCGCGCTCAACAACAACGGCAAGCGCTTCCACAATGAGGACGACCAGTGCTGGACCCTGGGTCTGGAGCTGAGATGGCAGCCCGGCGGGCGGCAGTGGAAGATCTACGACGCCAACTGGCGCCGCGATCTGGACCACCAGAACATGTCCCACCAGGCCATCGACTCCGTCAACCACACGCCCTGGACCATGCCCGGCACGCTGAACAACGAAAACGCCGCCCCCTACACCAACGGCACCAAGATGAAGGCCGACGGCACCGAGTGCGACGGCACCGAGTTCTATCTGGACATTCTGGAGCAGGAGCTGCTGGCCGGCGTGGGCAATCCCGAGGGCATCGCCATCGGCAGCTACTGGAGCTGGCCCGGCGATATCCGCTACGGCGCCAACACGCTGGAGGAGCTGGCCAAGATGGTCTATCCCGACGACGAGGAGGCCCAGGCCAACATGCTCGCCGAGGTGAAGGAGTACAACGAGATGGTAGCCCAGGGCGAGGATACCCGCTACGGCAAGGCTGCCAGCATGCTCTTCCCCATCGAGGAGGGCCCCTTCTTCGCCTTCTCCGCCGCCACCTCCACCTCCGGCCGCATGGGCCAGGAGGGCATCATCTGCAACGACAGGCTGCAGCCCGTGATCCCGTCCACCGGCAAGCCCATCCAGGGCGCCTACTGCGCGGGCGTCATCGTCGGCGGCCGCCACGCCAACTGCTACATGACGCCCATGGGCGGCATGAACCACGGCTTTGACGTGACCTTCGGCAAGCTGGCCGCGGAGTTCCTGACCGAAGACAACTGATCGATAAACCATAAACGGACAGGTATGGGCGGAAACCCGTCCATACCTGTTTTTTGAAAGTATAGGAGCTGAGGCCATGAAGCCCATCGAACTGCATCTGTATCTCCCCTTCTCCTACTGGCTGGACCGTGACCCGGAGACCGGCGCGCCGCTGCGGCGGCCGGACGAGCGGGCACTCGCCCTCTGGCTGCGCGCGCTCTGCACGGAGCTTTCGAGTCTGAAGGAGGACTGCGCGGACTGTGAGGTGACGGCCATACGATTTCACGGCGGCTATCTGAGTTTGCTTGACGCCGAGGATCTGAGCCGCCTGCTCATCGCCGTGCACCGCAGCTTTTCTCTGCAGAAGGACTGCCCGGTCTGCGGCCTGATGTTCCCCGGGCGGCTGGATATGGAGATGGTCGCGGCCTACGGGAACCGGCATGTGAGCCCGCTTCTCTTCACGCTGCCCTCTCTCTCCTTCCGGGAGTGCGAGCGCCTGAGCTATCCCGTGGCCCTGCAGGCGCTGGACAAGACCGTGTATTTCCTGCAGAATTTCAGCGTGGAGGAGTGGGGGCTGCAGCTGCCGATCGGGATCCCCGGCCGGGACGCGGAGACCTGGCGCTTCCTGCTGGGGCAGATCTACCACTATCACCCGAAGTATCTGCGCTTTGCAAGCATCGACCCCGGGCGGGCGGAGGATCCCGCCTTTGCGGAGATCTGTGCCGAGCTGGAGCGCCACGGCTATCACCGGGCGGCGGAGAATCTCTTCTCCCTTTCCGACGCGGTGCCGCGCCTCCTGCTGCCGCTTCCGGCGGATGCGGAATACGTGGGCGCGGGCCCCGGCGCCGTGAGCCGGATCGACGGCTTTGCGGTGCACAATACCGCGGACTTTGAAACCTGGTGCCGAAACTGCGGCGACTGGCGGCGGCTCGTCGTCAAGGCGGAGCCTGTGTAAGTACAAAAGTGGCCAGTGGTCAGTGGTCGTAGGGGCGACCACTGGTCGCCCGCCCGCCATGGTACTGGGTGTGGCGCCAGGGAAGTGCCGGCCCCTTCCGGCGGTGCAAAAAAATACATCCAAAAATGTTCGGCGAATTCGCAGTTTTACGAATTCGCCGAACATTTCTTTTTGCTTTCTGCTGCGCTGCCGGGCGGGGACAAGCCGCCGCCCCTACGAGTTCGGCCGCAGTTTTACGCGTTCCTCCCGATTTTGCATCAGTCCCCTATCTTCCGATATTGCTGTAAATGAGATTGTCCGCGACGGCGTCCACGTCGGCGTCGGACAGGGGCGCGTCGCTCTGCATGTGCATCTCAAAGAAGGAATCCGGCAGATACACATACAGGAAGGCCTCGTTATCCTTCTGCAGGATCGTGAGATCCGTGCCGTCCGGCGTGGTGTGCGTCCGGGCCTGATAGCTCTCAGGATCAGTGATCCGGGTCACGACCTCATGGCCGCTGGAGAGGGTAGCGTACATGGAGTTGTAGCCGTAGCAGTCCACCCGCCGCCCGTCGGCGAGGCGCTGGTCGTAGCTGACGCAGAAGGTGCCCTCGTTGAAATAGTACACCTTGTCAAAACCGTGGGGGATCTCCCGGAAGAAGGCTCCGTGACAGGCGACCTCGGCAATGCGGTCACAGAGCTCCCGGTTGGTGAGGAAGCGGGCGTCGCTGGTGTCGGTGTGAAGGTCCGTGCCGTTGGCGGCGTTAAATGCGGCGTCGTTCTCTTCCACGGTCTCCCTGCTCCAGAGCAGGGTGTTGGCATGGCGCAGCCGGAGCCCGTAGTTGGCGGCGATCTCCTCCAGTTTGGCCGCCTCTTCGGCGGTGTGGATGTCATAATTGAAGTCGTAGTCGCCGTAGCTGAGCCCGGCGAGCTCCAGCCAGGCCTCCCGCTGGGCCATCTCCTCCGCTGTCGCGGTGCGCACCTCGATCGGCGTCGCGGCGGAGAAGTCCGGCTCCTCGTTCTCCCGGAAGATGATCTGGTCCCACTGATCCTTTCCGTAGTAGGAGACCGTGGCGCTGCCGTCCTCGTTCTCCACATAGTTTGCAATCGCGGCGCCCTCCACCGGGGAAAAGACCTCCGGCATCTGCGGCAGGTTTTCTTTCCGCCAGCTCTGCCACTCGTCCCAGGCCGCCCGGGCGTTCTCCACCTTCTCCCGGACCGCGCTGTCCAGCTCCTCCGGCACGGCCTGGGGCTGGGTCAGGGAGACCAGGGCCGTCTGCGGCGCTGTCTCCGCCGGGGCAGCGGTGCTTTCTTCTGCTTCGGCCGCCTGCGTCGGTGCGGGCGCGGCAGAGGCAGCAACCGGTTCTGCTGTCGGCTCCGGGATCACAATGGCGTGGATGCCGAGAAAGCCCGAGGCGTAAGCCGCGGCGGACAGCAGGCTCACCAGCACCGCCGCCAGCAGCGTCAAATGAACGATTTTTCGCGCGTTTCCGCGCTTTTTCTGTTGATAATAGAGTTTTCCGGCCATGATCACATCCTCCTCATGAATGCCGTTCATGGCGCGAAGAAGCGTCAGCGCACTGTACATAAGCCCTCCTCCTGCAGGTAGACCCGCAGTTTCTTTCGTGTGCGAAACAGGCTGCTTTTGATCTTTGCCCTGCTGAATTGCAGCTTTTCCGCGATTTTCTCAATGGGCGCGACATAGAAGTATCGCAGCACAAAGATGGCTTTCTCCGTCTGCGGCAGGCCCGAAACAAAGTTACCGATGGCTGTTTCCAGCTCTTTCTCTTCCAGGACCCGTTCCGGGTCTGTCCCGCCGGGGATGCACTCTTCCAGCTCGTCCAGGGCAAGAAGCGCCTCGCCTCCGCCGCGCTTTTGTCTGTTTTTCGCCTTGAGACAGTCAAGGGCGAGATTTCGGGTGATACGGCCAAGAAATGCCGACAGGGCGGTGGGACGCTGATCGGGCATCAGGTTCCAGGCGCGCAGCCAGGTGTCGTTGACACACTCCTCCGCGTCCTCGTCCACACCGCAGATATGATAGGCAATGCTGTGGCAGTATCGTCCGTATTTCTGATTCGTCTCCGATATGGCCAGATCGGAACGCTGCCAGTACAGATCTACGATTATTTGATCCTCCATACTGTACCTCCTGTGAAATAATACCAATCTTCAATCAAACGCTTGAAAGCAAGCGTTTGATGCGCAGCATCTGCTGCGCAGGGCAAAGCCTGCGCTTTGCCGAAGATTGGCATTGCACGGCTTCTTCGAAGGCGCAATGCGCCTTTGCCTGTGAGCACAATGGCTCACAGGCAATTAAACGATTTTTAATCGTTTAATTGAAGAATAGTATAAGAGCTCTCACCCCTAAAAACGACAAAAAAAGAGAAGGGTTGCGCGTGCGCGATGAAAAAAGTGATCAGTGGCCAGTGGTCAGTGGTGAGTAGGGGCGGGG
>OCVV011357545.1_pt1 | contig 16080 bp, 16 predicted proteins | sample 1539721 | NCBI WGS metagenome assembly OCVV01 (sample SAMN02144230, study PRJEB22623) | gut metagenome | biome: sheep rumen | host: Ovis aries | place: New Zealand
GACCGAGATCAAGTTCGGTGTATCCGTGACGGCGTGGAGCGCGAACGCCATCGAGATGGCATGGGAACCCGATGCCAACGGCCATGACTATGTGGACCTCGGCCTGCGGGTCGGCGGGAACAAGATTCTTTTTGCCACCTGTAACATCGGAGCGGCCAATCCCCAGGACTACGGCGATTATTTCGCCTGGGGCGAGACATCGAAGCGGTATACTTCGATTGACGGCAATACCCTCACCGGGGCGACGTTCGACTGGAGCAATGCTCCTTATCATACAGGAAGCGACTATACTATTAGCTGGACGAAATACATTCCCAATTCAAAATCTTCCTACTGGTCCGGAGGTGGTTCTCCCGACAATAAAACCGTTCTGGACTCATCCGACGACGTGGCGCACGTGCTCTGGGGCGGTGACTGGCGAATGCCCACCGCCGAGGAGCTATGCATGCTCATAAACGGTGACGGGACCAGCACTGACGCGGATGTGACAAGTAACGTCACCTATGTTTGGACTTCCAACTACAACTCTACCGGCGTTGCGGGGTTTGTAATCACCGGAAAAGGAGAATACAGCTCTGCCTCGCTTTTTCTTCCTGCGGCTGGCTTCTGCAGCGGCTGCGTCCGTGGCGCCGCAGGTGTCTACGGCTACTATTGGTCCCGGTCCCTCAATTCCGACTACCCGAGCGGCGCCTGGCACTTGTATTTCGAGGATGGCGGTCAGAGCATGAGCGACGACAACCGCTGCTACGGCCAGTCCGTCCGCCCCGTCCTCGTCGTTCCCGTGTAGTCTTGCGCGTTTAAAGAAAATCACTCTGTACAATTCAGGGCGAGGCCAGACGGCTTCGCCCTGTTTGTTTCTTGTTTTTTCTGTTATCGATTCTGATATTTCTTGAAATAAGCAACCCCGCCGATGGCGGGGCTCCTTGGGATGTTTTCACAACGGAATAATCCTTATTGTAAAAACATTAGTTATTAGAATCATGATGCAAAGGTAAAAAATTTTTTTATATTTGCAAAAGAAATTTTATATAAAAACAAGTATTTTAATGATATGAGAAAAATCATTGGTCTGGACCCCGGTATTTCCGGAACAGGATTCGCTTATGTAGAGGAACCTACAGAGCGTGGCGAAGTGGCGCGTATCGTTGATTGTGGCGTTAGCGTTAACACATTAAGCAAGGATGAACGTACGTCTTTCGAGCGCGGTGACGTTTTCACTACAAATGCGGACCGTCGGACCGCACGCAGCTTTCGGCGCAATATACAGCGGTTTAAGCTTCGTCGCGAGAATCTTATAAAGATTTTCCTCCGTGAGGGATGGATAGCGGACCGTCACGACCTCGTATCTGCGGGACGCCGCGACGCGCATGAGTTGTACGAGCTCCGTGCGAAAGCTGCAACGGAGGAGATTTCCCTGAAAGATCTGGTCCGTGTATTTTTGATGATCAACGCGAAGCGGGGATATAAGAGTTCACGCCGCCTCGCGAAAAGCGATGACGGTACGGTTATCGACGCCATTGACGTGGCGCTTGAGCTGATGCGTACTCATCGGACTCCGGGACAATACGCCTACGGGTTGGTCAGTGCTGGGAAGAAGGTTCTTACGGGGTTTTACCCGTCAGATTTGAAAACCGAGGTGCGTAGGATAATCGATTTCCAAAAGCAGTTTGACAAGCGCGTGGAGGGTCTTTCGGCCGCGCTCGATTGCGGTAACAGGCGTGAAGCGCTGAAGTGTACCGGGTCGGTGCTGGGCGTTGAGCCCCTCACCGTGAAAGGGCGTGGCGCAGAGCGCCGCAACGAACTTTATCGTTTGCGGGACGCAGCCCTTTCGGAGCAGCTCTCCCCTGACGCGCTGGCGCTTGTCATTGCGGAGATATGCGGGGAAGCCGCCTCTTCATCAGGTTTGCTTGCGCAGATAAGCGACAGGAGCAAACAACTCCACAGGAGCGACGCGACGAAAGGAGAGAGGGATATCATGACTATTGGAGAATTCCTTTGGGGGCTTATCCGTGAGGATAAAATGTGTTCTTTAAAGAACATCACGTTCTTCAGACGAGATTACATGGACGAGTTCGAGCAGATATGGAGTACACAGTGTAAGTATCATCCTGAACTGACGGATCCGCTCAAGAAAGAAATAGGCGCGCGGACGATTTTCTATCAGCGCCGCCTGCGTTCCCAGAAGAACCTCATTGCGTTCTGCGAATTTGAGACGCGCAACCGCGTGGCTCCGAAATCCTCTCCCCTGTTTCAAGAGTTTCGCATGTGGGAGCAGCTGACAAATTTAAGGATAAAGGAAAAGTCCAATCGGGAGGAAGGATATCCTTTGACCGTTGAAATGATGGAGAGTCTTGCTGGGGAGTTGAGGTTTAGAAAGGAAATGTCCGGACAGGATATTTTGAAGTTTTTCTTCGGCGGCAATGCGAAGAAGTATTGTATAAATCTTCGCCGCATCAATGGCAACGGTACTTATGCGTCAATCATTACAGCGATGCTTGCGGTCGTCGACCGGATTGAAGGGACGGAATACGCGTTGGACGGAACTCTTGTGAGCGATGCGAAGGAAGATATTATATTAAATGTTTTCGAACGGGAAGGTTTTTCCACGGCGTTTCTTTCTATTGAAGGGGAAATGGAGAGACTTTGGCACCTGCTGTACTCATATGATGACAGCGTTTCCGGCGACGAGGGTCTTTACGACCTTCTTGCGAAGCAGCTGGGGATTCACCAGGCGCTGTTAAGCCCCTTGGTGAATTGTCCTTTTGAGGAAGAGTATGGTTCACTGAGTGCGAAGGCGATGAAGCGCATCCTTCCGTTCCTTAAGGAAGGGAAGCAGTATGACGAGGCGTGCGAGTGTGCCGGGTACCGGCACTCGCACTGGCTTACGGCAGAGGAGAACGCGCAGCGGGAACTCTTGGACCGTCTGCCGCTGCTTCGCATGGGTAGCCTGCGCAATCCTCTTGTCGAGCAGATGGTGAATGCAGCGTTGCAGGTGGTGAACGAACTTATGGTGAAGTATGGGCGTCCGGACGAGATCCGCCTGGAGTTGCCGAGACAGCTTTGCCTATCGAGGGAAGGACGCCAGAGGATGTATAAGGACATTCTTCGGAACGAAAAGCGTAACGTGGCTATAGCCCGGTTCCTGAAGGATGAAGGGCTTTGCGCGAATCCTTCAATGTCCGACATTGAGAAATATCGTTTGTGGTGTGAACTCGGTCCGGAACATAAGGCTCTTTATTCCGGCAGGGAGATTCCTTTGGTTTTGCTTTTCTCGCATGGTGAGGAAATCAACATAGAGCATATTATTCCAAAAGCCCTTCAGTATGATGATTCATTGTCGAACAAGACTCTTGAGTACCGCGATGTGAACTTGGATAAGGGTAATCGCACGGGATTCGACTATATGACAAGTCTGGGCGATGCCGCCTTGGAGGAATACAAGGCAAGGGTGAAATGGCTGTATGACAATCAGTCCTTGGCAGCGGCCGGTACGGTCTGCGGAATATCAAAAAAGAAATACGAAAACCTTCTTAAGAGCCGTAAGGATATCAAGGAAAGAGTTACCGGTCGCGACATCGCGGAGGTGTCGTATATTTCAAGAAAGCTCAAGTCAATACTTGAATGCGCCGTGAGGAACGTTGTCGTGACAAACGGCAGCATCACGAAGGCGCTGCGCAACGAGTGGGGCCTGGAGGGAGTCTTGAAAGAACTTAATTTCGAGAGATATGAGAAATGCGGGCTTGTGGAGACTGTAATGAATTCCAAGGGGCAGCCTGTCCGCAAGATAAAGGATTGGACCAAGCGCATGGATCAGCGCCATCATGCGATGGATGCCTTGACCGTGGCATTCACCAGCCGAAAACTCGTGAACTGGTATTCCAGACCCAAGGTGGTTCAGGAAACCGTGGAAGTTGGCACTCCGATGCCGAAGCAGATTTTCCGTAGTGAAGTGAAGGCCGCCCTTGAGCGTATCATCGTATGGTATAAGATTGATGGAAGGGCGGTCACCAGAGCGACCAATAGGATAAAAGCCGGCAACGAAAGGGTGATTGTTCAGGAAACTTTCACGCCGCGCGGTCAGCTTCATAAGGAGACGCTTTATGGAAGACGGGTGGAAAACTGCGTGGAGACACATCGTATCGGCAAGGATACCACTTTCGAGGTTATCAGTAAGGTCAGGGATGCAAAAGTACGTGAAGCGTTGTGGATGCGCCTTAAGGCGAATGACGGAGATGCCGTGAAGGCGTTTACGGGAAAGAATTCTTTAAGCAAGAATCCACTGAATACAGCTGACGGGCACGAGGTCGGGAGAAAGGTAGAGGTGCTTGGACGGAGATTTGTATACTGTGTTAGGAAGCCCATATCCGAAGTGAATGACGAGAAAGTACTTGAGGATGTTTTTGATGCTCAAATTCGAAGTATCATCAGGAATTATGCTGAGAGTCACGGAGGATTGGCCAACCTTCCGAAAGACATTCTTAATGAACCGGTGTGGTTCAACAAGGAAAAAGGCATTGCTATAAAATCCGTTCATCTTCGTGTTTCTGCCAATTTGTACGGGATCCGCGTTAAGCGGGATGTCTGTGGAGAGCCGGTATTGGACGGGACCGGGGCAACGATGCCTGGAGCGTTTGTTAATCCTCGTTCAAATCATCATGCGGAGATTTATGTAAACAGTGAAGGGAAGCATGAACAGAGGATTATAAGCCTTATTGATTGTGTAAACAGGCATGTAAAAGGCCTTCCTTTGACGGACGAAGAAGAGATGCGCGGGAATGGATACAGGCTGCTACTGTCTATCCGTCGTAATGAGCTTTTTGTATTTCCAGACGAAGAAACCGGATTTGACCCTACTCAAATAGACGTGTTTTCACCTGAGAACCGCGGCATAGTCGCAGAACATTTGTTTAAGTGTCAAAAGATGACCATGGGGGAATACGTCTTCGGGCATCAGTATTCGACGAAGTCATTTGGTAATGACAAAGTCGACACTATCATGAAGGGATATACTTGGAAGAGTATTAAATCTTTGAAGTTTTTTGATAAGGTGGTAAAAATACGGGCCAGTCACACGGGCGATGTTTTACCAGCTTCGGATTAATGATATTGTTTTGTTCATACAACCGTCCATTGATGGGCGGTTGTATGTTTAATTGTGTCCGATGTTTTACAATAAGTATCAACAGATGTGGTTGTTTGTTTTTTTTTGATCTTCCGACGGAAACGAGAAAAGAGCGCAAGGCTTCAGCCGCTTTTCGTAAGAATCTTTTGAAGGATGGATTTCAGATGTTTCAGTTTTCTGTATATATTCGGCATTGTATTTCCTTCAGCAATGTAGATACACATATTGAACGTGTCCGGAAATTTCTTCCGTCAGAAGGCAAGGTTTGTTTAGCTTCTTTCACTGAGAAGCAATTTAGCGATATGAAGGTTTTTTACTGTAAAACACGCAATAAAACGATTGTTGATAACGAACAGTTATTATTATTTTGATTTTTAAAACAAAAAAAGCGGTAACGAGATGGAATTCACTTCGTTACCGCCTTTTCGTTGAAAGATTCTCAATAACTAATGTAATTACAATCGATCAGATCCAGGAACGACTTCACGTGCGTTGAAAGATTCTCAATAACTAATGTAATTACAATTACTACCGTTTCGGTTTCTACCCCGGTTTCGTTGAAAGATTCTCAATAACTAATGTAATTACAATATAACAACAGTAGGGGGAATGCCCATAGATGTTGAAAGATTCTCAATAACTAATGTAATTACAATGCGCTCTGTGCTCTGGCGCTCCCCCATCGAGTTGAAAGATTCTCAATAACTAATGTAATTACAATGGTAACGAGCCTGTAATGCTCATACGTCTGGTTGAAAGATTCTCAATAACTAACGTAATTACAACTTTGGTTACGCCGGTCAAGCATGTTGAATGTTGAAAGACTCTTAATAACTAACGTAATTACAATGCTTCGTCCTTGAGGGAAATCTGGCAGATTGTTGAAAGATTCTTAATAACCAATGTAATTACAATTTCCTCCCACGGCGGGAGTTTCGGATATCGGTTGAAAGATTCTTAATAACCAACGTAATTACAATTCTTACATGAGACAAAGTAAAAGAATTTTCGTTGGAAGATTCTTAATAACTAACGTAATTACAATTCCGACTCACCCATGAAGGCAGCTTGAATGGTTGAAAGATTCAAAATAACTAACGTAATTACAATTATTTCTTGCCTGCTATATATTAGTATTTTGTTGGAAGATTTTTAACGACTGACGTAATTTTAACAATAACAACCAACTTCTGTCAAAGAACTTTAGTATACAAATATAATGGTTTTTTGATAGTATTCAAATATTTGCCGTCCGTATTAAAACAATTATTATATTTGCAGCAATTAAAACAATTGTTATGGCAGACAAGAAATTTGTTTCTATTAATTTACCGAAAGGGCTTGTTGAGGAACTTAAAGTCTGGCGGGCAGCTTATACTGCAGCGTATGGCGTATCGAAGACTTATGAACAGATGCTTCGAGGTATGCTCGATTCTTTGGAGGATACGGAACCGGCCGTGCATGCGGCATTCGTGAAGATCCTTAAGGAGCATCCGGAACTCCTGGACAGGTTCTCCGTCGAAGACTAACCCCCATATCGAGATGGATGCAAAAGAATTGGTCGAGAAGATCTCCAATCTGGAGACTATCGAAGATGCCTCCTTCGAGGAGCGTGCCGTCAAACCGGAATCCTACCAGGAAGGCTTTCATTGGGGTTACAAAGCCGCGCTGAAGGCGGTGAAGGAATTGTTCTCGAAGGCTGGAGCGTTCTTTATCGCCGTTTTTTTATTTACATGTTGTTCGTCCGACAGTCTTACACAGCATAATGACAATGCGGAGTTTTACGACACGGAATGGTCTTCGTCGGATAAGAGCGAAGGCCTGAAATTCTATGACGACAACACCGTTCTTGAGTTCGTTTCTTCCGGTTACCGCGGAACGGGAACCTTTGAATACTTCAAGGATATGAAATGGATAAAGTTTCATAACCTGGAGACTTTCTTCCCTACTTACACTACGGTTACTACCAGTGCGTTCGTTCAGGACGACGGATCCCTTAAAGTCGTCTGGCATAAACTGGGAGAAGACAAGAATTACTATGTCATGATGTATAAAAGAAGATAAGAAAACTGTTCCGGTGATTTTTTATGATAATTAACTGAAATAAACGATAGTATGGCAAAAAACAAAACTTTATCCGCAGCCAAGGTTAATAAGAATGACGAGTTCTACACGCAGCGTGTGGATATCGAAAATGAACTCAAGCATTATAAGCAGCACTTTAGGGATAAAGTGGTGTATTGCAATTGTGACGATCCTTACGAGTCCTGGTTCTTCAAGTATTTTGCGATGAATTTCAATGCGCTCGGCTTGAAGAAACTCATTGCTACGAGTTATGACGGTTCATCGGTTGCCGGGACGGAGATTAATTTTGGCGGGTTGGAAGAGCCGAAGGCTTATAAGATTATTATTGACCGCCCTATTGAAGACTTCAACGGGGACGGTGCGGTTGATGATGACGATATTCGGATTTATCTTCAGAAGTTTCCTCCGGAAATTCTTGTCAGCGATGACGAATATAAGCCCGGAGATTTTCGCAGTCGCGAATGTGTTAACTTATTGAAACAGAGCGATATAGCGGTAACGAACCCTCCCTTTTCACTCTTTAGGGAATATGTGGCACAGTTGTTTGAATACAAGAAAGAATTTCTGATTCTCGGGAGAATGAGCGCGCTTCATTATATAGAGGTGTTTCCTCGTATCATGGATGGCACGATGTGGTGCGGAGTGGGTTTTAATCTTTCGATGGTTTATCTGACGTCTTACGAAAACACGTTGGATGCCAATAAGAAATTTGTAAAGTCGAAGGGTTATGATCCCGAAAAGAATTATATAAAAGTACCGGCTATTTGTTGGTTTACGAACCTCGACCACAAAAAGAGACACGAGAATATTGATTTATATAAGAAATATTCTCCTGAATTTTATCCGAAATACGATAATTATGATGCAATAAACGTTGACAAGGTTTCCGATATCCCTTATGACTATCCCGGACCAATGGGTGTCCCGGATACGATTTTGGGGCAATACAACCCTGACCAGTTTGAAATTCTCGGCGCCTGCATTCCCGAGTATGTCGACAAGCTTGGCATCGGCCGTATTGGGGAAGCCTGGATGGCGAAGTACCGCGCAGCGGGTGGAACGGGGCATTATACGGCTAACATGAAAAGTTTGGTATTGTATGAGAATGACGGCTCTCCACGCGCTATTTATTCTCGCATTATTATCCGCAACAAGCATCTTGAAAAATCTTTAATATGAAAATCAATCTTCACACAATCAAGATAGCCGACGTGGTCGCCGGTTATGTCAACTCTGATGAAAAGGGCGTTTCTGGCTACAATGGCAAGCTTAACATCCGTCCCGCGTACCAGCGCGAGTTTATTTACGGTGAAAAGGAAAGGAACGCCGTGATCGATACCATTTTCGCCGGTTTTCCTTTGAATGTAATGTACTGGGTGAAGAATGCGGACGGTACGTACGAGGTGCTCGACGGACAGCAGCGCACCATCTCCTTGTGCTCGTATCACGAAGGGGAATTCATGCACGTAGTGGACGGGGCGCTCCGCGGTTGGAACAACCTTACGGAGTCGCAGCAGAAGCGTTTCCTTGAGTATCCTCTTCAAGTCTACATCTGCGAGGGAACGCCGGAAGAGATTCTCAAGTGGTTCCGCATCATCAATATCGCCGGCATGAAGCTCACCGACCAAGAGTTGCGCAATGCGGCGTATCACGGCCCGTGGCTTGCCGAGGCGAAGAAGAAGTTCAGCAAGTCTTCCTGCGTAGCTGCGAAGCTGGGCGGAGACTATGTCACCGGTAATCCTATCCGTCAGGAGCTCCTCGAAAAGGTGCTTGGATGGATTGCGAGCCGCGACGGCCTTAAGGGCGGCGTGGAGAAGGATCCGGTTGCCGAGTACATGGCGATCCATCAGAACGATGCGAACTGTGATGATCTTTGGGGATATTATCAGGACATTATCCATTGGATCCAGAAGGTCTTTCCAAACTATCGTGCGAAGATGAAAGGACTCCCCTGGGGAATCCTTTATAATGAGCATAAGGATGACAAGCTTTCCGCCACGGAACTTGAAGAGGAGGTGGCGAGGATGATGAAGGATTCCGACGTCCAGAACAAGCCGGGCATCTGGCCGTATTTGCTTACCGGCGACGAGCGTCATCTTAATATCCGCGCGTTTGATGACAATACCAAGTGGACGGTTTATGAGCGTCAGGGTGGACATTGTGCGAACCCCGACTGTCCTCACGGCAAAGACAAGGTATGGGATATCACCGAGATGCAGGCCGACCATATCACTCCCTGGTCGAAGGGTGGGCATACCGTCATAGAAAACTGTCAGTTGCTTTGCAGCGACTGTAACCGCAGGAAATCCGACAAATAGATGTTTTCGCTCTTTATCCTTCCGGTGTGAAATTGCGTTTTTGATGATTCTTTTGCAGTTTTTTGAAAATACCCTCCCTACAATAGTGTAGAAGGCATTTTTCAAATCTGCCAAGTGGCTCTTTGGTGAGGTCTATGGGTATCCCCCGTAGACCTTTTTCTATGGCCGTTTTTGGCCTTTGAGAATACTGCGTTAAGGATTTTTACCGAAAAGTGGTTTGCACGCTCTAACGCTCTTTGACGAAAAAAGTTAAAAATTCTTTTGCAGTTTCTTTTGCATTTTTTGTCATTTTTATACCTTTGCAAAGTTAACATCTTTGTGCATGACATACAAATTTTATCTTCGCAGCCCCGACGCGGGCGAGAAACGTACGCGCATCCTGTTGGTGGTGACGCATGCCGGGAAGACATACCAAAAGTCGACAGGCATATCCGTGCGTGCAAAGGACTTCAAGAAACAGCGTGTGAAAGACGAAGCCGTAAACGGGCGTCTGCGCATCATTGAAAACGTCCTCAACGAGCACCTCAACCAGTTCTCCCATCCGAAGGACATAGAGAAGGCTATGGACGCAGCCCTGGCGGCTTCCCGTGGCGAGGATGCGTCAGCCTTTCTTTCACCTTCCCGTCCGTTCCTGTGGGACTATTTCGAACAGTGGAGCCTCCGCGGGAGCGAACGTGCGAAGGACCGCAATCTCGCCTACCGGCGGATTACGGCCATGATGGGACGCGACACGGACTGGGAAGATATCGACGGCGACTGGTATTTCCGCTTCAACGAGAAATGCAACGAGCACGACTATTCCCACAACTACAAGTCGACGATGACGGCGAAGCTCAAGACGGTCATGAACGAGGGCTTCAACCGGGGGTTTCATAAGAACGAGGCGTTCCGCAAGTTCAGTACGTCTTACATTCCCTCGGACACGATCGCGCTTACGCAGGAGGAGGTGGACGCGCTGTGGAACGCGCCGCTGGAAGGGCACGCCGCGCACGCGCGCGATGTATTTATGGTAGGGATCTACTGCGCGGGGCGGTTCCAGGACTACTCGAAGATATCGAGTGAGAACGTCAATGACGGGATGCTGCGCTACGTGCAGCGCAAGACGGGAACGACGGTAGTCATTCCCTGCGCCCCGCAGATTGTGGCCGTCCTGGAGCGTTACGGAGGCGTCCTGCCGCGCATAACGGAACAGGAGGTAGGTAGATATATAAAAAGTATTTGCCGAGGTTTGGGAGGCTCTTTTTTGAATACCGTTGAGGTGTCGAAGATTCGCGGCGACAGGAAGTCCGTGGAGAAGCATCAGCGGTGGGAACTCGTGTCGACGCATACCGCGAGAAGAACCGGAGCAACGCTGCTTTACAAGTCCGGCGTTCCGATAGCGCTGTGCAGGCTCTGTACGGGGCACACGACGGATCAGATGTTCATGAGGTATCTCAAAATCGGAAAAGAGGAGGGAGCGCAGCTGCTCGCGAAGTCGGAGTTTTTCAACCGGAAGATCGAAGAGTAAGCTATTGGGCGTCGAGGAACTTTTCGAGGTCGCGTTTCGATGTCACGGTGTATCCTTTTCCGGATTTGATATCTTGGATGCCTTTGTCGATTTTATGGTATAGTTCTTCCTTTGACAGTCGTGTATCGTCTTCGGACAAGGACGTAATCTGGAAGGAGCCGCGCCTTGTATGAAGAATTATGGTTTGGCCGCCCGCCGCCATGTCAAGGTATTTTCCTTGGCGTGAACGGAATTCTTTGCTACTGACGATTACCATGTTTTTCTACTTTGTGTACAAATATAGAAATAATGGTGAGAATAATCGGGAATTTCGATAAATCTGATAAATAGTATCCTTAAAGATATAGTTTTAGGATGGAATCCTGATTTACCATCTTACGTGAATCAACATCCATTTTCAATCGGGCCAGACAAGGTTGTTTATTTTACAAAATCTAATCTTCTTTATGATTCTGGCGTATATAAATTAGGACAATATCCGTGGGAAACAAGTGGAAGCCAGGGAGAAACAATCAGTCTTAACAGCACAAGTACAATTAGTTATTTCACTTGGGCTTCATCCGGCTATAATAATTATTATCCATGGAGTACTACATATTTAGGACCAGATATTCAAAATGGTTCTTGGACTACAGATTCCGATAATTGGGACTGGGCTGTTAATAATGATGTTTATGATTATAACGGTGTGTTAACGAATAACCTACGTGTTCTTACATCCCATGAATTTGATTACGTCATTTGTCAAAGAGGTCCGTCGAATGAATTATGGGACATGGCAACCGTAAATGGAAATTATGGTTTAATATTGTTTTCAGATGATTATATACATCCTGACACTTGTGTAGAACGTGGCGAAGATCAAATCTATTCTTTACAAGAGTGGAATGATATGGAAGAAGCTGGAGCCGTATTCTTCTATCTTTGTGGTTACGGGAGACGTACAACAAATACAAATAAAATTACCTTTGAAGACATTGGCACAAGTGGCTATTACTTAACAAGTAGTACATCTGAAGGAATACCACAAGTAGATTGTTTCTGCATCTGGGATGATATTGATTTCTCTTGCTATAATTGTGGTGTTAATGGTATGAATGACTCAATGACTGGTTATAGCGTAAGACTTGTTTATGAAAAATAAAACATTGTAATTCAAATTAACTAATAAAAAGCGGGAGAGGTTTTCCTTTCCCGCTTTCTTGTTATGCGTTCCGGAATAGTTTCGTGCGTATAAGACATTAACGCCACCTCTCTCGGGGTGGCGTTAATGACATTGTATTTAACTTATTTTACAAGACGAACAATAAAATAATTGTCTATACTTGAAATATAAGCACTATCCACTGAAGCATCATCAAAAGTTAAATTAAATATATAAGGAGAACCGCCATCGGTAGTAGAAGACATATAGTATCCACTATTATTTGAAGCGAAATCACCATGCCAATCGTTCTGTCTCCCACCGAAAGCAGGTAAAAATACACATCCTTGAGAAATATACGTGTTTAATTCATTAGAAGTTAACTGCGTTGTCGAACCGTAGGAATCCGTTCCACCTACAAGTGTGGCCCCTACAATAATTGTATTGTCAGGGAACAATAAAAGTCCTTGAACTTCTACATGATCAAACATTGTATATGTAATATCACTAAGTTCAATATGCGCATAATGTATTCCTGGTTCATCATTTACTGTAGAGCCCGCACGTGATGTTATTCCAATAATTTTATTACATTCCTCACTCGTTGGTAATCTCCACCCGCTAAAAGGATTAAGCAAGTTTTGAATATCTTCATATTCACCGTAATAATCAGTATAATCTGCTTTCATAAAGAGTTGGCCCATCTCAACAAATTTAAAATACGTACTTCCAGCGGTTTTTCCATATGCAGACTTATATGAATGACAATTCCAATTATCTTTTATCTCATAATTCGTTCCGTTAAAGTAAAGCGGACCGGGTGCAATCTGAAGGCCTCCAAAGGTAGGAACGTTCCATCCCATATCTATATCATTAAGGATCCATGCAGTCACGCTCACCCCGAATTTTATCTCGCTGGCAGCACCTCCTACCGCAGTAGCGGTGATGGTGTTGGTTTTACCTGCGACAAGCGACACGGTTCCGGTCTTGGAGAACTGCTCGCTGTAGTCGCCCTTGTTAAGCGTATAGGTCACGCTGATGGTGTAATCTCCCGGCACGAGCCAGAGGTCGTTGCTGGAGACGGGGGCGGTGGTGCTGGAGGAGAAAGCGCCGAGGGCGCGGTCGGATGCGGCGCTGAGCGCGCTCCAGCCGGTTCCGTCGGTCTGGCCGTTGCCGGAGAAGATGTTATAGGTTCCTCCGGAAATACCATCCTTAAGCGTTGCGGATACGCCCGAGAGGGTGTAGCCGGATTGCGTGTTGAGGGTGAAGTTGCCTACGCGGGCATAGATGTGATTGAAAGTAAGCGTGTTTTTCTCCTTGAATGACGGCGTAGGCAGGTAAGCCACCACGATGTCGGTACTTCCGTCAGCTGTGACTGTGGAGCCTGTAGCCCCAAAGGTAAGTGAAGCGTTACTTGCGTAGAAATGGTAGTTCTGGTCGTTGAGCGGCCAGTACTTCCCGGTGAGGTAGTCCGAACCGTCCTTTGTAACTGCTATCGGGGCCCAGGCCTGGGATTCGGAGGAGCCGACTGTTCCGGTGGACGCCAGGACGTTGAAGGTCGCAAGCTCCGTCACGGGGGTGACTTTGGTCTGTACGTTGAAGTTCAGCCCCTGGGCTGCGAAAACGATTTCCCCGTCACCAGCGTGACGGGGGGGGGTAGATTTTTCACACCCCGTGGCTGCGAGGATAGCTGCTATCCCCACGAGCGCGATTCTTGTAATTTTTTTTGACATGTCGAAAAAAAATATGAAGTGTATTGAATTCCTGTCATAAAAATTCCCGTCGGCGGCGTTTGCAGCTGACGGGGATTATTTCGGTTCAACGGTCCCGGTACATTCTGGTAATCTTTTCAAGTTCTGAAAGGCGGATGCCTTTTTTCAGTCCGCCACCTTGCGTGACGGCACGTAGCTTTCCGCTGGCCACGTATTCGGAAATCGTCTGGCGTGTCCTTCCAATGATCTGCGCCGCTTCAGTGTAATTCACGACGCGGTCGTTGTTGTGCCGCATTTCGCGCAGCAGCGCCTCAGTGAGCTCGTTGTTGCGCTCCACCTGCTCGATCAGTTTCATTACGATTTCGTCGGTCATAACTTTTTCCTTTACTGTTGCAAATATAGAAATTTCTTCCGAAATACAAATATCTTTGTTATTCGGACAAATTATTTTTGTATTATTTGGAGGAATTTATTACTTTTGTTGCGACGAAAGTTCTGAATCGTCGTTAACTATACACTACTAAAACGTTGCACCCCCTTCCGCTGTGAAGCGCAAGGGGGTAAGTCTTTCGTGAAGAGGCGTCTTATCTGGCGTGGTGCAACCAGTAATCGCGGATGACTTGCTGCACCGCCTGGTTTTCCGTCTGCGGGTTATCCAGCTGATACTTGGCTTCTTTCTGTGTAATTCCTGCGCCTTCGAGGACACTGATGCAGATCCCGTCGGCGAACTTGTTGACGGAGAGCAGCTCCGCGGCGAAACTCCAGAAGCAGTTCCACCAGCCTTGATTGAATGTTCCTTTGCTTGCCATGGTGTTTTCTATTCTTCTGTTATACTGTATTGCTTGAGGTTCGAGGGTTTGAAGAGCTTTTTTGCGAGTCTTGTCCTCGCCTTGGAGTACGCTTCATTCTTCGAGTTGGCTTTCACGTCAATGCTGAAGATGAGCGTTTTTTTGAAAGACATTTGTACGTAGTAGGTTTTCATGATAAAAAAAGATCAATCGTTCAGGAATTCGTTTTGGAGAAGCGGTATGTCCGTTGCGTAGCCACGTGTCATGCTTTTGATTATGTTCTTCAGGTGCTCGTCGGAGAGGTCTTTGATGGGGATGACTTCCCCGTCTCCTGTCTTCCATGTGAGTTTTCCGGATTCCCTGTCCCTCAGGAACTTTTCCATGAGGAGCTGTGTGAGGTTTGGTTTGCTCATTATGCGCCGAAAGATTCGAGTTGTTTCTTGAGATAGGATATCTGCGTGACGAGGTCGCGCGTGAGATGTTCGACGGTATGGTACATCGTCTCGAGTCTCTCGTAGGTCGCGGAGTGCTCGAAAAGGTGCGAGGCGAGCATGCGGTTGGATACCGTCGCGGTGAGCTTGTTGATCTTCTCCTCGTTGGCGGCGAGGTAGGCGTTCTGTTCTTGTGCCTTCATCGTCTTTGCCCGTATCATCATCTCGGAGAGGCGTGACATGTAAGTGTCGAGAGTATGGAGACGTTCGGTGAGTACGTTGCCGTCGCGGATATCCGACGCGCGGTCCATGTATTCCTGGATGGCGTCGGCCTCGGAGTTCAGTGCGGCGAGTTCCGCGTCGCTTATTTGGAATCGTTCGTTGAAATGGTTCATTTTTTTCGGGTTACTGTTATTTTTACCTGGTATTCGTTTCCTTGTGTCTTCGCAAGGAAATACAATGTCTGCCTGAGTGTTTCCGCTTTGCTGAAGTCGTATTCCTGCGACTCCCCGACGGGGATGTCGCGAAGTGACTGACGCAGCGTACCGCGGTTTTGTGACTGTCCCGCGAGAAGAAGTTTGCGGATGTCGGGATTGTTGATCGGGCCGTCGGTTCTGAATACCGCGACGCCTTGCGCGGTTTTTCTTGTGGCGAAGGTCTTGCGAGGGAACCTGTCGCGGCAGGAAAGGCGGTGTGCGGCGCTTCGTACTGTGGAATATTTTTCTTCGGGGAACCACAGCACCTCATCACGGTCGACGTTGTCGAGCAGCGCATATGCCGACGGCGGCTTGACTTTGGGTTCCATTTCAGAGCCCTCCGGATTTTCGCAGGGACGTGAAGGTGTCTGCGGCGATCACTATCGAGTCGACCAGCGTTATTTGCAGGGGGTCGAGGATCCTCTTGAGTTTCTGGATTGTTTCAATGTCCTTTGTGGAGTGCTGCGGATATCCGAGCGGGTGGTTATGTGCGACGA
>OCVV012875614.1_pt1 | contig 16080 bp, 10 predicted proteins | sample 1539721 | NCBI WGS metagenome assembly OCVV01 (sample SAMN02144230, study PRJEB22623) | gut metagenome | biome: sheep rumen | host: Ovis aries | place: New Zealand
AAGACTTCAAATCAAACAAAAAGCAACCGAAACGAAATCTCATATTTTTGTAAGAAATCATAAAACAGAATTTTTAGAACACACCTTAATGTTATTTGAGTTTTTTGTTATCGTTTTCGTTATCGTTAAACGTTAAACTATTATGATGATTCTGTTGATTTCATTTGTGACAACAAAACTATTTGTGTCAATTTGTTGACTTCATATTTCTACACTGCAAATATAAACTAAAAACGCGAGAAAAAACAACTTTTTAAATAACTTAACACTAAAACACAACGTATTTCGAAATTTGGAACAAGAATAACAAGATTTTGTTCAGACGAAAGTTTTGTGAATCAAGAATGGATGTAGTAAATAATAAAACGTATCAGGCTGAAAACGAATAGGATTATTTAACTTCGTCAGTTCAGTTGACGTTGACACAGTTCAATTTACACTACCTACACTACCCAATTTAACTACCCACAAAGAGACCTATCGACAATCCCTTGATAGATTTCTTGGATAGACATCGTTCCCTCTGATGACATCAGTATTTCTAATGCTGCTTCTGTAATAGTTAGCTTTGCCTTTATCTTATAATACTGTATTAGATTATGTACAATAATCTTGAATGCATCTCTCAACCAGACAAGTTGATTTCAATAGTGTAAATACATCATCTCTTCTTTTAGCTAGACTGATGATGCGTAATCTTTCAAATACCAAATAATCATCCTCAATATAATCAGAGTGGTAAAATCTTCCATCCTTGGGATTAATTAGGGCATAGGGAACAAAAAGTGTTCGCTGAGGCTTTGTCCGATAATAACGATAATAATGCTCAAACCTCCGAACATCATGTTGTTTGGATTCGTACTGTTTCCCACAAGCACATTGACACAAGAAAATGATTTTGTTCTGACATTTATCTTCAAAGGGAATCCATGAAACAATATCCAGCCCTCTTTCCTGGACATTTCTCTCGCCAATACATTCTATTTCATTATCATCTGTTGGCAATCCGATGTCATCTGCAAGATTTCTTATCTTTTCCTTTGCATTACCTTTGTAATTGGATAATTTTCCGAAAGACTTAACTATCGCATTAGGCAAAAATAACTTAATAGTCTCACACGAAACCATCTCAAAGTCTGTTGTGATTTCCGCATTAAAGGACTTAAAAATGTTTAGAGATGAGGCTATCAGTAGGAACAGATATAATTTTTGAGAAAGTGACAATTCTCTTTTCAAAGTAACAAACTGTTCCTTCTCAACTTCAAATGGATACTGATCCCCATATAAATCTCTACGCTCCTCAATTAACGTAAAAATACCATCTATAAATGATTCATTGGCATCATTGATCTCACTTGGACTATTTTCATCAGGTTCACCAAAGAAACGGTCTTGTTCACCAAAGAAACGGTCTTGGATATCCCCGTAAGCTACTCCATCACCTTTTGAGAAAACAACCAGTAATTCCACAAAATCAGCAAATAGGTTTTTCTCATATTTGGGACATTCAGGCATATCCGTATTCTTCAGATTGCGAACACATTGGGCAAATTTTTCGTCAAAACTTATCGCCATCTTTTTCCCTCCTCATTCTGAAATCGTTAATTTTTGCGGCTATTTGGCGTACACTCTTTAGGTCGTCATATAAGTCTGTATAAAACGACTTGACTTTGTTGGATAATCCGTCAGCCTGTTCCATCGCCCGTAATGATTCCTTAACCTTACGTTCAAACTGCAAGTCTATATCATTGGTCAGTTCGTATGCAGTATCAATGTTTATTCCTTTCTTGAAGGCTTCTAATGCTAATTTATTACCCAACACCTCGTTGAGTTTTTTCATTCCGTCACTATCGCCAATAACGCGAGAAACACCCTCATTTTTCTGGAACCACCATGTAACCAATTCCTTAAGATGGTTTCTGTCTAAATCAGCTAAAGGTTCTTCTGCATCCAAGTCAACATTCATATATTTCCTTATATTCTCTTTCTGTAAACCATCTGAGAAATAGTTGAGGAAGAATGTGGAGTCAGACAAACCGTCAATCTGATAGAATTTCTCGTCTTCAATTATGGAGTAAAGCTGGTAGCTTGTAAGCATCTTCTTTACATAGGGAGAACGACTACCTATAACTCTTGCAATTTCTTTACATGCCTCAATGAAGGATAGTTCCTTGAACTTTTCATTATATCTTAAATCATGCAAATATCGAGCTTTTTCCAACATTCGCCATGATTTCTTACCTGTAATGTGTACAAAACCAATATACTTTTGGATTTCTTCTCTATTATTAAAGACAAGACAAGGTAATGTGGATGGCTTATATTTCGCAGAATCAAATATTATCTTGGTTGCTGCTTTCTTTACTTTCGCTATTTCCGGCTTATTAAGTAATAGAACTGCTGTCAATCGTCTGTTACCCTCTATAACTATATATTTATCAGCATCTTCTGCATTGGGAATGACCAATAACATCTCACCAACAAAGAAGTCGTTCTCTCCAATGGATTCCATTAATTCCAATGTGGCAGCTTCAAGGAGCAGATATTCAATAACTACGCCCTCATCTTTACCTTGTTTTGATTTTGGGAGGCGAGGGTTATACAAATCTAATTGTAGATCATCGATATCTACATATTTTATTTCCTGTTTCATAGTGATTCCTTCCAATATTGAACAACATCAAAAACTTCTGTTCGCTGGTATTCCTTTACATTAGAAATTGCCTGTCCATTACTTAGCTTCTCCAAGTTTCTAATAGCCGTATTACCATCTTTAATGGTAAGTCCCAAGAACTTGTTAATGGCCTTAGTATTTGCCATATCGTTTATAGGCAAGAGGAACGATGTTTCACATTCTTGTGAAAAATCAAAGTTTGCAGTATTGTACTCAGCAATTCCTTGTGATAATAGGAATACAGATACGCCATAAGAGCGTATTTTTCTTAAAATAACTTCTAATATTTCCAACGATTTTTTCTCACGGAATAAATCATGGGCTTCATCTATCATCAGTACATAACGCATTTCTCGGTAATTATCGTTTACCTCAGTGCTACCCATATTGGAGAACACATTGAAGATATAATTAATAATGAGAAAAACCGATGTAAAACGAACTGTATTATCCAATTCACCAGACAATGACAAGTAATAATTGTTATTTAGGAAAGTGCTCGGATTATTAACTTTTGAAGCAAAAAGCTCATATTCGCTAAGACGCCCCATGATTTCTGTCAATGTATCACGATTATCTCCGACTTGTTCAATTATTAAGTCATATACTTCTTTCAAAGAAGGATATTCACCACTAGTTTGCTGTATAAAAGCTTCCTGCACAGCATCCTTCAAGGTTTGTTGTTGTTTCTTGCCTATATTTGAATATTTAGCGATAATGTCAACAAATTTGTTGATGCCTACCAATTTGTTTCTATCGTTGATATTGTCAATAAACGATAACGGATTCAAAGGGAATGGAACATCAGGAGCATTAATACAAGTAGTATGGGTCTCTGCAAAAAATAACTCCATCTTTTTTCTGTCTTCCGAAGAAATACCCTTGAAATCCAAAAACAGGAAGTTAACTTGTCCTTGTGTCTTAATTACTAACTGACGTAAGAACTCCAATGCAAATTGCGACTTACCAGAGCCTGACTTTCCAGCTACAGCAATGTGCTGGTTATTGTAAATCTTCGTATTGTTGAAACAAAAAGTAATTGGCTCTTGTGTGTTGGGATTGTAACCAATCTTAATATCTATCGGACCTGTGAAAGCAGTCTTATTAATATGCTGATTATTGTTTTTGACTGCATCAAGTGGAACTGGTGCATCTTCAATTGCATCAATACCTTTTCCCAAAAACTCAATTAAGAAATCAAAAAAAGTATATTGAGGTCGATTTTCAAATAGATAGTTGATTTGCTCCAAGCCATGGTCAATATGAAGCTTAACGTATTTTGGAATCCATTCATTGTTTTTATTAATTCCATATGCTTGACATATCAGTGCGATATAGAAATCTCTGTTGGCAGAGTCAAACAAAATATGTTCCTTATATTCTTTACCTTGAGAATCATAGGAATTAAATTCATTTTGTTGAAACCTTTTGCCAGTAGCTAAGGAGAATCCCAATGCCACACGTGCTATGATATTCTCCTTTGCTCCACCTGGTAATTTCTGCGTAAGGTTAGAAACAATGGCCTGATTTGCTGCTGAAGTTTTTATGTTTATCTGCATATTATTGTTGCTTATAATTGTCAAACAATTGATTGGGCTCGACTTCTATGAAACGAGAGCCATTCTTAGTGTTCTCAATCAGATATGTCTTCTTCACATTTTTTTCTATCAAACCATATTCATCTTCCGTTAATTCTTTCATCAATAGAGGGAAGAGAATTACTTGTTTAGAAACATTGGGATAGAACTTCGTCAAGATATTCTGACTGTGATTTATATCAAACTTTTGCATAGGGCTGTCTATAAAAACAGGAAAATCCAAGCCTGTTTCCTCAACCAAAGCACCAAGCAGTGCAGAGGCAAACATTTGTCGTTCTCCCATCGAAAGAATCCCTTTATCAATCTTCCTTCCGCCTGCATCAAATAAGTTAATGTCCACATCTTCGCCATTTCCCTGAATATCTACTACTACATTTTGAACTAAATCTTTTTTATGCAAAAAGCTTGTTAATTTTTCCTCTAGCCTTTTCTCTAAAGCTTTTTTCTTCTCATCCTTAAAACGAAGAAGAAATTGCTGTATAGTTTGGATAAGAAGTGTTGCTTCGTCGTCAATAGCTTTGTTTTTTGAAGAAACATCTATTCGATCTGAGAGTATCTTCTTTTTTTGCTTGGATGTCTTTATTTCTTCTTTCTTCCGCTCTATTTCGAGATTCAAACGAGCAATTTCTTCCTGTAGCTTAGTAACCTCTCCTTCTTTTCGTTCTTTCTTCAGACGCAGAGACTGAATGTAATCACTTTCTGCATTCTTTTCGGCTTCTCTGATTTTCTTCTCAATCGAATATAATTCTGCTTTTGCCTTGGAATACTTGTTGAAGAGTGATTCGAACGAAGTCTTGCACTCCTTTATTTTTGCAATAAGTCCAAGAAAATCATCATATTGTAGATCTGTAAAGTCGTGTAATGTTTGGAATGACTCAAATTTCTCAACATCAATATCAGTATAAAAATGTTTGAGGATTAAGCGTTTGATTTCTTTTTCATAAAAGTTCCTGACTTTTACATCAATAAACCCATTGAAAGTATCACGAGCTTTATCAAGATCGTTCAAAATTTCATCTGTTTTTTCCTCAACACCCTCCAACTGCAGCTTATTCTGACGGTAAGTTTTTTCGTCTTTCAGTTGCCCAGCTACTTCTGAAAGCACATTGCCAGCAAGACCAAAGGGAATGAAATTATAAAGATCTTTCAATCCTTCTTGAGCCTCTGTAACCTCTTTCAGATAGTATTCCTGTTCGATTTTCAATTCGTTAAGGCGATCTATGCTCATCAAGTCCCCTTCGCGGATAAGCTTTTCTTGCAATTCATTACATTCGTATTTTAAAAGCGATATTTTTTCTTGATATTCTACAATATGACTAACACAGTCAGATATATATTCTTCATCTGTTGTTATTGATGCAAGCAGTTCATTAAACTCCTTTTTATCTTGAGGTTGTGCAGCATCCCTACGATAATCATCTTGCAACTTTTCCAACTCATTTTTCAGCTCGGCATATTTCTGTATTCCTAACACTTGTGAATATGCCTGACTTAATTCTGCGCGTTGTTTAGGAGTATTCACCTGTGCAAATGATACTATTTTTTCAGCATCAAAAAAGAAGAACTTAGCGATTTCAATTGGAAGAATATAGTCGCGAATAAACATTTCTTCCTCGTCTTTATCACTGAACAAGTCGCTTACCTTACCATCAATAAGAATTTCCAGTTCGTCAGACGTACTTGTGGCACTGTCATACGAACGGACTATAGTTATCTCTGTACATGTGGTATTGGGAATCTCTACATTAGTAAATGTAACCGAAACAGAAAAACGTGTTTCACCATCCTGAACAGCAGAAGAATTCAAACTGTTTCCTATATATTTGCTGTATGACCCCTTTTCGTCGATCTCTTTCTTATAGAGTTCATCAACTTTCTCCATGTTTTTGCCATAAAGGCACCATACAAGAGACATAAGGAATGTCGTCTTTCCATAACCATTGTTGCCACTGACAATGATTATATTCCGCTCTCCCTCAGGGGTTAAATCAATTCGATTTATTCCTCGGTAAATACGAAAATTATTCAGTTCGATAGACTTTATAATCATTACTTTTTGTTTTTTAAGAATTCTTTCAAACGCAACTCGATTTCATTCTTCAATCCACGACGTCGCTGCATCAATGACTTGCTCTTTTGGAGGAGTAGCAACTGTTCTATTAGTTCACCTTCGTCAGGATTGTTCTTGCAGACCTCTCGCATAAGTTCTGCTTCTAACTTGTTCTTCTCGTTCTCTTCCATATTGAAAGACTCTTTATAAATTGAATTATATATTTCTGATACTTGATAACCGAAGTTGAAATCGCGATACCAATTCACTTGAATGGCAATCAGCTCTTGGTCTGAAATTAGTTTTATTTTGGGGTCACGTTGCTGTAATTCATGTTGAACTTCCAGCAGTCTGCGTAATATTTTTGCACGATAGCAGAAATTGTATGGTCCCATATCGTTTACAGCACGACGACCGTCGCGTCGGAATGGCATTCTATTTTCAATTATATTTCGTTCGGCATCCAATTCTATGCGGAAGTCGTAGAGGGGCTGCATCCACTCACGACCATTCTTGATAAGTGAACGCATAGACTTGTCATCTTTTACAACCGTGCATACCCAACAACCAAAGCGACTTTGACCGCAAGAGCCGTGGCTCTTATCAGTAACGACAGTCGGACATTCATAGTCATCTGCACTAGCATCCAAATAGATATTGAATAATATCTTATTGTCAAATCCCCATGGGCATGGAACAGCATTGATGATATACCAAACCTCTTCCAACATCAATTCTTTTATTGGGGCATATACGTATGTATTATGCAATATGGTGTGGTGAGTCAGGCGTTGCCCGTGTATTTCGTGCTTCTTTATGGACCTTGCACGGGTTGCACTTTCAGCTTTTCGCGTACCTATCAAGATGATAGCCTCACCACATTCATCTACCTGCTCCTTGATGAATCGTGCTGTGGGTTTAATCTTCATCTTATCAGTACACCATCTAAATGCAGTATTTGGTACGGGATACCCTTTACCTATGACATTAACCCAAAAAGAATCTTCAAGCTTTGGCACAGTCTTTTGAATGAATATTGGCAAGTCTTCCTCACGAGCCTTCTTCTCTATTTGAGATAATACATTATCAACATATGCGGATATGATCGGATTTTCAACCATTGTATCATTACATACCACATATATGGGACGCCTAAGTTGAAATGGCACTATCTTCCCTTCTTTAATTTTCCGAAGTGCAAGCCAAACCAGTGTAAGCAATACTGTGGAATCCTTTCCTCCACTGAAACCAATAATCCATGGGCGGTCAGTCATGTCAGCATACATATACTGATCCAGTATTTCGTCTATTATATAATCTATGCGCCTGTTCATTTATTATCTTTAGCCAAAGTGGTTACATACTTCTTGTTAAGCTCTACTTCAAGTAATTATGCTATTCTAAGATATGTTCCCATTGGAGGCTGGCACACATTAGTACACCATTTTGATATAGCCGATGGGGCACACTCTAATTGCTTAGCCAACCACTTGTTAGCTCTTTTCTTTTCTGCAAGCATTACTTTGATGCGATTAATGTCTTTATCTATGATACTATATGTCATTATGCCACAAAGATACTCATTATTTTTGAAATACGATGTGGGAATCCACAACAATTAACAATAAACTTTACTTAATTGCAATTATTCTCGCTGTTTGGACTCGAACGAGGCTGTTTAGTATCAATCTTTTGTACTTGGCTTTATGGGATTTTTAGAAGCGAATTTGTGGATTGACTGAAACGCTCCTTTGAATTCAACTAGTTGCCGAGCGCTCGGCGTTTCGATGACGAGCGCTCGTTATCGCAACGCCGAGCGCTCGCCGTGTTAACGTTGAGGGCTCGGTTTTTCAGTAAAATCAAAGAAAAAGTTCAGTATAAGCAAAGGAGAGAGTCTGCAGAATCAAAGGAAAGAGTCAGTGGAACCAAAGGATTGAATCAGGTCAATCAAAGGAGAGAGTCTGCAAAATCAAAGAAGAGTGACTGTAAGATCGAAGGAGTGTATCTGTTTCATCAAACTGAGAGCTAACAATGTTGTGTTATTTTTGCAAAAGCATTCGATGAATTTTGGTGCGAGAAGTGGTATTTTCATGGATGATAGATGCATTTTCTGAATAAAACCTTGCATATTTCAATAATTCTTGCGAAATTTGCAGCGGAAAATGATGCCAACTATCAGATTTCTTGATAGTTGGCGTTTTGATGCTCAATGATTTGCTTTGTGTTTTTTACACTATTTTTTAGTTTCTCTTAATAGGTGTTAAATACAGAAAAAGGAATAGTTTCAAGTTTCAAAGTTTCAAGTTTCAATGATAAAAGATGAAAAGTAATGAATCAATTTAATACAAATGCGTTTATGAAGAAAATTTTTACTGTTATGTTGTTCTTTGTCCTGTCGCTTGCTGCAAGGGCATATACAGATGTGCTGATTATATCTGTGGACGGTGATTCAACAACAGTGCCAAGTTCCACGATTCTGATTGAAAAGACTGGTGACGATGTTTATCAGTTTGTGATGAAGGACTTCCAGATGGATGCCATCATGATGGGTGACATCATTGCTGATAACATTCCTGGTACGACAACGGATGGTATCACTACTTTGGATGTGACGGGGGTGCCTGTGACGATTAGTGACCCTCTGTGGGCACAGATGCTTCCTGGTCTGACCGTCAACATCAAGGCTAAATTCAATGATGAAAAGCTTTATGCAGTAGTTGATATTGACTTGACGGAACAGCTTGGGCAGATGGTGGTTGCCACCTTCGGTACGGAAGAGGGTTTTGAAACGGTAGAGGATGACAAGCCTCAGTTGCTCAACTCTGGATTTGAGGATTGGGGAGTGGATGAAGAGATGGGCATCATGTTCCCTGCTGAGCCTCGCTATTGGCATTCATTCAGCAGTGCAACGGGTCCTTTCGTTCAGTTTGTGGGTAACCATTGTTTCAAAAATGAAGATGCACATAGTGGGCAGTATAGTGTGAGACTTATTTCTACCAATATTATGGGTCTTGCCATTGCCAATGGAACTATCTCGACAGGTCGTATGGTTTGTGGTTCTATGACTCCAGACGAACCTGCAAACCATTCGCGTCTCGATATGAGTATCAAGGATGTGGACCGCAATGGTGATCCTTTCTATCAGACTTTCACTGCTCATCCAGACTCTGTGGTATTCTGGGTGAAGTATAGATCCAATGCTGAAGGAGTGAGAGCAGGTATGGGTGCATACATTACGGATGGAACTTACTGCCAGATTCCTCTTCCTCACGACACGGTTTACACCAACAAGATTGGTATTGCTGAGATTACCACTATCGAACCTTGCTCTGAATGGACTCGTGTAAGCGTTCCTTTCACCTATCCAGAAACTGATCTTACTCCAAGAGCTATGTTCATGACCTTCTCTACTTGCATCATTCCTGGTGAGGGTAATGGTCGTGAAGAGCTTTGTGTTGACGATGTGCAACTCATTTACAATGATGAGGAAGAATTAGACATCTTCGAGGTGAGAACTTCAGCAAACGACCATTCGAATCTGAATGTCATCTACGACTTGCAAGGACGCCGTCATAGCACGCTCCAGCGAGGCATCAATATCGTGAATGGCAAGAAGGTGGTTGTGAGGTAAAGGCACAAAGCCCCCCTCCAGCTCCCCCGAGGGGGAGGGAAGCCATCCGGATGGTATTCTCCTCCCCTCGGGGAGGACGGGAGGGGGCCTTTTTTTATGAGACAAACTTTAATATTACTGACTTTTGCCTTGATGAGTGCCGTGGCTATGGCACAATCAACAGGAAGGGCAAATGATTGGAGAGGTCAAATGAGAGCAACTGATGCTGAGTTCTTCCAAACAGAGAAGGCACGACGCATCGGTGACCAAATGCTTTTGTGGCAACGTAGTACTGGTGGCTGGCCCAAGAATATCGACATGGCTTCGCCCATGAGCGACGAGCAACGCGAACAAGTGCTCAAGGAGAAGGAACGTCGTGACGATTCCACTATCGACAACGGTGCCACGACCATGCAGATGAAATTCTTGGCTCGTCTTTATCAAGCCACTGGCGAAACAAAGTACCGTGACGGATTTCGTCGAGGGGTGGAATATCTGCTGAGTGGACAATACAAGAATGGGGGATGGCCTCAGTTTTGGCCTGTCACTCGTGGCTATCAGGTGCATATCACTTACAACGACGATGCGATGGTGAATACGTTGGAGATGTTGCGTGACATGTATGAGGGCAGAGAACCCTACGGCGGTTCGCTCTGTGAACCATCGCTGAAGCGAAAACTGAAGAAGGCATTCGACAAAGGGGTGGAGTGCATCCTTGCCACTCAAATCAAGACGGATGGACAACTCACGGTTTGGTGTCAGCAGCATGACCGAGAAACTTATCTGCCTGCACCTGCTCGTGCTTACGAGTTGCCTTCTTATTGTTCACAGGAAAGTGCCAGCATCGTTCGTCTGCTCATGCAGTTGCCAAACCCCGATAAGCGCGTGAAAGCTGCTGTGCATGGAGCGATGGCTTGGTTCGACAAATATAAGTTGACGGGACTTCGCTATCAGCGCGTTCTGACCAATAATCGCCAATGGGAAGCCGTGTTGAAGGCTGACCCTACCGCTACCGAACCGCTATGGGCTCGCTACTACGATTTGAAAAACACTGTGCCTTACGTTTGCGACCGCGATGGCATTCCGCGTCGCCGATTGGAAGACATCGGTTCGGAACGCAGAAACGGCTATGCTTGGTATGGTTCCCGACCTGCAGAACTTTATCCGCTCTATGAAGCGTGGGCGGAGAAGTATGATCCTCAGAACAAAGTCAATATCAGTCTCACGACGAAGGGTGCAAATGAAAATGGCACCATCCGTTTGGGTGTGGTGCCAAAAGTGGATGAAAGCCTTTTCGATGCTGTGGTGAAGCGTGGCGAGAGCATTCAGTCTGCCATCGAGAAAGCGCCAGAGCAGGGAAAGGAACCTTTCAAAATCCTCATCAAGAAGGGACTCTATCACGAAAAAGTGATTATCGACCGTCCCAACATCGTGCTCGTGGGTGAGCATCGCGACAGTTGCATCATTGTGGGTGCTGAGGCAAACAACTTGTCGATGCGTCCTGAATATCGAGGCAAGAAAACTTTGCATGGCATTGTGGTGCTCACGTCCGATGCCAACGACTGTGTGATTTCGGGACTGACGATGATAAATAATTATGGTACGACCGTCACCAATACGACCACCCACCAGTTCACTGTGTATGGCGAGGCAACTCGTACCATCATCATCAATAGCAATATCATTTCGGATGGAAACGATGCGCTTTCCCTTTGGTGCAATACAGGTGGCATGTACTATCATTCCGACCTTTTCATCCGCTGTCCTGGAGTGGATTTCATCTGTCCTCGTGGCACTTGCTATGCCACTCGTTGCCGTTTCTTCGGCGACACTCGTGCCATCCTTTGGCATGACGGACGTGGCGACATCAACCATAAGTTTGTGGTGACGAATTCCGAATTCGATGCCATCAAACCAACTCCGCTCGGACGCTATCACCACGATTCGCAGTTCTATCTGCTCAATTGTCGTCTTTCCCGCAACATCATCGATGCAAACATCGAACATGCCTATAAGAAGGACCCTGCTTCGGCTTTGGCAAAGGGAAGGACCATTGACCCATGCCCTTGGGGACATCGCGTGTATTATTATGGTTGTACGCGTGATGGAGGACATAGCGGATGGCTTAACAACAATCTCAGTACGGCAGCAGGCAGTCCTGAGTTTCACACGATTACGGCTCAGTGGACTTTCGATGGAAAATGGGATCCAGAGCAGCGAATCCGTGCACTTTGGGATGTGTTAGCGTATTGATTCTTTTGTGGAAAGAGGATTATTTCATTATTTCATATCTGAAATAATTGAATCTTGCTTTCCCGCCTGCGCTTGATTCATTATAGCAGAAAAGTCCTAAGCGTGGACCTTTCCAGTACTTCGCATGGATGTCGATAGCATCGCCAGCCTTCGCGAAGTGCTTTCCATCGCTGCTGTATTCCAACTGGAAACGAGTCCCATCTACATTTACCCGCAAATACGCTGTCTTGCTGGCATTGCCTAACATTTGTACTTGTCCGTTCACCTCTGTGTAGAACTGCAGTTTCCCGTTTTTCTTACAAATACCGATACCTGCAAACTGACTGCCCAACACACACAATCCAGCGCGGGTAGATTCCGCGAAAGCACTGGCATCGAGCTGAGTCGTTGTCTCTCCCGCATATCCCATCACCTTCTGCGAAAGTGTGTTGCGAGCCAACATCAACTGAGGTGCTGGCAATGCTTCGAGCGTCAACCAACCCTTGCGCTCCGTCAAACTCCACTTCTCATGCACAGGATTGTGATTCCATTGCCATTGCAGTCCCAATCCATCCTTTCGTTCTCCCTTGTAAGTCACTTCTTCTCCACTGAATTCATCACTATGAGCGGGAAGCATGGCTTTCGTTTTCGTTTTCGTTTTCGTTTTCGTTTTCGTTTCCGTTATCGTTTTCGTTTCCGTTCGAACGTTCGGTTTCTTCCACACATACACAGGCTCCCCGATGCCATTCATGTTTTGGTCCACTCCCGCCATCGGCCATCCTTCCAACCATCGAACGGGTTGCAGATGCACCACACGTCCCTGTGCTGGCGTGTCCTGAAAGTGGAAAAGCCACCATTCCCCTTCGGGTGTGGCAACCAAATTGCCTTGATGAGGACCATTCACCGCTGTCACTCCTTGTTCCAAAATCACTTTTTTCTCGTATGGTCCATAGATATTCTTCGAACGGAGTGCCGTTTGCCATCCCGTTCCCACACCTCCTTCTGGGATAATCAGAAAATAATAGCCCTCGTGCTTCAGAAACTTCGTCCCTTCTGCCACAGGACCCGTGTAAACCGTCAGACCATCATCGAGCAATTGCTTGCCATCAGCCGACATCTTATGAATGATGATAGGTCCTGCCCCCACACGAGAATGTCCCAAATATGCCTGTCCATCCTCATCCCAGAACGGGCAAGGGTCTTCCCATCCCTTGATGCTCTTCACGCAATGGAGTGGGGACCACGGACCACGAGGATTCGTTGCGGAACTCATGAAAAGTCCCTCGTCGGGAGTGCAGAAATACACGTAGTACCTGCCATTGTGCTCCACCAAGGCTGGTGCCCAGCATCCGCCTGCATAGTGCTTCATTTCATCCCATCCCTCCACGTCGAAATGGTCATATACCTGACTGATATACTTCCAATTCACCATGTCGTCCGACTCCATCACCTGCATTCCCATATAGTTGAAATCGGATGCCACCATATAGTATTTCTCACCCACTCGAATCACGTCGGGGTCGCTATAATCCACGTTGAGTACGGGATTCACATACGTTCCATTCCCTTGGTCGCCCCATGCCAACGACTGAGTCTGCACTTGTGCTGATGCTATCATCAAGCACCAATTCATGCTAAATAGCAAAATGATTCTTTGTTTCATAGATTATATCGTTTTTTTTATCTGCTGAGCATATTTTACCTTAGACCTTTGACCTTTCTTCAAGTATCATGGCAAATCATTTCAATCTGATGATTTCGTTCCATCGGGTGGTAGGATTGGGACTGCGGAAATCGTGCTTGATGGCGTTGGCAAACACGTTTGCCTTGCCCTTGCCGTCTTTCTGTGTGTATTGTTGAGAACCCAGCACGATGGTCTCCGAACCGTTCAGTTTGTTGATTCGGTCCACGACGGCATCGAGTTGTTTCATCTTCTCGAATTGTTCGGCATTGAAATCGAAAAGGTCCTGCTGGATAGGTGAATTGGGACTGATGCCCATCACAATGACTCCCGCCTTCTTGTATTGAAAGCCTTGTCGGTAAATCTTCCTCAGTATTTCCGTAGCAGTCTTCGCAATGACGCTCGTGGAGTTAGTGGGGGTGAGCAGGCGTTGGTCGAGAAAGTTGTTATATTGCTCGAGGTCTTCCCGAAAGGCATTCGTTTGGATGAAGACCGACACCACCGATGCCACCGTCCTTTGCTTCCTCAGCTTCTCCGCACAGCGTGCTGCGTAGTTCGATACATGGGTTTGCAATGTGTCGAAATCGCTCACCATGCCATTAAAACTACGACTCGTGCAGATACTTTTCTTACTGACTATTTCCTCGTTTGGCACACAATCCTCACCATTCAGTTCGCGCCAAGTACGCTCGATGACGATGTTTCTGAAGGCGGTTCTCACCCAGTCGCGATGATGCACGGCAAAGTCGTATGCTGTATTCACTCCCATCGCTTGCAGTCTGGCGGTGTAGCGTCTTCCGATGCCCCACACATCGTCGATGGGGAAGAGCTTCAGCGCCTTCTTCCGTTTCTCCTCGTTGTCAATCACGCAGCAGTGACGATACCCCTGATGCCTCTTGGCGAAGTGGGAAGCCACCTTTGCCAATGTTTTGTTGGGCGCTATTCCGATACTGACAGGAATACCCACATATTTTCGAATCTTCTTGTGCAGTTCCTCCCCCCATTTCTTTAGGTCGATATTCGTATCGCTCTCGAAATACACAAAACACTCGTCGATGGAATAGCGGAAATAGGCAGGTGCTTCCTTGCGGATGATTCCCACCACCCGTGCTGTTAGTTCGCCATAGAGTTCGTAGTTGGATGAGAAAATCACCACCTTATTGTTCGGAAAGAGCTCTTTCAACTGATAATAAGGAGTTCCCGCTTTGATACCCATTTTCTTCGCCTCATTGGAACGTGCCACAACGCATCCATCGTTGTTGCTCAACACAACGATTGGCTTGTCCTTCAGGTCGGGGCGAAACACCCGTTCGCAAGACACATAGCAGTTGTCACAATCTATAATTCCGTACATAGGGCAGGGCACTGCGCGACAGTTTCACGCACTTTGTGCTGGTTTGGCTACGCCGAGCTAAAGTTTCAAATTTCAAGTTTCAGGTTCAAGAATCCTTTTAAATCCTTTAAATCCCTGATTCACTTTTCACTTATCACTTATCATTTTTTCCAATTCCTTATCGTCCATACCACCACGCCCCACACCTCGAAGTCATCATCCGCATCAATGCGAATCGGTTTGAAGTTCTTATTGGCAGGGCGTAGTTCGATATATCCTTCCTCCTTGTGCGAAAGGTCCAGATATTTGATGGTGAATTCCTCGTTCACATACGCCACCACGATATCGCCATCTGAAGGTTCGAGGGAACGGTCGATAATCGCCAAATCGCCATCACAAATACCCGCCTCAATCATCGAATCGCCATCCACCCTCCCATAGAACGTAGCCTCAGGATGGAGGATGAAATCCCGATTGAAGTCGAGCGTGTCGTGTTGATAATCGTCGGCAGGACTTGGAAATCCCGCCTTAATGCTGGGAGCATACTGCAATTCGAGCTTATGCTTGAATTCTCCCTTGATGATATGTATTGGAGACATGAGGAAAAAGTTATCAATCAAAAATCATTTCAAACACAGAGTCCACAAATGTACAGCTTTTTTTCCTTACACCTATCATTTTGCCCCATAAATATTTCATTCCTTTTGCTTCCCGCCCCATTCTCCTCCATCAATGACTCTTTGGCAATACTGGTTTTTGCCTATGCTATAAACGACGTAATCGCTCGGCCTGCCAAGCGATTACGTTAAATGATTAAGGTGTGTTCTAAAAATTCTGTTTTATGATTTCTTACAAAAATATGAGATTTCGTTTCGGTTGCTTTTTGTTTGATTTGAAGTCTT
>OCVV011341543.1_pt1 | contig 16079 bp, 8 predicted proteins | sample 1539721 | NCBI WGS metagenome assembly OCVV01 (sample SAMN02144230, study PRJEB22623) | gut metagenome | biome: sheep rumen | host: Ovis aries | place: New Zealand
AAACTTGTTTTCATAAAGGCTGAAACATAAATTCATCATAAGAGCAGAATGCTCTTTTCGTCTTTATTTTCTTTTATATTAAGAGAAAAAGACAGAGTATATTCACTTACGAAACTTCAGTAAGTAATAAAAATAAAAAACATGCATCATACGACCCTGATGTAAAGAACACAACTCTTACGATAGTTGAAGAATTCTTTTCTAAAAATCTTGATGGACTACTTTACTTATGTGATACCAGCGATAGTAGAGAAGCAGCCCGTAATCGTTTATTCCTTAGATGGTTTGAAAAATACTCTGAACCTGGACGATTTACAATAAAAACCGCAAACGCAATCATTGAAGAACAGGGGATTTACGCTGCAATAATTGTTGAAAATAGAAATCCGTTAGCAATTGCTGTTATTAATGATTTTGAAGTTACAGCACAAATGCTAACCGAAGGAAAATAAATTCATTTTCGGAATAAAAATAGCTACTGACGGCGCACAGGCTCAGTACAGGCTGGGTATTGGCATACCCCAAGTAGCCCCAAAGGGGCTGCCTGGGGCTGCTAAGGGGCTGCTAAGGGGCTGCTAAGGGGCTACTTAGGGGCTGCCAATAGGCTACTAATAGGCTACTAACAGGCTACTAATAGGCTACTAACAGACTAAAAAGAATACGGATGTGCCTGCTGGCACATCCGTATTTGAATAATACATAAATAATGTTTCGCAAGCCTTGCTCAGTAGATAAAAAATCTCCAAAACTTACGAAAGTCAAGTTCGTAGTTTATCATTAATAACTAATCATCGCACAAAGTGCGACTAATTCCAAATTCCACACTCAAAATTCGTAATTACTATAGTATCGGGAACACAAGTTTGAAGGTGATGTTGCGTCCCATATTGTAAAGACCTGAACGCTCGGGGCGTCCCTCAACATCGAGATACTTCAAACGGCTGAGGTGATTCTGATAAGCCTTGTCGGTGAGGTTATCGCCAATAATGTAAAGAGAGCAAACCTTGCGGCCATGAATTTTGAAGTCAGTTCCTGCCGAAGCACTCAAAAGTGTGTAGCCAGGGGTAGCCGTTTCGGTGTTGTTGGCTGCATAGAAATTGTCCTGACGAAGGTTACATTCTAAACCAACCTTAAGGAAAAGGTTGTTGAAAGTACGACCGTCACGAATGAAATCGTAGCGCAGTTCGCTATTGAAACGTGGGGCTGGAGTCATAGGCAGATACTTACTCTCCTCTGGCTGGTGCAGCTGACGGGCGTTGACATAAGAGAAGCTGTTTTTGAAATGCAACTGCTCTACAGGATGAATATCGATGGCTGCCTCGGCACCAAGCATACGGGCATCACCCTGCTGGAACTGATAGGTTGGAAGATCGTCGGTAACAACATCGTTTAGTCTGGCACTATAGATATAGTTATCGATGAAGCTGGCAAAAAGTTGTAGCTGCAAAGAGGCGATAGATGATGAAAAATCCCATCCGCAATCAATCTGCCAACTATGTTCGGCTTTAAGATTGTTGCTACCAAGTTCATAACGCATGGTTCCCTCGTGTTCTCCATTTGATGCCAGTTCGCTAAGGTTTGGCGCACGGAAACCACGAGCAAGGTTGAGACGAAGGTTCATATCTGGTGTGATAGAGTAAACGGCTCCCACACTACCAGTAAGGGCGCTGAAAGAACGTGAGAACTTAGTGAACCTATCTTCAAGGGCAAAGCTGTGAAGATGACGGTTGTCGAAACGAAGTCCACCGCTAAGATTCCACTTACCTATCTCACGTGCTGCTGTTGCAAACACGCCGGCATCAAAGAGCACATAAGAAGGGATGAGGTATTCGTCGCCAAGGTTCTCGGAACGCTGATACATTCCCCCTACTCCAGTATTTATTTTCCATCCACACTCGTCTTCGAACGAATAATGCACATCGTAGTTTATAGTGTGAAGACGGAAATCGAGTCCTGCCTCATCAGCCGATTCTTCATATTCCTGACGGCGGTTCTGCTGATAGCCCACAAGAGCCTTCAGCAAGCCTTTGCCAAGGAAGAACGAGTTGTCCCAAACAGCCTTGTAATGATGTATCTGCTGGAAAGGAAGAGTTTTGGCATAGGTGTGAGTGTCGCCAATTTCACCCTCGCACATACTTGGTGTGAGGTGATAATAGCTCATGAGAAGATGACTATAGCCCCAGCTGCGGTTTAATCCTAACATTCCGTTCAAGGCATTCTCGCGGAATTGCGAACCAAGAACATAATTGTCTTTGCTGTTCTTATATTCGTGAGCCATTTTCTGCGACCAACGGAGATTCCACACCAGTCCTTGCTTATTGCCTCCGAAACGAAGACTATAATCGAAGAGTCCGTTATTAGTTTGATATTCGGTTGAAGCCGAGGCTACAAGTTTTCCGCTTGCAGGAACAGGATCGCCGTGCATGATAACCACTCCAGCTAAAGCATCAGAGCCATACATCAAGGAAGCAGGGCCTTTGAGCACTTCAACATTATTTATGCTCTGGGCATCAATCTCAATACCATGTTCATCACCCCATTGCTGCCCCTCCTGACGAATGCCATCGTTAACTGTTATCAGACGGTTATAGCCCAATCCACGGATAACAGGCTTTGAGATGCCGCTACCCGTTGTTATTTGCGAAATACCAGGTTCGTGGGCAATAGCATCTATGATATTAGTAGAACTTGTTGCCTGCAGCTGCTGAGTGGTGACAACAGATATTGGTGTCGGTGAATCTTTCATTAACGACTGTCCTGTCAATCCTGTAACAAGAACCTCGCCCAACATGGCGTTGCTTTCTTTCATCACGAAATCAACATGAGTAGTGGTACTGAGGTCAACCTTGCGGATGATGGTTTGGTGCCCAAGATAGCTCACTTGAAGTGTGATGTTTTTTGCAGGCAGATTATCGAAGGTGAAATCGCCTTGCTCATTAGTTGTTGTTCCCTGACTGAGGGAAGGTATATAAATGGTGACTCCGATAAGAGCCTGTCCGTCGATAGCATCTGTAACATGTCCTGTGAGAGTTTTCTTTACAACCACAGGTTCAGCTCCCATGCGGGCACAAAGCACCACACAGAGCAATAAAAATAATATCTTTTTCATTAGTCTTTTATAACAGCCTCTCCCCTTCCCTCCCCAAAAGGGAAGGGAGTACCAACTACTGTATTTCTACGGTAGATACTCTCTCATCTTTTAAGGATACGAGCAGAGAAGTTTTTATATTAAGTTACACCTATATTATCTCACGTTACTTTCTCTCTGATGCTTTTACCTCGAATTAGAGTTAAAAACTATCCGAGAAGAAAATAACCTGAGATAGTTTGCAATTTATGTAATAAGTTTTAACTCTTATTGAATATCAATAAGCAAGAAAAATGGGTGGTGCACGTCCTAAACGCATCCTAAAGGCATCTCGAAGGCATCTCGAACGATGATAAACTTTAGGAAGGAATAAAAAATGTAATGAAAAAGTAAATACTAACGTGGTTGCTGCTATGAATGGCAAAGATAGGAACTGACAAAGCAGACAGCCATCAACACCAACCGACTGTTCACCTATGTGTGAATGATGAACATGATGAAGACACTCTACGCACACCTCCGAGCCTTGTTCATCAGCCTTGTGATGATGCAAAGACGAAAGCATGAGCATGGGAATAAACACCGCTAATAGCAATATCGAAGCCCACTTACGCTTATGGTAAAGAGTATTCACGACGCAAAGGTATAATGATTAAAAATAATAGCAATACTATTTTCTTGAAAAAAAAGCTAAAAAAAACTTGCATTTCTCAAAATAAAATCGTTTCTTTGCGAAAGAAAAATTAACAAAACGAAAACATTATTATTAATCAAGTTTCGCAAACAGCTCAACTTGTGAGGGTATAAGGTTATAAGGTTGTAAGGATTATAAGAATATTGCTAGCAAAACTTATATATCAACAGCAACCATAATTCTTTAATTCTGAAGGGAGGCAACTGCATACCTAAAGCCCAAATAAACGAGCTTGCGAAAGTTTAGTTATTAACTTTAAAAGCTTATGAAAAGACAATTTGTTCTTTTAGGAACACTACTGCTTTCGTGTGCTTTTTCGGGAAGTATAGCTTATGCTGCACCTGAACCACAGGCTATTACGCAGAGCACTATCTCGGTAAGCGGAACTGTAGTTGATGCTAACGGCGAACCTGTTGCAGGCGCCAGCATCGCAGAAATCGGTACTACTCGCGGTACTGTAACAGACGTAAACGGTAAGTTCACGCTGAAAACAGCCCCGGGAGCAAAGTTAAGAATTTCGTTCCTTGGATTTAAGACTGTTGAGTTAAAAGCAAAGGAAAACATTAAAGTAACCTTGCAGGACGACAATGCCCTTCTCGATGAGGTGGTTGTTGTGGGTTATGGTCAGCAGAAGAAGGTGAACCTCACCGGTGCTGTATCAAATGTTGACCTTGAAAAGACACTATCTTCACGTCCTGAGCAGGATGTTGCCAAAGCTCTGCAAGGAGCCGTTCCTGGTCTCACCATTCTGAGCAACAATGGTGACCTTGATGCCACTCCATCAATCTCTATCCGTGGTTTGGGAACATTGTCAAACAGCCAGAACTCTTCACCTCTTATCATTGTTGATGGTGTGCCTACCGACGACCTCACCATGATCAACGGTAATGATATTGCTACAATCTCTGTACTTAAAGATGCAGCCTCATCAGCTATCTATGGTAGTAGAGCTGCTTTCGGTGTTATTCTTATCACCACAAAGCAGGCAAACAAGGGCGATAAGATACAGGTAAAATATAGCGGACAGTTTGGTTGGGACAGTTCAACCGTTCTCCCCGACTTCCCATCTGTTCCAGAGCAGCTCGAAGCTGGTTTGCGTGCCAAGAAGAGAGCAGATGAAAACACACCTGAGCTTTTCGGTATGTATTTCGACAAGCTGTTGCCTTATGCACAGGCTTGGGAAGAACAGGTTGGCGGAAAGAAAGGCTATAGCGTGATGCAGCCATACCAGAGCATGGACAACGTGGGCGACTACTATTTTAACGGTTCACAGGCTCTATATTATGCCAACTACGATATCCAAAAGATATGGTACAACAGTGCAGCTCCATCGCAGTCGCATAATATCAGCGTAACAGGTTCAAGCGGTAAGACCAGTTTCTACACAGCTCTGGGTTACGACAAGAAGCAGGATGTTATGAAGTTCAATCCTGGACGACGCCAGAGAACCAACCTCACAATCAACCTGAAGACCGACCTTAACGACTGGCTCACAGTTGGAGTGAAAACCAACTTCACACGCCGTAACATGAGTGCTGCCGATCCATGGTCGAATATCTATCAGTACATCTGGCGCTGGGGTTCTTACTTCATCCCATCAGGTATTCTTGAAACCGAAGACGGCACACAATATGACTACCGTGTGGTTGCCATGCAGAAAGACTGCAACCGCAAGGAGTTCGTTCACGATGTGCTCAGACTCAACGGATTTGCTCAGGCACACATCACAAAGGATCTCACCTTTAATGCCGACTTCACATATCAGATTGATAACATCAACCACAAGGCTTCAAACAGAAGTATCTATGGTATGAACTGGAGTGGTGTTGCTCCAACATACATCGTTGCAACAAGCAACAACGATGCTACACGTTGGAACAGAAAGATGGATCGTTGGACAGCCAACGCCTACATGAACTACGCTCACAGCTTCAACGAGAAGCACAACCTCAACGTTATGGTGGGTGTTAACGGCGAGAACTACAAGAAAGACTATTTCTATGCACGTCGCAAGCAGCTCTACAACGAGGATTATCAGGAGCTGAACCTTGCATACGGCGACATGGCAAAGGCAACTATCGATTCTAACACAGGCGACCGTGCAAGCGCTGGCTACTTCGGACGTATCAACTACGACTACAAGGGCATCTATCTTGCCGAGATCAACGGTCGTTATGATGGTTCAAGCCGTTTCCGCGAAGGCGAGAAATGGGCATTCTTCCCAAGCTTCTCTTTAGGCTATCGCTTCACCGAGGAACAGTATTGGAACAAGTGGCGCGACATCGTGTCAAACGGTAAGCTGCGTTTCTCTTATGGTGAGATTGGTAACGAGGCTATTGGCGACAATATGTTCCTCTCAACAACAAGTGCCTATCAGATGAACTGGCTCGACGGAACCACAAAGCTCAATGCCTTCAATATGCCTACATGGGTGAACTCACAGCTCACATGGGAGCGTATCCACACTACCGACATAGGTATTGACTTAGGTTTCCTCAACAACGAGTTCACACTCACCTTCGACTGGTACCAGCGTCTCACCAAGGACATGCTTGCTCCTGGTAACGCTCTTCCATCAGCTGTTGGTGCATCGGCTCCTTACACAAATGCCGGCGAGCTTCGTTCACGTGGATGGGAACTCACTCTTGCATGGCGCAAGGAATTCAGCAAAGACTTCGGTCTCTATGCAAACTTCTCTATCGGCGACAGCAAGGTTAAGGTAACAAAATGGAACTCTACATCAAAGGTTATCGGTCACACAGGTAGCACAGCCTACGCTTACGAAGGCGAGAACTGGGGCGACATCTGGGGATTTGAAACCGACCGCTACTTCACCGAAGCCGACTTCAACGGTCAGAATGCCGACAAGAGCTGGAACTACAAGGAAGGCGTAGCCGACCAGACAGGTATCCAGTTTGGTAAGTTTGTATTCGGTCCTGGCGACATCAAGTACAAAGACTTGAATGGCGACGGTAAGATTGATGGTGGCAAGGGTACCCTTGAAGACCATGGCGATCTTAAGGTAATTGGTAACAGATTGCCACGCTACGAATACAGCTTCCACATTGGTGGAAACTTCAAAGGCTTCGACCTCGACTTGTTCTTCCAGGGTGTTGGCAAGCGCGATATGTGGACAATCTCTGCATTCAACTTCCCATTGATGAGAAATGCCGACCTCGCTCTCTATGCAAACCAGACAAGCTACAATATCTATGATCCTGAAAACAAAATCGTGAACATCAGCGAGGGTAATGATTACCCATGCTTGTGGCCAGGAAACGATGTTGCAGGAAACGTAGCAGCACTTTCTGCTGATGGTGGTTCAAACAACTACTATCCACAGTCAAAGTATCTTGTTGACATGTCTTATCTGCGCTTAAAGAGCGTTACCTTGGGCTACACCATTCCAAAGGAGCTTCTTCGCAAGATACACATTCAGAACATTCGTCTATATGCAAGCGGCAACAACCTCTTCCTGTTACACAAGGGTAATGGCGACCTGCCACTCGACCCAGAAATCAACACAGGTGAAGGCACAGCATACGGCGGTTGGGGACGTACCATTCCTATCACTCGCTCATGGGCAGTAGGTCTGCAGGTAACCTTCTAATCTATAACAACTAAATGAATACAAAAATGAAAAAATCAATTCTATATATCGTTGCTGCATCATCACTAATGCTGGCAAGCTGTGATAGCATGCTCGACAAGAATCCGCGAGACACTTTCAGCAACACTCCAGAATTCTGGAACAACGCCGACCAGGTGCAGAGCTATAGCAACGGATTCTACGAGAACTATATAGGCTATGCTAATGGAGCATCCTATGGCTGGTTCTATTTCAAAAGCTTGTCTGATGATCAGAACAACCCAGATTTCGATAACTGGACAAACACAACAGTTCCTAACACCAGCGCCAACTGGAACAACAAGTTCACAGCCATTCGACGCATAAACTACATGCTCGACGGTTTGAAAGGCTCATCACTCTCTGAAAAAACCAAAGCCAACTACGAGGCTATCGGCAGAATGAACCGTGCTTGGATGTACTATCAGCTGGTTAGAGAGTATGGCGATGTACAATGGGAAGAGAACGTTATTCTCGACCCTAACGACGAAGCCGTTTATGGCGAGCGCACAGACCGTGATGTTGTTATGGATAAGGTTCTTGCCGACCTCGACTTTGCTATTGAGAATATCACAACAGCATCAAGCAAGGTGCTTTGGAGTAAAGACATGGCTCTTGCTATGAAGAGCGACATCTGCCTGTGGGAAGGTACATTCTGCAAGTATCGCACAGCTGCTGAGAATGGTAAGGCTGCCGATGCTACACGTGCAAAGAAGTATCTTGAAGAGAGTGTGAAGGCTTCTGAGGCTATCATCAACTCAAGAGCATACACCTTGAACGCTACTTACGGAAGCGTGTATAACTCACTCGACCTCAAGAACAACTCAGAGATAATCTTCTCACGTCACTACGAGAAAGACGTGCTCGCTCATGGTCTTCCAGACTACTGCTGCGGTTCTACAACACAAAGAGGTATCAGCAAGGATGCCATCGACGCATTCCTGTTCCTCGACGGAAAGCCAAAGGCTACAACCGCTCTCGACACCAACGACAAGGTAGTGAAGAATGAGGATAATAACTATTCTATCGCTCACCTGTTGAAGAACAAGGATAAGCGTCTGAGCGTGCTCATCGACTCTATCGTATGTTACAACGGTCATGGTTGGGTACGTAACGAGCCATCACCTGATGGTGCTCTTCCTGCCGAGATGACATCATGCACAGGTTACACTATTAAGAAGTACGACCAGCCTGCATTGCCACTCTACTATCGTACCAACACCACAACATGCTATACCGATGCTCCATTGTACTGGTATGCTGTAATTCTGTTGAACGAGGCTGAGGCAAAGGCAGAGCTTGGTACTATCACAGAGAGTGACCTTGATGCAACCGTTAACAAGTTGCTCAATCGTGCAGGTTTGCCAGCTATGACTCTCACACCAGAAGCTGACCCAGCAAACAACATGAACGTTAGCAACCTCATTTGGGAAATCCGTCGTTGCCGTCGTTGTGAGCTTATGTGCGACAACTGGTATCGTTACTGGGATTTGGTTCGCTGGCATCAGCTTGACAAGCTCGACAGCAACGAACACCCAAATATCAACCGTGGTATAAACCTTACAGGTGCTGACCAGACTGGCGTTAACGTTGACGCAAACGGATATATGATAGCTACATCAGCTACTCGTAGCTTCAATAAGAAGTACTATCTCTATCCTATTCCAACCAACGAGTTGAACCTTAACAAAGATCACATGACACAAAACTTAGGTTGGAATGAATAATAACAGACTTTTAACTTACTTATTAATTGCTGCCGGAGCCATGTGCTCTGGCAGTAATGTTCATGCTCAGATAGTAAAGAACGTAGATAAGCCCTACACACCTTCAAAGGGATTAATCAATAAACATATTGCCCTTTGGCAGAGTCACGGTTTATACTATGAGTTTTCAACTAACCGCTGGGAATGGCAGAGAGCTCGCCTTTTCCAAACCGTAGAGGATAAGTTCACACAGGGATTTGTGCTCCCCTATCTTGTGCCAATGCTCGAAAAGGCTGGTGCCTACGTGATGATGCCGAGAGAGCGCGACACCAACCCTTACGAGGTGATTGTTGATAATGACGGCAAGGAAGCCACATCGCCTTACAGCGAAACAAATGGCGTGAACTCATGGCAACAGGGAGTGGGAACAGGATTCGTGTATGCACGCAAAACATACAAAGACTTTGAGAACCCATTTAGCGAAGGAACATTCCGACAGACCGAAACCGTTTCAAGGAAGCAAGACGAGAGCTGCATTACATGGACTCCACAACTGCCCAAGAGTCGTAAATATGCTGTTTATGTGTCGTATAAAACAACATTGAACAGCACTCAGGATGCGCTCTACACCGTGTATCACAAGGATGGTGTAACTCGCTTCAAGGTTAACCAAACAATGGGCGGTGGCACATGGATATATCTTGGTACATTCGATTTTGAACAAGGCACAAAGGGCAAGGTAGTTCTCTCAAACCTTTCAAAGACTAAGGGGAAGATTGTTACTGCCGACGCCGTGAAATTTGGTGGAGGTATGGGAAATATAGCCCGTTCGAGCGACGGTACAAAAATATTCGCCTATACCAAAGGCAGCAGCGACAAGGAAGTGCAAGACCGAAACGAATGGCAACCTGCATTGGATCTTGAGCCTGAAGTGAGCGGCTATCCACGCTTTGAAGAAGGTGCACGCTACTATATGCAATGGGCTGGTATCCCCGATAGCGTGTATTCACCATCACACGGAATGAACGATTATACCGACGACTACAGAAACCGTGGGCTGTGGGTGAACTATCTTGCTGGTGGAACAAAGGCTTGTCCCGACACAAAGGGCTTGAACATTCCTATTGATCTCTCGTTTGCCTTCCACACCGATGCAGGAACAGTAAACGGCGATTCTATCATTGGAACATTAGGAATCTACGACACTAAGAAATATAACGGCAAGTTTGCCGACAGCACTTCGCGCGATGCCAACAGAGTGTTCTGCGACATGATAATGACAAGCATCACCAACGACCTGAGAGCACAGGTGGAACCAAAATGGACTCGCAGAGACATGCGCGACAGCCGCTATTTCGAGGCATGGTCACCACGAGTTCCTGCAATGTTGCTCGAACTTATGAGTCACGAAAACTTTGCTGATATGCGCTATGGTCTCGATCCACGTTTCGGCTTCACCGTGAGTCGTGCCATATATAAAGGTATGCTTCGCTTCCTTAGCGAGCGCTATGGCTACAGCTATGTGGTGCAGCCTTTGCCTGTTGACAATTTCTCGGCTGTACTGAACAAGAAGAACCAGGTGAAACTAAGTTGGCAAGCTGTTGCCGACACTCTTGAGCCTACGGCAGTTGCCGAACGCTATATAGTGTATAAGCGCATTGGCGATGGCGATTTCGACAACGGAACCATCGTGAAGAAAAACTCCTTCGTGTGCAATATTCCAACCGACGAGGTTGTGAGTTTCAAGGTTACAGCCATCAACAAGGGTGGCGAGAGTTTCCCATCAGAAGTGCTCTCTGTGGGCATAAACTCAAAATCAACACAGAAACCACTACTTGTTATCAACGGATTCAACCGCATAAGCGCACCCGATGACTACCGTAGCAGCGACGATAAGGAAGCAGGATTCCTTGCCGACTACGACAATGGTGTGCCCTATCAGGAAATGATAACCTACGTGGGTAAGATGAAGGAATTTCGCAGAGCCATTCCTTGGACTCACGATGATGCCTCTGGCTTTGGCGACAGCTATGGAAACTATGAGAAGATGGTTATCAAAGGCAACACCTTTGACTATCCTGTCCTTCACGGAAAGGCTATCATGAAAGCAGGCTACAGTTTTGTTTCGGTATCACGCAACGCTCTTGAAAGCATTAATGTAAACCCAGAAGACTATTCTGCCATCGACCTCATTTTGGGCAAACAGAAACAGTCGAAATACGGTAGAGAGGGTTTGCATCCACTTGCTTTCAAAACATTCGACGACAAGTTACAAGAAGTGATAACCAACTACTGCAAGGCTGGCGGAAGAGTATTTGTTTCGGGAGCTTTCGTTGGCACCGACCTATGGCAAAACCGACTTGTTGAAGGCAAGAAATCAGACAAAGACTTTGCACAGAACATTCTAAAATACAAATGGCGCGAGGACAAAGCTACATGCGAAGACGGCATCAAGTTTGTGTCATCTCCTCTCACAAACCAGAAAAGCATGTTCACATTCTGGAACAAACCAAATGAAGAATCATACGTTGTGGAATCTCCCGATGCCATCGACCCTGCCGACGATTGTGCCTACACCGCATTCAGATACACCGAGAACAATATGAGTGCAGGTGTAGTGTTCCGTGGTAATGGTACTGACAACTGGCGAACCGTGGTTCTTGCGTTCCCATTCGAATCAGTAAAGGACAATGCTGTGAGAGACGATATCATGCAAAAGGTATTGGATTTCTTGTTCAAATAATGCGGTATATACAAAAACTAACTATTCATAAAAGAAAGGCAAACAATATGAAAGAACATTCTCGTATTTTAGCTATTGACATTTTACGTGGGCTCACCATTGCCGGCATGATATTAGTAAACAACCCTGGAGGTGGCGAAGAAAACAGCTATGCCCCACTTCTGCATGCCGATTGGTTTGGGCTCACTCCCACCGACCTCGTTTTTCCATCGTTCATGTTCATCATGGGTATAACAACCTATCTGTCGCTAAGGAAATTCAATTTCTCGTGGTCGTGGCTGTGCGCCCGAAAAATTGCAAAGCGAGCTTTCTTGCTGTGGGCAATAGGTATCGCTATATCATGTTGTATCATGCTCTCACGAGGAGGCATCGATTGGGCACACCTTAGAATACTTGGTGTGCTGCCCCGACTTGGTATATGCTACGGACTGGCTGCAGCCATTGCTCTGTCAGTAAAGCACAAGTTCATTCCATGGCTCATAGTTATAATGTTTACAGCCTACTACTTAATACTTGAACTTGGCAACGGATATGCTCACGACGCAACTAATATCATTGCCATCGTTGACGATGCTATTCTTGGCAACAATCATGTGTATAAATGGGAAACACCTGATCCCGAAGGCTTACTAAGCACAATACCAGCATTAGGTCATGTGCTCATTGGCTTCTGCGTGGGTAAGGTGCTTACAAACCTTAATACCCTCGACGAGAAGATTGAGCGCCTCTTCATGTATGGAACATTATTGCTCTTTGCAGGTTATCTGCTACAATACCTTTGCCCTATAAGCAAGAAACTGTGGACACCAACATTTGCTATGGTTTGCTGCGGTTTTGGTGCTCTATTCCTTGCCCTGCTCACAATAGGCATCGACAAAAAAGGCAATCAGCAAAGCAAAGTCGTTACATTCTTCCAAGTGTTTGGAGTAAACCCATTAGCATTATATGTCATTTCCGACTTGCTGCTCATTCCACTATCAATACTTCCAATATGTGGTGGAAGCACCATACAACAAGTAACCTATGACGCTTTCTCTGCCATCCTACCATTAAAAGCAGCATCACTTGCCTGGGCTATAATCTATGTGCTTATCAACTGGACTATTGGCTACTGGATGTATAAAAAGAAAATCTACATAAAACTGTAGAAGAATAACCATTCAAGGGGTTGGACAGCAAAAAACGAAGCTCCGACACACCGTCCAACCCCTTGGACAGCAAAAACAACAAAGTTGAGATAGAAAAAATCCCCAAACAAAGCGTTAGCGATGTTGGGGATTTTTTTATTGCGCAAAAAGATTATTTCTTGATAAGCTGAACAACATTCTCAACATGAGGAGTATGTGGGAACATATCCACTGGTTGAACCTGAGCAACCTTGTATTTGGCATCAAGAAGTTGAAGGTCGCGTGCCTGAGTAGCAGGATTACAACTTACATAAACAATTCGCTCAGGAGCTGCATTGAGAATAACGTTAACAACATCGGGGTGCATACCAGCACGTGGAGGGTCAGTAATAATAACCTCAGGACGACCATGCTTGGCAATAAACTCGTCGGTAAGGATATCCTTCATGTCGCCAGCATAGAACTCGGTATTGGCAATATTGTTAATCTGAGAATTTACCTTTGCATCCTCAATAGCCTCAGGAACATACTCGATACCTATCACGTGACGTGCTTTCTTTGCAACGAAGTTAGCGATAGTTCCTGTACCTGTGTAAAGGTCGTAAACAAGTGGTTTGTTTTGCTCGCTTGCATCGCCCAAGGCAAACTCACGGGCTACACAATACAGGTGGTAAGCCTGATCGGTATTTGTTTGATAGAAACTCTTTGGACCAACCTTGAACTTCAAATCCTCCATTGTTTCGTAGATAAACTCTGTGCCCTTGAAAACAGATAGTTCGAGATCGCCAAAGGTGTCGTTCCCCTTCTGATTATCAACATATAGCAATGAGGTTATCTCTGGGAATGTGTCGGCAACATGCTGCAACAAATCTTTAGCACGCTCATCGTCGCCCTCTTCATCATAATGGAACTGGATGAGAAGCATCAACTCGCCTGTATTTGAGTCGCGGAACATAAGATCGCGCAAGAGTCCGTGCTGACCACGGATATCATAGAACGTCATGCCTTTCTCTACGGCATACTCATAGATATCGTTGCGAATCTTGTTCACGATATCATTCATCAACCAGCATTTCTTTATTGGATAAATCTTATCAAAAGCACCTGTGATGTGGAATCCTATTCCTGACTCTGTCAAGCCCTGTCCTTCTGGCATAGCTGCAAGTTCCTCGCTGGTGTACCAACGCTTGTTGGCACAGCCAAACTCAAGCTTGTTGCGATATTCAAATATCTTCTGACTACCCATGATTGTGTGGAACTCTGGCAGTTCCACCTTTCCTATTCGCGTGAGCTGATCGTGAATCTGCTGCTGCTTAGCTTTCAACTGTTCCTCATAAGGAAGATTCTGCCACTTGCAGCCTCCGCAGATGCCGAAATGCTCGCAAACAGGAGTGGCACGAACATCGCTCAACTTTTGGAAGTTAACAACTTTTCCTTCCATGAACGAACGTTTCTTCTTGACAATCTGCACATCGACAACATCGCCAGGAACACAGAAAGGAACAAACACCACCTTGTCCTCATGATGGAAAAGGCATTTACCCTCGGCAGCAACACGCTCTATGGTGACACCTTCGAGAATGGGATATGGTTTACGTTTTCTACTCATTTTCTATTTTTTAATTTCTGATGCAAAAGCAGCCAAGCCACCCTTACCTGTTTCCTTATACAGGGATGGAAGGTCGTGACCGGTTTTCTTCATCACGCTTACCACGCGGTCGAAGCTAACGGAATGATGACCATCACTAAAGGCAGCATATAGCTGGGTATCGAAAGCACGGGCGGCAGCAAAGGCATTACGCTCTATACATGGAATCTGCACCAATCCACACACAGGGTCGCAAGTCATTCCAAGATGGTGTTCAAGCCCCATCTCAGCCGAATATTCTATCTGTGCCGGACTACCGCCAAAGAGCTGACAGCTGGCAGCCGAAGCCATAGCACAGGCTACACCCACCTCACCCTGACAACCAACATCGGCACCTGATATAGATGCGTTTCGCTTAGCCACATTACCAAACAAGGCTGCCGTAGCAAGGGCATGGAGAATACGAATCTCGCTAAACTGATGAGCCTTTGACAAATGATACAGAACAGCAGGCACTACACCACATGAGCCACAGGTTGGAGCGGTAACAATTGTTCCTCCAGCTGCATTCTCCTCACTTACGGCAAGAGCATAGGCAAAGACAAGACCACGACTCTGCAGACTGGGTTTATAGCCCGATGCTTTGACATAATAGGTACTTGCCTTACGAGGAAGGTTCAGCGGACCAGGAAGAACACCTTCGTGATGAAGTCCGTTTTCTACCGATTGCTGCATCTTGTGCCACACCTCAAGCAGAAAATCCCATATCTCCTTGCCCTCGTAAGCCTCAACATATTCCCAATAGCTTCTACCATTATCGTAGCACCATTGCTGAATGTCGCGCAGAGTGTTAAGAGGATAAACCTCACGGGTTTGAAGACTGTCTTTGTCGCCTTCAGACAAAGCACCACCTCCCACGCTGTAAACAGTCCATTCACCTTGAAGAACCTTATTGGAATCAAAAGCCTTAAAGGTCATCCCATTAGGATGAAAAGGAAGAAAGATGTGAGGTTGCCAATCTATCTCTGTTGGAGCCTTAGGCTGAAGGATATCAAGTATAGCCACATCAGTTTGGTGTCCCTTTCCCGTTGCAGCCAACGAGCCATAGAGTGTAACCTCGTAAGAGGCTGCATCAGGATACTTTTCAGCAAAGATGATAGCTGCTTTCTGAGGTCCCATAGTGTGACTGCTTGATGGACCTTTGCCAATGCGATAAATTTCCTTTATTGACTCCATACTTTCTATTTTGCTGCAAAGTTACGTAAAGTCGAGAGAAATGCAAAATGAAAGCTTGCTTTTATTTTCATTTCCGAGACAAAGTAACTTCGGTGAAGCCAAAGTTACGTAAAAACGAAAGCAGAACAAAATAAACCTGTTTATTTTTTATGCTGAGTGCATTATAACTTATCTAAAGTTAACTGAAGTTTCGTAAGTGAATATACTCTGTATTTTTCTCTTAATATAAAAGAAAATAAAGACGAAAAGAGCATTCTGCTCTTATGATG